>OBAR01002853.1_pt1 | contig 11250 bp, 7 predicted proteins | sample 1517911 | NCBI WGS metagenome assembly OBAR01 (sample SAMN04571709, study PRJEB22368) | human gut metagenome | biome: human gut; material: stool | host: Homo sapiens | place: Luxembourg | collected 2012-10-26
ACCAATCGAACAATAATATGCACCCCCGCAATCTCCATTTTCGGAGAAATATTGTAACTTTGTCACGATTTGTTTTCATTAAAAACCAACAAAATCAGAACGTAATGAAGATGAAAGTGATTGCAATGCTGGCCGCCTTCGCGCTGACCGCATCGGCCGTTCAGGCACAGGAACTGCCCCGCAAAGTGCAGAACGTCGAGGTGCTCGATCTGGACGGCAAGCCGGCCAAACTCCCCTATTTCGGCGAAAAGAACCTGATGATATTCTACGTGGACCCCGACCGGCACAAGCAGAACGAGGATTTCACCATCGAACTGGAGCAGAACCACCGCGCCGAAAGCGACAATATCCACGGCTTCGGCGTGATGAACCTCAAGGACGCCCCGATGGTCCCCAACGGCATGGCCCGCAACATGGCCAAGAAACGCACGGCCAAGAACGGCGCCACGGTCCTCGCCGACCAGAACCGCATTTTAAGCACGGCGTGGGCGCTGGGCGACTGCAACAACCAGTTCGTGCTGATGATCGTATCGAAGGAGGGGGAACTGGTGTTCCTGCGCAAGGGCGAGCTTTCCGACGCCGACAAGGAGGCCTTCTACGAAACCATCGAAAAGTACAAATAGGCCCGGATGCTGCGCCGCCCCGCCGTTCTGCTCCTCATAAGCGCAGGCATGCACCTCACGGCGCATGCCCAGGAGACCGTCATCCGCTCCTCCGACGGCGACTCGCTCCGCTACTCCTACACCCCGCTGCCGCCGCAGGCTCCCGAAAAGAGACCCTTTCTGCGGCGCGTCGTCGATTATTTCGGGGAGTCGACCACCGACAAGACCTTCGAGAAGAAGATAGATTTCACCTTCGCCGGAGGTCCCAGCTACTCGAAGAACACGAGTTTCGGCATCGGGCTGCTGGCTGCGGGACTCTACCGCCTCGACCGCACGGACTCGATCACGGCGCCGTCGGACGTCTCGATCTTCGGCAACGTCTCGGTGTCGGGCTTCTATGCGCTGGGCGTGACGGGAAACAACATTTTCTCGCACAACAAACGCCGCATAAACTATACGGTGATGTTCGCCTCGGCGCCCCGCAGTTTCTGGGGAATCGGTTACGACGCCGGGCGGTACAATCCCGAGAGCACCTACTCCGAAAAGCGTTATCTGGTCGAAGGGCGCTACCTGCACGAGTTCCTGCCCCACGCCTACATCGGAGGGCTGGTGAGCTTCGAGCATGTGCGGGGGCTGAAATTTTCAGACCCGGCCTACCTCGCAGGGCAGAAACAGCGCTATACGGCCACGGGCGTCGGCGCAATTCTGGAATACGACTCGCGGGACTTCATCCCCAGCCCGTTCCGGGGCGTCTACGTGAGTTTTCAGGAGACGCTGTTCCCCAAGGGGCTGGGCAACTGCGGCAAGACGCTGTGGCGCACGACCTTCACGGCCGACGCTTACGGGCAGATCTGGAAGGGCGGCGTTCTGGCTGCGGATCTGTATGCCGTATTCAACTCCGACGGCACTCCGTGGCCGATGCTCGCCCGCATGGGCGGAGGCCAGCGGATGCGCGGCTACTACCAGGGCCGCTATACGGACAACGACATGATCACCGTGCAGGTCGAACTGCGCCAGCGCATCTGGAGGCGGATCGGATGCGCGGTATGGGGCGGCGCGGGCAACGTCTTTCCGTCACTCGGGCGTTTCGACTGGTCGCAGACGCTGCCCAACTACGGCGCAGGCTTCCGGTGGGAACTGAAAAAACGGGTGAACGTGCGCCTCGACTACGGATTCGGCAAGAAAACGAGCGGTTTCCTGCTGAACATCAACGAGGCTTTTTAAGAGAATTTGTATGAATGCCGATCTGAATAACGCGAATAAGACGAACCGCCGGAGGACGGTCAAGACCCGCAGCCGCTTCACGACGCTGCTGACCGTCTACTTCTTCGTGGCGCTGATCATCCCCAACTGCGTGCTGGCCAATACGGAGCCTTACTCGGTGTGGACCGTCGAGGCGCTGATCCTCATGCCGCTGGGATTCTACATGATGTGGAGCGTGGCGCTGCGGCGTTCGGGCGTGATGATCTGGCTGGCCTTCCCGTTCATCTTCTTCTGCGCCTTCCAGATCGTGCTGCTGTACCTGTTCGGCAACTCGATCATCGCCACGGACATGTTCACGAACCTGCTGACGACCAATCCGGGCGAGGCGGGCGAACTGCTGGGCAACATCTATCCGTCGGTGGTTCTGGTCTGCGTCATCTACCTGCCGCTGCTGTGGCTCGCGGCCCGCGAGATCGGACACAAACGCTACATCACGCGCACGGCGCGCATGAACATCGGTCTGACCGGGGCGGCGCTCTTCGCCGTGGGCCTGCTGGCCCTGTGGCCCGCCTACCACGTCAGCGAGGAGCGGCACGTGCTGCGCGACGAGATTTTCCCGCTCAACATCATGTACAACCTCGGGTTGAGCGGCTCGGAGTTCCGCAAGTCCACAAAACCTCCGAGGGCTTCACCTACGAGGCCGAACGCACGGCCGAAGCTCCGGGACGCGAGGTCTACGTATATATCATAGGGGAGGCGTCGCGCGCGATGAACTGGCAGCTCTACGGCTACGGGCGGGAGACCAATCCCCTGCTCTCCGGAGTCGGCGATCTGGTGGTTTTCCGCGACGTGCTGACCCAGAGCAACACCACCCACAAGAGCGTGCCGCTGATCCTCTCGTCCGTAGCCACCGGCGAACACGAGGAGCTGTACCGCCGCAAGGGCCTTCCGGCGCTCTTCAACGAGGCGGGATTCGACACGTGGTTCATCTCCAACCAGTCGCCGCAGGGCGCGATGATCGACCACCTGGCCCACGACGCCAGACACGTGATCTACATCCGCTCGCCGCGCCACGACATGCAGCTGCTCGACGAGATGCGCAAGGTGCTCGAAAGAAGCACGTCGCAAAAACTCCTTTTCGTGCTCCACTGCTACGGTTCGCACTTCAGCTACCACCAGCGCTATCCGCGCGAGTTCGCCCATTTCCAGCCCGACAACGACGTGGCGATCGCCCGGCAGCACCGTCCGATGCTCGTCAACGCCTACGACAACTCGATCCGTTACACGGATTATTTCCTCGCGCAGACCATTGATTACCTGCGGTCGCTGAAAGGCACTTCATCGGCCCTGCTCTACTGCGCGGACCACGGCGAGGACCTGATCGACGACGACCGCGAACGCTTCCTGCACGCCTCGCCCACGACGACGGCCTATCAGCTCTACGTGGCTTCGCTGGCCTGGTTCTCGGAGGATTACCGGACCCATTTCCCCGAAAAGGCCGCCGCCGCCGAGGCCAACGAGACGGCTCCCGCGACGACCCACGCGCTGTTTCACACGATGGCCGACATGGCTTCGATCCGCGGAGGGTTCCTCTCGACGAAGGTCTCGCTCGTAAGCCCCGATTTCGACCGCACGGCTCCGCGCCGCTACCTGAACGACCACAACGAAGCCGTGCCCTTCCGCAAGACGGGTCTGCGGCACGAGGACATGGAGGTGTTCCGGAGGTACGGAATCGAACTTTAGGTTCCGATTTCAGACGGCTATTTCCGCACATCCCCCGTTTTCGATTTCAGAGACGCCTATTCGCGCCTGAACGAAACGCGGCACGGAAGGGCAGTATAAAAACACCCATTCGTACCGCGTGAGAGCAAGTGCGAAGACGCCCTATAAAACCGGAAACGATAAAGGCTGCCCCGAAGGACAGCCTTTATCGTTGTGCGGAACTCAATTATTTCGCAGCTTCTACGGAAACCTTGCGGAACTCCTTCATCAGCTTCGAAATTTCGAGAGCCGATTTGCGGGCGCGCGTGCCGGCAGCCTTGTTGTTCTTCTCTACCTGGGCAGCTGCGTTGGCTGCAAACACCTCAAACTCTGCGTTGATCTTTTCTACTAATTCTTTCATAGTTTTATTTATTAAATTGGGTTTGTTATCAACGCAAAGATATAAAAATATTCTAAACAACATCATTCGGAACGGGAAAAACAGTTTTTTTTTGCAGGAAAAGCCCTATTTCAAGGGGCTGACGGTACGTTTTTTGCCTTTCCTGCGGGGTAAAACATACCCTTATGGACAGACTTTTTCCCGCCGCATGTCTTTTCGCCGCGCTCCTCACGGGCTGCGCGCAACATACGCCGAAACAGGCGGTGCCTCCCCTGCGGGTCGGGGTGGCCGAAGCCGCCGTCGACAGCGTACCCAACCGCATGAGTTTCATCGGTTACCTCGCGAGCAACTTCGACGCCGTGATCCAGCCGCGCGTGAACGGCTACCTCTCGTCGAAGCAATACGGCAACGGCATGCCCGTACGGCGCGGCCAGCTGCTGTTCACCATCGACCCCGACCAGCTGTCGACCTCGATGCTGGCGGCCGAAGCCGAACTCGAATCGGCCCGCGCGCAGGCCCTCGAGGCCCGCAACAACTACGACCGCGCCGTACCGCTGGCGCGCATCGACGCCATCAGCCAGTCGCAGCTGGACCAGTACACGGCCCAATGGAAGGCTGCCGAGGCCTCGGTGCGCTCGGCGGAGCAGTCGCTGCGCAATGCCCGCATGAACGTGGGATACACCGAGCTGCGCTCGCCCATCGACGGCATCATCGAGCACACGGCGGCGCACGTGGGCGACTACGTGGGTCCCGGCACGCAGTTCAGCGTGCTGACGACCGTGTCGAACATCGACACGCTGACGGTCGACGTGGCGATTCCGATGTCGCAGTACCTGCGCTATGCGGGCGACCGGACTTCGATCTACGACAACGAAGGGCTGCTGTCGGACATCCGTCTCGTGCTGGCCGACGGCTCGCAATACCCGCTCGGAGGAATCTACGACTACACGCGCAAGGATGTCTCGTCGACCACCGGGACGCTCGTCGTGGTGGTGATGTTCCCCAATCCCGACGAGACGCTGAAGCCCGGACAGTTCGCCCGCGTGGAGGCCAGCGTGGGCCCCGTGCGGCCGCGCGTCGTCGTGCCCCAGCAGGCCGTGAGCCAGACGCAGGACATCGCGTCGGTGTGGGTCGTGGAGGCCGACAGCACGGTGCACTACCGCCGCGTCACCCCGGGCGACACCTACGGCGCGATGTGGTGCATCGACGAGGGACTCGACCGGGGCGAACGGGTCGTGGTCGCCGGGCAGCAGAAACTGCACGACGGCGCAAAGGTGATCCCCGAAAACCCGACTGCGCGGAGGACTGAACAGGCAGCCGCTGCGGAGCAGGCGGGCAAGCGTCTCGAAAAACGGTAGTCCTATGGAAAAATTCTTTGTTTCGCGCCCGATTTTCGCCATTTCGCTGGCCATCGTCATCGTGCTCGTCGGCCTGATCTCGATCATGGGGCTGCCCATCGAACAGTACCCCGACATCACGCCTCCGGTCGTGGAGGTGTCGGCCACCTACGACGGCGCCGACGCCGAGACGGTCAACAACGCCGTGGCGACGCCCGTGGCGCAGAGCGTCATGGGCGTGAGCGACATGCTCTACCTGCAGACCACCAGCGCCAACGACGGTTCGATGGTCATGCAGGTGACCTTCGACATCGGGTCCGATCCCGACCTCGACGCCATCTTCACCCAGAACAACGTCTCGTCGGCCACGGCCGAACTCCCCGCGACGGTCACCCGGCAGGGGGTCACGACACGCAAGACCATGACGGGATTCCTGATGGTCTACTCGCTGCACAGCGACGGCCGCTACGACGGGGAGTTCCTCTCGAATTACGCCTACATCAATCTCCAGAACGAGCTGCTGAAGATCGACGGCGTGGGCAAGGTCTCGATCATGGGCGCGGGCGAATACGCCATGCGGGTGTGGCTGCGACCCGACGTGCTGAAATACTACGGCATCGCCGTCGGCGAGGTGACGGCCGCCATCGAGAAGCAGGGCGGCATCTACCCTGCCGGGCAGTTCGGCGCCGAGCCGGCTCCCGACGGCGTGGCCTACACCTATACGGTGACCATGCCGCCGCAGATCTCCACCGCCGCGGAGTTCGCCGACATCGTCGTGCGGACCACCTCCTCGGGCGAACAGATCCGCCTGGGCGACATCGCCGAGGTGTCGCTCGGCAGCCAGACCTACGGCGTAAGCTCGTCCTACGAGAGCGACCCGACGGCCATGATCGTCATTTACCAGCAGCCGGGCAGCAACGCCGTGGCCGTGGGCGGCAAGGTCAAGGCCGCGATGGAACGCCTCTCGCAGCGGTTTCCGGACGGCGTCGAGGCCGCCACGATCGTCGACAGCACCACGAGCATCGACGCCGGCGTGAAGGACATCTTCCGCACGCTCGTCATCGCCCTCATACTCGTCATCCTCATCATCTTCCTCTTCCTCCAGGACTGGCGCGCGACGGTCATTCCCCTGGTGGCGATCCCCGTGTCGCTCGTCGGCGCCTTCGCGCTGTTCCCCCTGCTGGGGTTCTCGATCAACATCATCTCGCTGCTGGGACTGGTGCTGGCCATCGGCCTTGTGGTCGACGACGCCATCGTCGTCGTCGAGGCCGCGCAGGTCAATATCGAACGGGGCATGAAACCCCGCGAGGCGGCGCTGGAGGCCATGCGCAACGTGGCCTCGCCGATCGTCGCCACGACGGTCGTGCTGCTGGCCGTATTCATCCCCGTGTCGTTCACCGGCGGCATCACGGGACGGCTGTTCCAGCAGTTTTCGGTGACGATCGCCGTTTCGGTGGTCATCTCGGCCTTCAACGCCCTGACGCTCTCCCCGGCGCTCTGCGCCCTGCTGCTGCGACGCCGGGAACCGTCGCAAAAGGGATTTTTCGCCGCCTTCAACCGCTGGTTCGCACGGCAGATGGACCGTTACACGGCCTTCACGCCGACGCTGATGCGCCACGTCGCCCGCACGGGCATGTTCGTGGCCGTGGTCCTCGGGGTGATCTTCGTCGTGTGGCGTAAACTGCCCGCGGGATTCCTCCCCGAGGAGGATCAGGGCTACGTGATGGTGATGGTCTCGACGCCCGAAGCTTCGTCGCTGCAAGTGACCCGACAGGCGATGGCCGATGCCGACGCCGTGATCCGCACGCTTCCCGAGGTCGCCTCGACGTCGTTCGCCGCGGGATTCAACATGATGGCCGGCATCGCCTCGACGTCGAGCGGCATCATCTTCGTCAAACTCGTCGACTACTCCGACCGCAGGCTCTCGGCCATGCAGATCGCCCAGCGGCTCACCGGAGAGCTTTACGTCGCGGTTCCGGGGGCCGAATGCTACGCCTTCATCCCGCCTTCGATTCCCGGACTGGGCGTCACCTCGGGCGTCTCGGTCGAGGTGCAGGACCTCGAAGGGCGCGGCACGGCCTACCTGATGGAAAACGCCGGGCGGCTGATGGATTCGCTGCGCAAAAATCCCGCGATCGCCTCGGTCACCACGCAGTTCGACGCCGGGGTTCCCCAGCGGCGGCTGCGTATCGACAAGCAGCAGGCGCTGGCCGCCGGCGTGGACCTCGGGACGCTCTACGGCGAGCTGACCACCCTGCTGGGCGGCGCGTACATCAACAATTTCACACGCTTCGGCAAACTCTACCAGACCTACATCCAGGCCGCGCCCGACTACCGCCTCGACCGGCGGTCGCTGGACAGCTACTACGTCACCTCGGCCTCGGGCGAGAGCGTTCCCGTGGCATCGCTGATCGACGTGGCGGACACCGTGGGCGTGGAGTACGTCTCGCAGTTCAACCTCTACCGTTCCGTCTCGCTCACCGTCACCCCCGCGGCGCGGGCCTCGACGACGACCGTCATGCGGGAGATCACCGCCACGGCCGCCGAAACGCTGCCCGACGACATCGGCACGGCGTGGAGCGGAACCTCCTATCAGGAGGCCAACGCCTCGAAGACCGGCGGGCTGGTCTACGCGCTGGCCCTCGTGTTCGTGTTCCTCGCGCTGGCGGCCCTCTACGAATCGTGGGGGCTGCCGCTGGCGATCCTGATGAGCGTGCCGGTGGCGGTGCTGGGCGCGGTGCTGTTCGTCGGCGGCACGCACCTGATGAACAGCCTGTACGTCAACGACATCTACATGCAGATCTCGCTCGTCATGCTGATCGGGCTGGCGGCCAAGAACGCCATTCTGGTCGTCGAATACGCCGACCGGCTGTTCCGCGAGCAGGGCGCCTCGCTGATGGACGCCGCCATCGGAGCCGCGAAACTGCGCGTGCGACCGATCATTATGACCGCCTTCGCCTTCATCCTGGGCGTCATGCCCCTCGTCTTCGCCAGCGGCGTCTACGCCACGGCCCGCAACATCATGGGCGTGGCCCTCGTGGGCGGCATGCTCTTCGCCACGCTGCTGGGCATTTTCGTCTACCCCGCGCTCTACTATTTCGTCGGGAAGATCGGCCGCTTCGAACAGCGCCGCGAACTTAAAAAACAGGAGGAGAACGCATGAAAACGCAACTTACGATAGCCGCCGCCGTACTGACGCTGGCCGCCTGCACCCCGAAATTCTACCCGCCGCAGGTCGCGACGCCCGAAAGTTACGTCTACGGCGCGGGCTTCTCGTCCGACACGACGGGCGTGGGCAAACGCTGGTGGGAACTCTTCGGCGACACGACGCTCGACGCGCTGGTCGAACAGGCGTTGGCGAACAACCGCGACGTGGCCGTAGCGGCCGCGCGCGTCCAGCAGGCCCGGGCCAACCTCAAGACCGTAAGGGCGCAATACCTGCCGCAGATCGGCGCGGAAGCCACCGCCGAAGGCGAATATACGCCCGAGACGAAGATCGTGCAGTCGTATGCCGTCGAACCGACCCTCTCGTGGGAACTGTCGCTGTTCGGGGCGCTGCGCAACGCCAAACGGGCCGCAAAGGCCGAAATCGCGGCCTCGGAGTGGGCTTTGGCGGGCGTCAGGCTCTCGCTGGCCGCCGAGGTCGCCACGACCTACTTCACGCTGCTGGAGTATGAACGCGACCTCTCGATCGCCCGCCAGACCCTCCGGCTGCGGCGCGAATCGGCCGCGCTGATCGACTCGATGTTCCGCTACGGCATGTCGGACGGCGTGGCGCTGGAGCAGGCCCGGAGCCTGGTCTACACCGCCGAGGCGGACATTCCGCAGTACTGCCGCGCCGTGGAGCAGACGTGGCTTTCGATGGGCATTCTGTTGGGCGAGACGCCCTCCCGGGCGCGGCTTTCCGGAGCGGGGCTGCGACTGCTGACCGACTACCGCCCCGCGGACATTCCCGTGGGACTGCCCTCGGAGCTGCTCAAACGCCGCCCCGACATCCGCCAGGCGCATTTCAACATGTTGCAGGCGGCGGCGCAGGCCGGGCAGGCTCGGAGCGCGCGATTCCCGTCCATCTCGCTGACTGCCAAAGGAGGAGTTGCATCCAGTTCAATCAAAGGTTTAACTGCGGCGAACCCCTGGGCGTGGGATGCGCTGGGTTCCGTCGCCGAGCCGATTTTCGGATTCGGGAAACTGCGCAACGCCGAGCGTGCCGCGATGGCGGCCTACACCCAGTCGGCCAAGACCTACGAGCAGACCGTGCTGACGGCGTTCGCCGATGTGGAAAAGGCGCTGGTGGCCATCGCCACCTACCGCAGCCAGACCGAGCGCACGGGCGAACTGGTGCTCTCCAACGACCGCATCGCCACGATGACCCGCGCGCTCTACCGCAGCGGACTGTCCGACTACCTCGACGTGATCGACGCCGAGCGCAGTCTCTACCAGTCGCAGATGTCGCACGTCAACCTCGTCGTGCAGCAGTATATCAACTACGTCACGCTCTGCAAGGCGCTGGGCGGAGGATGGGTTGCCGCAGTGCAGAATTAAGGATATACCTACTTATGGGGATTGCGCAAGTCGCCGCAAAATCGTATCTTTGGGCGCAAAAATACAGTAGAAAAAATGCGCTTATCCGAACTGAAGACCGGCGAATCGGCGACGATTGTCAAAGTGATGGGCCACGGAGGCTTTCGCCGCCGCATCATGGAGATGGGTTTTGTCCGCGGACAGCGGGTCGAAGTGATTCTGAACGCCCCCCTGAAGGACCCGATCGAGTATAAAATCATGGGCTACGACATCTCGCTGCGGCGCAGCGAGGCCGATATGGTCGTCGTGCTCACCGACGACGAAGCCGGGGAGTACCTCGCGCGGCGCGAACACCACCGCCATCACCGCCACGCACACTCCGGGGAGTGCGGATGCCCCGCGGCGGAGACTGCGCCCGCGGAAATCCGGACGGAGGAGTTCGGCGCGACGGAATCCGACGAGGCGTGCTGCGCGAGCATCGACGAGGTCGTGGCGCGCCACTCCCGCACCATCGCCGTCGCGCTGGTGGGCAACCCCAACAGCGGCAAGACCTCGCTTTTCAACGCCATATCGGGCGGCCACGAGCATGTGGGCAATTACAGCGGCGTGACCGTCGGGGCCAAGATCGGCCACCGCACCTACCACGGCTACCGTTTCGAGGTCACCGACCTGCCCGGAACCTACGCCCTCTCGGCCTACACGCCCGAGGAGCGTTACGTGCGTCAGCACCTCGCCACGAAGACCCCCGACGTGGTGATAAACTCGGTAGTCGCCTCGAATTTAGAGCGAAACCTATACTTAACTACCGAACTGATTGATATAAACCCGCGCATGGTCGTGGCGCTCAACATGTTCGACGAGTTGCAGGACAGCGGCGCGAAACTCGATTACGACAGTTTGGGTCGCATGCTGGGCGTGCCGATGGTTCCCGTAGAGGCGCGCAACAACCGCGGCATAGAGGCTCTGCTGGACACGGTGATCGACGTTTTCGAGAACCGCGACGAGCGCGTGCGCCACATCCATATCAACATGGGCCCCGTGATCGACGAGGGGCTGCGCAAACTCAACGGCGACATGAGCGCCTTCCGCGACGAACTCCCGAAAAACTTCCCGCCCCGCTACTACGCGATGAAGATGCTCGAGGGCGACCGGCAGGCCGAAGAGAGCCTCCGCGGCTGCGAGCGTTACGGGGTGTGGGCCGAAATCCGCGACCGCGAGGCCCGGCGCATCGCCGGAGAGCTGGGCGAGGATGTCGAAACGGCCTTCGCCAACCAGAAATACGGATTCATCCAGGGTGCGCTGAAGGAGACCTTCACCCCCGGACGGCGCGAGGAGGTGACGACGACGGCCGTGATCGACACCTTCGTGACGCACAAGCTGTGGGGATTCCCGATCTTCTTCGCACTGATGTGGCTCATGTTCTGGTGCACGTTCAGCCTCGGAGCCTATCCGCAGGAGTGGATCGACGCGCTGGTGGGATGGATCG
>OBAR01002855.1_pt1 | contig 11242 bp, 8 predicted proteins | sample 1517911 | NCBI WGS metagenome assembly OBAR01 (sample SAMN04571709, study PRJEB22368) | human gut metagenome | biome: human gut; material: stool | host: Homo sapiens | place: Luxembourg | collected 2012-10-26
TCTCTCAACCTTGATCAGCGGAGTTGTGGTAGGCATAACGATCACTGCCTTCACTCCATATTTATGTGCAGCATAGGCAACGCCCTGTGCATGATTTCCGGCAGATGCTGTGATCAGACCTTTATTTCTCTCTTCATCGGAAAGAGTGCTGATCTTATAATAAGCACCACGAACCTTATATGCACCTGTGCGCTGCATATTCTCCGGTTTTAAATAAACCTTGTTTCCTGTAAGTTCACTGAAATAGCTGCTCTTGATCAGCTTTGTTTCCTGTGTGACCTGTTTTACGATCTCTGATGCCTGTTCAAAACTCTCTAAAGTAAGCATTGTTTTTTCCTCCATTTTGTCCTAAATGTACTCCCGGAATCTTTTTGTACTTGATTTGACTCCGAAAGTACATCCTAATCTTAAGCGTCCGGGTTTTCTTTATGGTCTACATCAAACAACGCATTTACAAATGCATCTGCATCGAATTTCTGAAGATCGTCAATACTTTCTCCTACGCCAATGTACTTCACCGGAATATCCAGTTCAGACTGGATGGCAACTGCAATACCTCCCTTGGCAGTTCCGTCCAGCTTGGTAAGGATAATACCGCTGACATTTGCGACCTCCGCAAATTGTCTCGCCTGTGCAAGGGCATTCTGTCCGGTGGTACCATCCAGCACTACCAGTGTCTCCAGATATGCATCCGGATACTCCCTCTCCAGGATCCTGTAAATCTTGCGGAGTTCTTCCATAAGGTTCTTTTTATTATGAAGACGTCCTGCTGTATCACAGAGAAGTACGTCTGCATTTCTTGCTTTGGCTGCAGCCACCGCATCATAGATAACAGATGCAGGATCTGCTCCCGCCTGTCCGCCGATGATCTCCACACCTGCACGGTTCGCCCACTCAGTAAGCTGCTCTCCTGCTGCTGCGCGGAAAGTATCGGCTGCTGCAAGGATAACCTTCTTGCCCTGGTCTTTTAATTTTCCTGCAAGCTTTCCTACTGAAGTGGTTTTTCCGACACCATTGACACCGATCACCAAAACTACGGATCTGCGGTTCTCAAATTCATACTCTGTGCTGTCCACACGCATCTGATCCTTGATCTCATTGATCAGAAGCTGTTTACATTCCATCGGTTCCTTAATATGACGTTCGGAAACTTCTTTCTTTAAATTCTCAATAATAGAAGTGGTCGCATTGATCCCGATATCACCCATGATCAGAATCTCTTCCAGCTCTTCATAAAAATCTTCATCAATACTGGAAAAACCACTGAAAATATTGTCAAATCCGGCTACGATATTGTCTCTGGTCTTTGCCAGTCCACTGACTAATCGTTTAAAAAAACCTTTCTTTTCTTCTGCCATGTGAAACTCCTCCTGTTACTGGGTAAGCTGATTCTCCACCAGATCGACGGAAACCAGTGTGGATACCCCTTTTTCCTGCATGGTAATACCATAAAGCCGGTCTGCGGCGTTCATAGTTCCACGTCTATGGGTTATTATAATAAATTGTGTGTTTTTCGTCAACTTCTGTAAATATCCGGCAAATCGCCCAACATTGGAATCGTCCAGCGCTGCCTCGATCTCATCCAGCAGACAGAACGGTGACGGCTTCAGATTCTGGATCGCGAAAAGAAGTGCGATAGCTGTCAGAGCTTTTTCCCCGCCGGAAAGCTGCATCATATTCTGCAGTTTCTTTCCCGGCGGCTGGGAAATGATCTTAATTCCTGCCTCCAGGATATCTGCCTCTTCATCCAGCTCCAGAGTTCCTTTTCCGCCTCCGAACAATTCCTTAAATGCCTTGTCAAATTCCTTCTGGATCTCGCCGAATTTCTCAGAAAACTGTTTCCGCATTCCCTCATCCAGCTCCTGAATGATCTGTTCCAGAGTTTTCTCCGCTGTGACCAGATCCTCATACTGGCCGGACAGAAAGGTGTGTCTTTCCAGAAGTTCCTTATAATCCTCAATAGCATTTACATTTACAGGTCCCAGCTTTCTGATATCATCTTTAATCTGAGCTGCCTGTTGCTTCATCTGCGAAAGATCAGTAAGTTCCTCTTTTCTATAGGAAACGGCATTATTGGGAGTAATCTCATACTCGGACCACATATAGGCAATCCGCTCTTCCCTGTTCTCCTCCAGCTTGTCCATCTGTCCCTGCAGACGGTAACATTCCTTATCCAGAAGTCCGATCTGACCGGACAGATAATCTCTTTTCTCAAAAAAATCTTTATGCTGAGAAGTTCTGCTCTCTTTCTCCTTCTGCAGATTTTTCAGCTGCATCTGTGCCTGTTCTTCATGAAGGACAGACTCTTCCGACTCTTTTTTCAGCTGAGTAATCATCTCCTGCTTCTTTTCCATCTCTTCACTGCTGTGAGCAAGAGACTGATAAATATCCTCTTTCTCAGTCATAAAAGCTGTGATTTCTGCTTTCAGACGGCTCAGGTTTTCCTGGTCAAATTTCTCTTTCTGTTCAAGAGCGGATGACTGAAGACGGATTTCTTCTAACTCCCGGGTGATTTTCTTCTCTTCTTCTTTCCATTCATCCAGTTCTGACTGCTTTGCCTCAATAAAACTCTCCAGTTCTTTCTCATCCTGCTTTGAATTCTCCAGTTCCCTGGCAATCCGGTCATGATCCTGCCGGATTTCCATGACCTGGCGTTTGATCTCTGCCTGATCTCTGTTGATCTGCGCATATCCGCTTCGGATCTCCTCAGCTTTCTTTTCCTGCTGTTTGATATTCATTCTGGCAGTATTCTGTTCTATATATTTCTGACGGAGTTTTTCCTGAAATCCTGCAATGGCATCACGAAGCCTGTTTCTCTGATTTTTATTTTCCTCAACAGCATTCTGCATTTCGGTCAGATTCTGCTTCAGCTGATTTACTTTTGTTTCCAGTTCCTCTATTTCACGCCGTCTTCCAAGCAGATTGCTGTTGTTTCTGAAGGCACCGCCGGTCATGGAACCTCCCGGGTTTAAGGATTCACCCTCTGTTGTGACCATTCTCAGACTGTGTCTGTATTTTTTTCCTATTGCAATGGCATGATCAATGTTATCAATTACCAGCACTCTTCCAAGAAGGAATTTCGTGATCTGCTGATACTGAGAAGCTACGGACACCAGTTCGCTGGCAATCCCCACAACGCCCGGCTCTTTCAGTGCTTCTTTCGGTGTAAACTCACCTCTGGGACTTATGCTGCTCATGGGAAGAAAGGTCGCACGTCCATAACGATTCTTTTTCAGAAATTCGATCATGGTTTTGGCAGTCTGCTCATTATCTGTAACAATATTCTGAATGCTCCCACCAAGAGCTGTCTCGATAGCGATCTCATAATCTTTGTTTACCTGGATCAGATCTGCGACAACACCCTGGATTCCCGGAACACGTTCTTTTTGTTCCATAACTCTCCGAATACTGTTTCCGTATCCATCATAGCGCTCCGCGATATTTCTGAGAGAATCCAGCCGGGATGCCTCTCTGTGATAGGCTGTCTGTTCTGCTTCCAGCTTTGTGTTCTGTTCCTTCAGCTTTTCCTGAATCTTCATCACACTCAGATTCAGATGTTCACATTCCTCATTGGCATTTTCAATCTGGGATGTAATCTCATCATACTGTTTCCGGGCTGTAGTCAGAATGGTCTGCTGCTCTTCCTCTTCACTCTTCAGTCTGAGAATACGCTGGCTGATCTCTGCCTTACGGATTTCTGCCTGTTCCATCATTGCATCAAATCTCTGGGCTTTACCCTTGACATTGGCGCGGCTGTTCAGAATTTCAATGATCTCATTTTTGCCATTCTCCACTTCGAGAGTACAGGCTTCCATATTCTCCTGCGCTGTCCTTAATTTCTCTTCTTCCTCAGAAAGTTTCTTACGGACAGCCTTTAACTGTGCATAAATATCCGTTTTTTCTTCTTCAAGTTTCTTCTTTGAATCTGTTCTTACTGAAAGTTCAGCCTCAATAGTCTGGATACGTCCCTTATAATGCTCTTCATTCTGTGCCCCTGCCAGTATCTGCTCATTTAATACATTGATCTGGCCTTCCAGCTGTTGTTTACGGATTGCCTGCTCTTGACCGGAAATGCGAAGTGCATCCATTTTGGAATTTAAATCTTCCAGCTCCTGTTCCAGACGTTCATATTCCACCTTGGTCCGGTCATAGGAACTCTGGGTATCCTTCAGCTGATTCTGCGCAATTATGTTCTTCTCTTCCAGTTCCTTGAGTTCTTTGGCTGCAGCAGCATACTCCATCAGGAACATATTCACATCCAGTTCCTTAAGAGTCTCTCTTTTGGAAAGATAAACTCTTGCTGTCTCTGACTGTTTCTCCAGTGGTTCCAGCTGTCTGGTAAGCTCCGAGAGGATATCTGTCACTCTGACCAGGTTCTGGCGTTCTTCCTCCAGTTTTTTGATCGTGGTATTCTTTCTTCTCTTAAATTTAACAATACCTGCTGCCTCATCAAAAAGCTCTCTTCTCTCTTCCGGTTTACCGCTTAGGATCCTGTCGATCTGTCCCTGTCCGATAATGGAATATCCTTCTTTACCGATACCTGTATCATAAAACATCTCATTGATATCTTTCAGTCTGCAGGCACTTCCGTTGATCTTATATTCACTCTCTCCTGAACGGTAAAGCCTTCTGGTAACCGTAACCTCGTTAAAATCAACCGGAAGCTTATGGTCTGAATTATCCAGTGTGATCGCCACCGATGCATAACCCAGGGGTTTTCTTGTCTCTGTACCGGAGAAAATAACATCCTGCATATTTCCTCCTCGCAGAGATCTGGCACTCTGTTCACCCAGCACCCATCTCACCGCATCACCGACATTGCTCTTTCCACTTCCGTTCGGACCTACAATACCGGTGATCCCGTTATGAAATTCAAAATTGATCTTCTGGGCGAAAGACTTAAATCCCTGTACCTCTATATTCTTTAAATACATAATTCTCCTGTTTATTTTCTGAGTACACGAATCGCCTGGTATGCTGCGGCCTGTTCTGCTGCTTTCTTTGTATGACCGCTTCCCTGTCCCATCACTTTTCCGTTTACTCTTGCCTCCACAGTAAAGTTTTTGTTATGATCCGGGCCTTCTTCTTTTGTCAGAATATATTCCACCGGCTGTGTTCCGTTTTCCTGCACGATTTCCTGCAGGATGGTCTTGCTATCATAAAAGAGCTGTTTATGTTCAATATCATTCAGGATAAAATTCAGCACAAACTCCTTTGCATTAGCAAAACCACCATCCAGATAGATAGCTCCCAGTAAAGCCTCTGTTGCATCAGAGACGATAGAATCCCTGTTTCTTCCGCCTGTCATATCCTCGCCCTTTCCAAGCAACAGAAACTGCGGCAGTCCGAATTCTCTTGCACAATAGGCAAGGCTTGGCTCACACACCAGGCTGGCTCTCTTCTTTGTCAGCTCTCCCTCCGGTATCTGGGTAAATCTTGCATACAGATAATCACTGCTGATCAGCTCCAGCACAGCATCTCCCAGAAACTCCAGTCTCTCATTGCTGCCCAGCTTCCCCAGCTTCTTCTCATTTGCATAGGAACTGTGTGTCAGTGCCTGTGTAAGATAATGTTTATTTTTAAAATGATATCCTATGATTTTTTCTAATTCTTCTGTCTTTCTATTCATTCCTCTAACCCTCTCCATATGCGCAGGGCTGTCATCTGACAACCCTGCGACATCATTTTTTGCAACTGCTCAGTGCGCCTGTATTATGCTCCTGTCAAATTTCAGACTGCCGGACAGTTACATTTTTATTTAATTGTCCGAATTGCTTCAACAGCATCACCGACTGTCTGAATCTGTTCGACAGATTCATTATCCAGCTCAATGTCATACTCCTCTTCAATCCCCATAATAATCTGAAAAATATCAAGAGAGTCTGCACCAAGATCATCTACAAATGTAGTGTCTTCTGTGATCGAATCTGCATCAATATTCAGAACCTCTGCTATGATAGCTTTTATTTTCTCCAGTTCCATCTTCAACCCTCCTTCCTGTTTCTGTTCCTGTCCTGCTCTATTCTGCTCCGGACTTCAGTACTTCCTGATCCTCCAGGATACGCTCTGCGATCTTCTCGTTGATCTTCTCCTGTTTAAACTGTACACACTGGAAAATACCATGTTTGATCTCAATGGCTTTGGCACTTCCATGCGTCTTTACCACAAGTCCTTTAAGCCCCAGAAGCGGTGCTCCGCCATATTCCGTTGCATCAAAGGATTTCAGAGTTTCTTTCAGTGCAGGCTTTACCAGAAGTGCACCGATCTTACTTCTTGTGCTGGTCATCATTCCTTCTTTGATCTTCTGGACCAGGGCAGAACCAACTCCCTCATATAATTTAAGGATCACATTTCCCACAAATGCTTCGCATACGACCACATCCGCATATCCTGCCGGGATATCTCTGGCTTCTATACTTCCGATGAAATTAATGCTTTTGCATTCTTTCAGAAGGGGGAAAGTTTCTTTTACAAGTGCATTTCCCTTCTCCTCTTCCGCCCCGTTATTTACAATGGCAACTTTTGGATTTTTAATACCAACTACGTTCTCCATATAAATAGAGCCCATCTTCGCAAACTGCACCAGATGCGATGGACGTGCATCCACATTGGCACCACAATCGATCAGAAGGGAAACACCCTTCGTGGTAGGGATCAACGGTGCAAGAGGCGGCCTCTCCACACCTTTACTTCTGCCTACCAGTACCTGTCCGCCAACAAGAACAGCTCCTGTACTTCCTGATGAAACAAAGGCATCTGCCTCCTGTTTCTTAACCATATTCAAACCTACTACGATTGATGAATCTTTTTTCTTACGGATTGCAAAAACAGGGGGTTCTGCTGTCTCGATCACCTGGGATGCATTGACAACCTGGATCTGGTTCTTCGGATATCCGGAATATTTCGCCAGTTCCTTATCTATCACTTCCTGTTTTCCTGTAAGAATTACTTTTATGTCCTGTCTCTCTGTTACAGCTTCCACTGCAGCTCTGACAGGTTCTGCCGGGGCATTATCCCCGCCCATTGCGTCCACTACAACTCTGACCTGTTCTGCCATATTTTTATATCTCCTGTTCACTTACTGTTCACTTACAGATGTCAGAATCAAAAGATATTTTCTGTTACTGACCCGGCATCCGCAAATTGCCCCGCTGCAAAGCAGCTCCTGCAATCTTCCATAATCTGTATCATACTAAAGAACCCTCTGCAAAGTCAATAGCATCTGAAAAAAATCACTTTTCACTTTTTTGTGCCTCGATTCGCTCCGCCAGATCATTCAGATAAACCCACCTGTCCATCTTCTCATCCAGATCTGCCTGTGCCTTCTCCTTCTGCTCCATGATCTCACGAAGCTTCACAGAATTGGTGGCATTGGCCTCCATATCCTTATCCAGCTTCTCCAGCAGTTCCTCCAGCGCTGCAATATCATCATCGATAGTTTCAAATTCCCTCTGCTCTTTATAGGTAAATTTCAGCTTCTGGGGACGATTCTGCTTCCAGTCTGCCTGAGCCGACTTCTTCTTTTCCGCACCAACTGCAGTGCTCTGTCCTTCAGATACTGCCCCGCCTTTTCTCGCCAGCGCCTCTGTATAATCCGTATATCCGCCCTCATACTGGATCAGATGTCCATTCCCCTCAAAAGCAAAAATCCTGTCCACAATATTATCCAGAAAATACCTGTCATGAGACACTGCGATCACAATCCCTGCAAAAGAATCCAGATAATCCTCCAGAATGGTCAGTGTAGGAATATCCAGATCATTACTTGGCTCATCCAGAAGAAGCACATTCGGCGCCTCCATCAGAACCTTCAGCAGATACAGACGCCTCTTCTCACCACCTGACAATTTGGCAATGGGTGCATACTGCATGGCAGAATCAAAGAGAAACCTCTCCAGCATCATTGTTGCGGAAATCTTCCCGTCTCTGGTCGGAATATACTCTGCCACGTCGCGGATATAATCGATCACACGCTGATTGGTATCCATATCCGGCACTTCCTGTGCAAAATACCCTATGCGAATGGTTTCTCCAATTTCCACTTCTCCTGCATCCGGCTGTATCATCCCATCAATAATCTTGATGAGTGTTGACTTTCCGCACCCATTAGGACCAATAATCCCAAGACGCTGATTGCGCAGCACAATATAATTAAAATCATCCAGGATCTTCTTCTCACCAAAACTCTTGCTGATATGGTGAAGTTCGATTGTCTTCTTTCCCATACGTGTCTCAACAGAATCCAGCTCCACATTCGCATCACGCACCGGAGCCTTTCCGTTCTTCAGTGCCTCCAGGCGTTCCAGACGTGCCCGCTGCTTGGTACTTCTGGCTCTGCATCCACGCTTTGCCCACTCCAGTTCCATGCGGAGTACGCTCTGTCTCTTCCTCTCACTGGCAAGCTCCATCTCCTCACGCTCTGCCTTCAGTTCCAGAAACTTCGAGTAATTAGCCTCATAAGCATAAAGGCCGCCATGGGAAATCTCCAGAATCTTATTAGTAACCCTGTCGAGGAAATATCTGTCATGAGTAACCATAATCACAACGCCCTTAAAACTTCTCAGAAAGTCCTCCAGCCAGGTCACCATCTCATTATCCAGATGGTTGGTAGGCTCGTCCAGAAGCAGCACATCACAGGGATTCACCAGAGTCCTTGCCAGTGCCACCCTTTTCTTCTGTCCCCCGGATAAATGATCGATCTTCTCCTCATGGTTTGTAATTCCCAGCTTATTTAGAACATTCCTTGCCTCGCTCTCAGTACTCCAGTCCTTCTGCCACTTTCCTTCTGCCACATAATCCAAGACAGAAGCTCCCTGCGGAAACTCCGGCATCTGCGGAAGATACGTGATTCTCAGGCCATTTTGAGTGATCACCTGTCCCTCATCCGGCTCCTCCAGACCGCCGATGATCTTCAGAATCGTAGACTTCCCGGTCCCATTAATCCCGATGATCCCAATCTTATCTCCCTGATGCACCCCGTAGGAAACATCATCCAGCACCACCTTCTCACCAAACACCTTGGAAACATGCTCTATATTCAAAATATTCATAAATTCAAACCTCTCTCGTAATTTTCGCTTCCTGTCTGTTTCTGCTCATCTGTAACACTTCCACAAAAACTATAGAATTCGCTCCTCATTATACCATCTTCCCAGCCATTCTAAAACCCCCGGCACAGAAAAAACACTCCCCTCCGAATAAATCTATCCGAAGAGGAGTATCCTCAAAATCACATATTTTTGTTCCTGAAAAAGAATTGCTTAGTTCATCTCAGTTCCATTCTCAACTGCATACTTCAGTCCCTGCACAGCAACCGCCAGCGTAGCTTCCTCTACAGTAGCGCTTCCAAGATCACCCATATCCAGTGTCAGTGTATCATCATCATTCACTGCCACGCCAAAAGTAAGTGCCATCTCAGAAACTTCATCAGTAATCGTCACAGTACCATTCTCTTCATCAAAAGTACCTTCGCCAACAAAGCTTACATAGTTATCATCCTGATCGATCACAAGTACTGAGCAGAAAGTTCCATCCTCATTAGCTGCATAAATAAAAGTCTCACCTGCTTCTGTCTCACCGGAATAACACTCTGTCAGGATATCACCCATATCCTGATAAGTCTGATTGTAATCCGACTCATCACCGTCTGCCTCATAAGGCTCCAGGGTTGCAGTCAGGTCCAGACTGTCCGGATCATAAAGTTCCAGAAGATTCTCTTCCTCATTTGCCTGCACCAGATAAGTTACCATATTTTCATCATCATACGTGCCGTCGTCATTTGCGAACTGCATTACCAGAGCTGTATATTCTCCGTCTGAACTCAGGGCATATACACCAAGAACATCCTGCTCTTCATCCTTCCACTGACCAAAAAACGAATTATCTTTGTAGAATCCGTAGATATCTCCTGCGCTGTCCTTCCAGAGTCCTAACATTGCCTCTGATACATCCGCGACATCTCCGTCATCTGCTGCTTCTTCTGTAGTCTCCTCTGCTGCCCATACCGGAACAACCATAGAGCTTACCATTGCAGCAGCACAAAGACCTGCCATTATTTTTTTCCAGTTTTTCATATTTTTTTACCATCCTTTCTTAAAATGTGTGTACATATTTCTAAACTGAATTTCTATGTTCTTACTATAAAAAATTTCAGTCTTATTTTCAAGATACATGGGATTAAATGACATTTTTCATGAAATATGGAAAAATGAATAAATACTTATGGTATTACTTGCTTTCAGTAAGGAATCCGTACTTGAATAACTCATGAAAATACGCTAAAATACAAATTATGTTTAAGTTAATTTAGGAGGTACTCCTTTTGAATATTGCAATCCTTGACGATTCAAAGGAAGATCTGCGTCAGGTAAAATCTGTCATTTCTTCTTATTATGAATCCCAGAATACATCCGCAGACATCCATTTGTATTACAGCGCAGAAGCTTTTTTTACTAAATACATACCCGGATTTTACGACCTGATCATTATGGATATTTATATGGGCAGTATGACCGGTATGGATGCAGCCAGAAAGCTCCGCGAAGCCAGGGATACAGCTGCTCTGATTTTTATTTCAAGCAGTGATTCCTTTGCTGTGGCAAGCTATGATGTACAGGCATCCTACTATCTGCTGAAGCCCTTTGACCCGGAGAAGCTTTGCCGGATCCTCTCAACAATCCAGTTCAGGCAGTCGCAGAATTCCAGATATATAGAGCTGATCTCCGACCGTACCCCTGTAAAGATCCCTGTCAGGAGCATCCTGTACGTGGATACCTACCGCAATGCAGTTCAGGTACATACCACAGATGCAGGCATTATACGCTCCTACATAACCTTCCAGAAATTCGAAGAGCTTCTGGAGGGAATGAAATGTTTTCTCTCCTGTTACAGAGGCTGTATCGTAAATATGGATCACATCGAGAAATCCACAGATGAAGGCTTTGTTATGGACAATCAGGAGCTTGTTACTGTACGCAAGCGTGGCTCCAACGCAATAAAAAAAGCATATCTGGAATACTTATTCTCTTCAGACTCTGATAAATAAGTATTTCCGATATGCCTCTTCCCCTCCGGGCAGTAACTATTTATTTACTGTACTGTTTTCACCGGCAGAAAGATATTTACTTTAAAAATACCCTCTTCTGTATTAAAAACTACATATCCGCCCATTCGTTGTACCACTTCTGCTACAGACGCTGTTCCGATTCCAAAGCCTTCATGCTTTGTTGAATAAAAAACTTTT
>OBAR01002858.1_pt1 | contig 11234 bp, 9 predicted proteins | sample 1517911 | NCBI WGS metagenome assembly OBAR01 (sample SAMN04571709, study PRJEB22368) | human gut metagenome | biome: human gut; material: stool | host: Homo sapiens | place: Luxembourg | collected 2012-10-26
ATTCGAATCATTCATTTCAGAATCAAGTTCTTCACAATTCTCTGGTTTAAGAACTCTTTCTCCATCAAAGAAGTATGCATTAAAGAAGTCGACAAAATAGGAATTGTTTTCTAGAAATTCTTTCATAATTTTGTCTTTGGTTTTATTCATGTGATTTACTCACCCCTATATCTAATACGAAATAAATTGAGGCTTTTCCAAAAAAAATGCATTTTTTGATAATTTCACATAATTCAATCTGCTTTCACAACATTTACCAAAGTTATACTAAATTTATGACAACATAGAATGATATTCTATAAGTGCCTTAAAGATAAGGCAATGAATATAGAAATAAACCAATATTCATATCTCTCTCCTAAAAATAATAATAAACAAAAAGAAGCCATTCTAGACACCAACACTAGAATGGTTTCTTTGTTACTAAACTTGTAGAATAGTACTTTTTTCGTTACAATACAACTATGCCAAGAATTCAAAGTGACTGTATAAATACAATCGAAATTAAAAAAAGCAAATTTATTACCTATCTTCATAGAACGCAAGATGAACAAGAGGCCAAGGATTTTTTTAAAGCTATAAAAAAAGAACATCCCAATGCCAATCATCATTGTACAGCTATGATCATTGGAAACATTATGCGATCTAACGACGATGGTGAACCAAGCCAAACCGCAGGACATCCCATGTTAGACGTTTTAATGCATAATGATATGCAAGATATTCTAGCCGTTGTAGTACGCTATTTTGGTGGAATCAAACTTGGAACTGGCGGTCTTGTAAGAGCCTATAGTTCAAGTGTTTCTGAAGCTTTAAAAGCGGCAACCCTAACAACTGTTACAACCCTTCAAGAATATCAAATTCATTTTTCTTATGATTTGATTGGAAAGGTTGACCATTACTTTAGAACACAAAATATTGAAGTCATTGAGCAACGATATGAAGAAGATGTTGTCTATCATTTTCTTGTGCAAGAAGATATTTCTAAAGATTTAATGGAACTTACAAACGGAAAGATACAAATTCAATATATACAAGATATAGAAACCGAATGCGTAATTTAATTTACGCACAATGAATATGATATACTTTAGAAAAGCGAGGTACATTTATGGATAGTATTCTTACCCTTATAGCATTTTTCGTAGTCATCTTTATTTTTTGGACGTTAGCAAGTTGGCTACTTCCATTTATTTTACCAATCATCATTGTCTTCTGGATCATTTCCCTATTCACACAAAGAAGACATGTACATGTTCACACTTACAATAGTACACAAAACCAAAACGAACAACCAAAATCAGCGCCAAAACATGGAGCTATTGATGTTGAATATACGGAACATGAAGATGATGGAGATGAACAATGATTTGTCACAACAGTGTTGGTTATGATGCACAAATCAAAGACTTGTTGATTAAATCTGCCTTCAATATGAATGAAAAAGAAGTTGATGTCTGGATGAAATATCAATATAATCCACAACACATGTTCTGCTTCTGGCAAGATGATAAGATTACTTCTTGTCTTCAAGTCACAAAAAGAACGATGATGTTTTTGGATCGACAAATACGTGTATCTGTGATTGGTATGGCTGCAACTTTACCTGATTATAGACAAAGAAAACAATTTTCTAACTTATTAGATGCCGCCATTTCACAAGCTACCTACAACGATTTATTAACCATCACATATACAAATATGCCAAAATTATTTGAAGCCAAAAGCTTTCAGCACATTTCAAACACAAAAGAATATTGGATTGGAGCTCCACTATGCAGAAGTGGAAACCCATTCCACATCAAACAAAAAGCAGAGAATTTATACCCATTATATTTCCAATTTATGCAGTATTTTGATGGCAGTATTCTATTAAGTGAAGATGAATTCGATCAACTTATTCAATACCATCAAAATTTAGGAAAATCCATTGTCACAATCACAAATGAAGATAAACAGCCAAAAGGATTTGCGATATATTCCACAAAAGATAAACAAGCCCATGTCGAAACCTTGATTTATTTCGACTCTCAAGCTATTCAAGATCTTTTAAGCTATATATCCATAAACAATGAAGTAACATCCATTCTAATCAGTGAAAGTGAAAGATTCGATAAATTATTTCCTTTACACTTTCCAAGAATGGATAAAAAATTAATGGTCAGATTAAACAATTATAAATTATTTGATAAATTCTCGAACACCAATATCAGAAACGCAAAAACAGCTTATGAACTATTAGAAAAGCCTACATGGAACCACTTCCAGTAGGCTTTCTTTCTTCTCTTTTAAACAAAACATAACCTATAAAAGTTCATGTCATCAAGAAATTAATTCTGCATATGAATCATTTCTTCTTCAAATATTGGATACGAAATAAGTACTTCACTATCCAAATTTTCATTAAACATATTTACGCCACTAATCTGATGATTATTGTATGTCGTATAATAGTAAATTCCATTTCTTAAGTCGCAACAAGACGTATAAATTGTATATTCATACTTTCCTGGTTCCACTTCACAAAGACCTTTTTGTTGCTTGACACTACCAATAATGTGGAAATATTGATTTAAATCATTCTTATCACTAGTCGCATTTGCTCTTGTATAGGCAACACGCACAAATCTAGATCCACTCGATAAGTCTCCAGGAAGTCCCATAGCTCCAAACCCACGTGAATAGGCAGTTAAATCCAAGCCAAAATTATTTTCAGGTTGTTTATTTGATAAATACATATAATCATTCAAACGAAATAACTGCATAGGAAATGGCGGATTATTTGTCAAAACATGCGTAGGATTATCATATACATGCATACCATCTTCCATACACTCAACGACAATGCTTTCATTTTCATCACTGATCATATAGTGTAATTCAGCCACTGGAAAGCGCTCATTAAATGGTGTGGCACAAACATTTGTATTTTCTAATACGACTCTTGCCTCTTTAACACTAGCACATTGTGATAAGATCCAAGGAATAAATTCAAAGGCAGCCACATTATTTTTACCTTCTTTTACTTCATAAAACTTTGCATTTCCAACAAAGTTTAATCCAGCCATTCCCAAGCCTTTCTCATTCATGGCATCATAATATAATGGATACTCTTCAAATACATGGGCCATACCAATCAGAGCATAATGACTTTCATGTTGATCTAAATGTCTAAAATGAAAATCATAATTGCGTGGCGTAACAGCTACTTGTTCTCCATATGAAAATTCATAATCTAAATTCCTTCCAAAAAACTGATTAAAGCTTAATGCGGTACACATTAAAATCATCTCCTTCTACTTAGTAGCTTAACACAAACTACAAAAAGATTACACACATAATAATGTACAAATCAAAATATGTGTTCATTGCGTTAAGTACCAAAAAAATATATATTTTAAGTATCATAAGAAATGCCTTATCTTATGATTAACCCTTTGGAAAATTATTCAACCCTATAAACTCAAGATACATTTTTATCTTAATAATTTTCCTCTCCCTAAAGCAATGTCAAGCCCGGACATTGCTTTTTATTTTACCTAAAAGAAAAAAGCCATAAGTTTCCCTATGACTTAAAACGCAAATACAATTCCTACAACTGCACTAGCTACAATAAACCAGATTGGATGTAATTTGGGTTTATACTTACTCAATGCCAACAATATGAATAGGCAAATAAACTGCTTCCAATGAAATGTGGAGAAAGTATAATCACCAAATAAAGTTGTCACCAAAATATCAATAGTAGCTACGGCAATAAAGGCAACTACAGCAGGTTTTAATCCGGCAAAGATTTGTTGAACAAGCTTCGCCTCTTTAAATTTCTCTAAGAAATTGGCAATGATACAAATAATAATCAGACTTGGTAAAACCAGACCGAGTGTTACCACAATCGAACCTAATACACCATATTGACTAAAACCTACGTAACTAGCCATATTGACACCCATAGGACCTGGTGTAGATTCACTAACCGCAATCATTGTAGATAGATCACTCATAGTATACCAGCCATAACGAACCCCAATCTCTCTTAAGAAAGGAATGGTCGCAAGACCTCCTCCTACCGCAAATAGTCCAGTCTTGAAAAATTCTAAAAACATGAGTAACAATTTAGTCATTTTTCTTTAACCATCCTATTCTAGAGAAAACAACACCCGCAATACCAGCACCAATCACAAGTAGTACAGTAGAAACTTTAGTAAACATCGCAAAAATAAGAGCCACCGCAAAGATCAAGAAACCAACCTTATTTTTAATATTCCCCTTACCTAGTTTCAATACCGCATTAATCATCAACATACATACAGCTACACGAATTCCATTTAGAGCATGTTGAACAATGGCTAAACTTGAAAAGTTTGTGATCAAACCTGCAATTATACTAATAATGATAATAGAAGGAGTAACTACACCTAGAGTAGCTGCAATCGCTCCTGGAATACCGGCTTGATAATATCCAATAAATGTCGATGTATTAACCGCAATAACGCCAGGTGTACATTGACCAATCGCATAATAGTCCATGACTTCATCTTCTGTAGCCCAATGATACTTTTCAATCACTTCCTTTTGAATCATTGGCAACATGGCATATCCACCACCAAAAGTAAATAGACCCATCTTAAACCAAGAAACATATAATTGAATAAGTTTCTTCATTTTACTCTCCTTTTAATACAAATTTTTCAATAACTTCACAAACAGCACCTTCTTCACAAGTAGCCGTTGTAATATAGTCACAATCTGGTTTAATACCAGGTGCAGCATTTTGTACTCCAACACCTAAACCAGCATCTTTGATCATAGATAAATCGTTATAGTTATCCCCAATCGCAATCGTATCCTGAATATCAATATGTAATAGATCGGCTAGTTTTTTTAATCCAGCCCCCTTATTTACACCCTTATGATTAAATTCAATATAACGATTACTTGAATAAGAAACATCCATATCATACGTAATATCCTTTAGATCACGATCAATACTTTGAAGATACTCAAAATCTGTATTTGTATATAATACTTTTACAATTTCTTGCCCCTTTAAAAAATCAAGATTCTGATCAAATACCTCAATCATTTCCTGACGATTCTGCACATATCTTTTTTCATCTTCCGTTAAGTTATATGCATATACCGCATCACGCGTATATACATGAATGACTACATCATAATTCAATCCACGCTTATATAATTCTTCAGCTTTTTCAAAAGAAATACCTTCAAAATGTAAAAGTCGATTGTCCTTATTTTCAGTAATAGCACCCCCATTATATGAAATCACATATTGGTTTGCTTCATCGAAAAGGTCCAATTCCTTTAATGTACCCTGAACTGTGTTATAACCTCTTCCTGTAGCCAGTACAAATTTAACACCTAAATCTTTCAACTTCTTAATGGCCTCAATATCTCTAGAATCAATTGTTCGATCGGGTTTAATCAAAGTTTCATCTAAATCACACGCAATTAACTTATACATAAGTAAACATCCTCCCTTAGATATGAAAAAATTATAAAACATCTTCTTTCAAAAAAAAAGTAGCATTAAAGCTACTTATAATACAGAACCAATCACATGAACAATAAAGGCTAAAATCCACGCAAGTACACATTGCCATGCAACTACACCAATTGCCCATCTTGCACCGAGTTCTCGTTTAATAGATGCGATAGCCGCAACACATGGTGAATAAATCAAGCAGAATACAAGTAACGATGCAGCTGATAGTGTAGTTAATGCACTATGTACACCACCTACAAATAATACTTGTAGTGTAGAAACAACACTTTCCTTAGCCATAAATCCACTGATTAAGGACGTCACAATACGCCAATCTTGAAGTCCTAATGGCGCAAATACAGGAGCAATCCATCCGGCAATCATTGCCAAAATACTTTGACTCGAATCTTTGACCATATCGAATTGTAAATTAAAGCTTTGTAGGAACCACACAAGTACAGTTGCCACAAAAATAACCGTAAAAGCTTTTTGTAAGAAATCCTTTGCTTTTTCCCACAACAATTGACTCACATTCTTTAATCCAGGCAAACGATAGTTTGGAAGTTCCATCACAAATGGAACAGCTTCTCCTTTAAATAAAGTGTTTTTAAATAAGAATGCGATTAAAACACCTACGACGATACCCAAAACATAAAGTCCTGTCATTACTAGACCACCTTGTTTTGGAAAGAATGCATTCACAAAGAAAGCATAAATTGGTAATTTTGCAGTACAAGACATAAATGGCGTCAATAAAATCGTCATCTTACGATCTCTTTCACTAGGCAAAGTACGTGTTGACATGACGGCTGGTACTGTACATCCAAATCCAATCAATAAAGGAACGATACTTCTTCCTGACAACCCAATCTTTCTTAATAGTTTATCCATAAAGAAGGCTACTCGCGCAATATATCCACTATCTTCCATCATAGATAAAAAGAAGAATAGTGTCACAATGATTGGTAAGAAAGATAATACAGAACCTACACCCGCAAAGATACCATCAATCACTAAACTGTGTACGGCATAGCTTACGTGAGCACTTGTCATCCATGCATCCACTACTTGTGTGATCCAATCAATACCAAGTTCTAACAATCCTTGAAGCCATGCTCCAACTACATTAAATGTTAGATAGAATACAAGTAACATAATTCCAATAAACATAGGAATTGCAGTATATTTACCCGTTAAAACGCGGTCAATTTTTTCACTTCGAACACGCTCTTTACTTTCTTTAGGCTTAACAACCGTTTGTTCACAAACCTTTTCAATAAAAGAAAAACGCATATCGGCAATGGCCGCACTATGATCGAGTCCACGCTCTTTTTCCATTTGAAGCACAATGTGTTCAATCATTTCTTTTTCATTTTCATCTAAGTCCAAACGATCAAGAATCAAATTATCGCCTTCAATAATTTTACTAGCCGCAAAACGCAAAGGAATATCTGTCTTTTTGGCATGATCTTCAATCAAATGACAGATGGAATGTATACAACGGTGAACGGCTCCACCGAAATCATCTTCCCCACAAAAATCTAAACGGCCTGGTCTTTCCTGATATTTCGCAATATGAATCGCATGTTCAATCAATTCATCAACACCTTGGTTTTTAGCTGCAGAAATAGGTATAACTGGTACACCAAGCATAGCCTCCATACCATTGATATCAATCGAGCCTTGATTGTTGGCCACTTCATCCATCATATTAAGTGCAACAACCATCGGAATATTCATTTCTAAAAGTTGCATAGTCAAATACAGGTTTCGCTCAATATTTGTAGCATCTACAATATTAATGATAGCCTTAGGCTTATCATTTAACACAAAATTACGCGATACAATTTCTTCACTCGTATAAGGTGACATCGAATAAATACCCGGTAAATCTGTCACCATTGTATTTGGATACCCTTTAATTGGACCATCCTTTCGATCGACGGTTACACCCGGAAAATTTCCTACATGCTGATTCGATCCCGTGAGTTGGTTAAACAAAGTGGTTTTTCCACAGTTTTGATTTCCTACCAAGGCATATGTCAAACATGTTCCTTCTGGCAAAGGATGTGCATCTGCCTTTACATGATATTTACCATCTTCACCTAAACCAGGGTGAACGGTGTTATTTATATTTTCTGCACTCTCATGCTTTCGTGTTCTCTCATCAATTAATTCAACCAATATTTTTTCAGCTTCATCTAAACGAAGCGACAATTCATAACCATGAATTTGCAGTTCCATTGGATCGCCCATAGGCGCAAACTTTACAACTGTAACCTCAGCTCCAGGTATGACTCCCATATCTAGAAAGTGTTGTCTTAATGCACCCGTTCCTCCAACGGCCTTTATCAATGCACTCTGTCCTATTTTTAGTTCTTTTAACGTCATGCATATCCCTCCCTAATCAGTCTAATTATATCCACATTATTTATGTAGTCAATTATAGTATATTATATTTTTTAACTATTCGTTGACAGAATATGACCACTTGTTTACAATTAAACTGTTCACAAGTAAACATTAGGAGGGCATATGTTGACAATTGAAGAATTTTTACGTTTATCCAATCGATTGCGTGAATATTACGGCAAACAAATCAAAGATCGATTTTCAGAATACACTTTTTCCCCAAATGAAATTTCAATTCTGATTTTACTACAAAACAACACATCCATTACGACAAGTACACAGCTTCGTGTTGTACTCGGTGTTTCAAAAGCTTTGGTTTCTCGAAGCGTAACGAGTTTGCAACAAAAGGGATTGATCACAATGAAGAAAGTTTCAGGAAATAGAAGGATTTCGTATATTGAATTAACGGAAGAAGCGATTCCTGTATTGGAAAAAATATCTATTGAGATTGATAAAATCAATCAAGTTTTATTCAAGGATATTCCCACAAAAGATATTCAATGCATGATTGATACAATGAATAAAATGAATGAAAAAATAGAAGGAGCAAAATAAAATGAGATTTACAACAGCGTCCGAAGTGGATTTAGGACATGAAAAAGTTGGTAAGTTACTCTTTATGTTGGCGGTTCCTGCCATCTTAAGTCAAATTGTTAACTTACTCTATAATGTAGTTGACCGCATGTATATTGGTCACATTCAAAATGTAGGAGCTATTGCCCTAACTGGCGTAGGCGTTTGTTTACCAATTATTATGATAGTATCCGCCTTTGCGTGTTTAGTTGGTATGGGAGGTGCTCCAAGAGCTAGTATATATATGGGTAAACAAGATAATCCAACGGCTGAAAAAATCATGGGAAATTGTTTTATCGCATTGATTGTGATTTCATTAACACTAACTGTATGTTTATTGGTTTTCCAAACCCCATTACTACAATTATTCCAGGCAAGTTCAAAAACAATTGTTTATGCCAAACAATATATGGGTATTTATGCCTTAGGAACCATTTTTGTCCAAATGACACTTGGGATGAATGCCTTTATTTCTTGTCAAGGTTTCTCTAAAACAAGTATGATGACCGTTTTAATTGGTGCTATCTTAAATATTATTTTAGACCCTATTTTTATCTTTGGATTCAATATGGGAGTAAGAGGGGCTGCACTAGCTACCATCATTTCGCAAGCTATCAGTGCAATCTGGGTCATTCGTTTTTTGAGTGGTAAACAGACTGTTCTTAAGTTAAAAAAAGAAAACTTTAAAATCGTACCAAGCCTATTATTTCCTAGTTTAGCTTTAGGTATCGCACCTTTTGTGATGCAGTCAACAGAAAGCTTGATTTCTTTATGTTTCAATATGCAATTATCTAAATTTGGAGGTGACGTTGCGATTGGAAGTATGACCATTCTAACAAGTGTAATGCAGTTTGCGATGATGCCAATTCAAGGTTTGACGCAAGGTGGACAACCCATCATCAGTTATAACTTTGGTGCCAAAAATGGCCAGCGCGTTAAAAAAGGCTTTTTACTTCAAACACTATGTTGTTTCACATACGCAAGTATCATCTGGATTCTAGTGGAATTATTCCCTCAAGTATTTATTTCTATTTTCACTAACAATCCAGACTTAATGGCAATGGCAAGCTGGGCCATTCGTATCTATATGGCATGCGTATTATTGATGGGACTTCAGATTTCTTGCCAACAAACCTTCATTGCGTTTGGAAATGCTAAGATTTCAGTATTTTTAGCTATCTTTAGAAAGATCATCGTCTTAATTCCATTGATTTTTATCTTACCAAACATCTTATCCGATCATATCTTTGCGGTATTTGTTGCAGAACCTATCGCAGATTTTATTGCGGTAAGCACAACAGTAACGTTATTTATTAAAAACTTTAAAAAGACATTAGCACAAATGAGTTACGAAAAATCATAACTCATTTTTTTATAATATTCAATAATTCTTCTTTCCTATTCTTTTCCGGATGATAAAAAGCGTATTTTAAACACATATTCAAAGCTTCCTGAATCTGTTTTCCCCTTAAATTTGTAGCTTCTATAATATCTTTTCCATTCAATGCAAGTTGAGATATACTCATGCAACGATTTCTATTTTGGATGTAATACACATAGAAAAGTTCTACATCTTTAGCTGATTTTTGTCCCAATTCAGAATGGGCCATCGCATCACAATAACGAATTTGAAGTAAGTTCAACAAGTGTTCTTCATCCAAATGATATGTAACGCGATACTTATAAATACAGTCTAAATCACAAGTAAATTTATCATCATGATGTAAGACATAGAATGGAATCCACTTTCTTTGTTCATTTGTAAGTTTAAAACGTCGACAAAGCTCTTTCGATAATTCACTTCCTACCTTCGCATGATGCTTAAAATGATCCTTTCCATTCGAATCCGTTGTTTTTACTTGTACTTTGCCTAAATCGTGGAATAATAGCGCAAAAGCCAAAGTTTCATCATATGGTTTTAAATAGCACATCGCATCTAAAGTATGATGCAAAACATCCGTATAGTGATAGATTGAATTTTGACCACACCTCAATGCCAAATCCAACTCATTAAATACAGGTTTTAAAAGAAGTGTCATACTCGCCAATACTTGTGGATTTGTTTCCATGATTTCTTTTAATTCATGCACAATTCTTTCTATCGATACATATTGAATCAAAGATGCATTTGTATCGATGGATTTTTTTACTGTTTCATCCATCGAAAAGCCAAGTTTTGCACAAAAACGATAAGCACGCAACATTCTTAGAGCATCTTCATTAAATCTTCGATCTGGATTACCCACACATCGAATGACTTTCGCTTTAAGATCAAATTGTCCTTGATACGGATCAATCAAACCACGACTTGGATGATAAGCCATCGCATTCACAGTAAAATCACGTCTTGATAAATCTTCTTCAATTGTAGAAACATATTTCACACTGTCCGGATGACGATGATCCTTGTATTCACTCTCCAAACGAAAAGTTGTGATTTCAACGGGTGAATTCGATAAAACCGTTACCGTTCCATGCTTGAGTCCTGTTCCGATACTTCGATCAAATAGATTTAATATCACTTCGGGTTTGGCACTTGTACAAATATCATAATCATGAATTGGACGATCTAGTAAATAATCACGTACACATCCACCTACCACATACGCTTCATATCCAATATCATTTATTTTTTGAATGATTTCTAATATATATTCAGGTAATTTCATACTTCTATTATATAAGAAAAAGGAATATATAAAACTGGATAGGGATAAATCAACCTTTAAAAGTCATAGGGATTTTT
>OBAR01002860.1_pt1 | contig 11230 bp, 8 predicted proteins | sample 1517911 | NCBI WGS metagenome assembly OBAR01 (sample SAMN04571709, study PRJEB22368) | human gut metagenome | biome: human gut; material: stool | host: Homo sapiens | place: Luxembourg | collected 2012-10-26
ATTAATAAAATATAACAGCTAATGAAACCCTTAAATTAAGTGATTATACAATCGGAATTTATAAAACAGATACTATTTCAGTGTACTTAAGGAGAGCGTGTTTGATGAAAAAAACAAAATCAAAAAAGAAAGTTGCAATTATCGTTCTTTTGAGCGTTATCGTATTATTACTCATAGGCTGGTGGGCATTTTGTGTGATGATGTATAATGAGAATTTTAATGTTCGTTGTGATAGCTACGAACCACTAATGCTTAGAACAGAGGATTTCGATTTATTGGAATGCAAGGAATATTCATTTTCCTCTGATAACGGACAGAAATTGGCAGGTTATCTTTACAGTGTTGGTGACAATCAGCGCGGCATTGTAGTCATTGCTCATGGATTTGGCGGAGGCGGACATAATTCCTATATGGACGTTGCAAATTATTTTGCATCAAACAGGTATTATGTATTTGCCTACGATGTCACCGGTTGTGACAAAAGTGAAGGTGAGGGCGTAGGCGGCGTTCCGCAGGGTGTGATTGATCTTGACCATGCAATCTCCTTTGTTGAAGATAATAATGAGATTCCTGAGCTTCCAATCATGCTTTTCGGTCATAGTTGGGGTGGATATTGTGTATGTAATGTTCTGAACTACCACCCCGAGGTCAAAGCTGTGATCGAATGTTCGGGCTTTAACAGTTCATCTGATATGTTTGAATCAGGTGGTAAGTCTCAAGCTGGAAATGTGATCTATGCGATGACACCGTTTATCAAGATTCATGAGCGTTTCAAGTATGGTAAATATGCTTTAAACACTGCGATGGACGGCTTTGAGAACACAGATGCATCAATACTGGTTTTACACAGTGCAGATGATAATGTGATAGGTATTGAATATGGATACGATAAGTATTATGAGAAATACAAAGACGATCCACGATTTACCTTCATTAGATTTGAGGACAGAGGGCATAATGAAGTATTCAACAATCCTGATAACACTTATAAAGATGAGTTCAATGCCGAATTTGACAAATGGCTCGAATCACTTGATTATGATTACAAAGCTGAAGAGAATAAAGAGCGGTTTAAGGAAGACAAGGCTAAGTATACAACTGAGAATCTCGATCACGCAAAGTGGAGTACACGATTAGATGAAGAATTGTTTGTACAGTTTTTAGATTTTTATAATACAGCTATAAAATGATGTTGTGCAGCTATAAGTTGCATTACAATGGAAATAGGATTCTATAAATTTCAATAAACAAATTCTAGGTTGATTAAAATATTGCTGGACGTAGATATTTCCGCTGGAAAGTCTGGGTCTGGTGAATAACGTAATAAAAGCATAAGAACACTACATTTAGAAAATCCAATCGTTATTATACTATATATGGCTTGATGGCGATTGGAATTTTCTTTATAGAGGCTTTTTTCCAATCATTAGTATATACGGGATGATTGAAATCAGGTATAAAGGAAGAAAGGAACAGAATTTAAAGCGTATGGAATGGAGGGGAAGCGTAATATGAAAAAAATACAATTACAAGGGGTGATACTGATCATAACAGCCATGCTTTCTGCAGTATTATTAAGTGCATGTGGGAAAAATCCAGAAGATAAAGAATTAATTCCGAAGCCGGGAACAAAGCAGGAAGCAGAAACAGAAGCGGAAGCAGAAACAGAAGCGGAAGCAGAAACAGAAGCAGAAACAGAAGCGGAAGCGGAAACAAAAATAGAAGCAGGAACAGAGGTGGTTGGATCAGCTGACGTGGACTGGGATGATTTTTGCGGAAACTGGATGCTTGTTGGTTTTGAGTATAGTGATTCTATAGATGATACAGAGCCATCGGTCGATCATTCATATTATTATGCAGAGCATGAGTGGATATTTTCCGAGATCCTCATATATGACGAAGAAAATAGTCTATATGCGGATTACAGCCGCACTGGATACGGGACCGAATCGATAAATGGAATGGCTCTTGTAAAACAGGATCCTACTTCGGATGGTCAGCCTGTTGCACGGTTAAAAAACCGGCGTGATGAAAAAGAAACGGTGCGAACGCTGACGCTGATTGGAGAGAACGAACTCCGTTATTGTGAACAGGAGTTAGGGCTGGAAATGGGACTAGAGCATGTAATGATCTGTACCTATCTGCGGGAAGGCTCAAAGGAAATGAAGCAGAAAAAAGAATATCAGTATGTGAATGAGGTAACGGTATCTACAGTGCAGGAACTGGCAGAGGCGATTCAGAACCGGACGAAGATTATCCTGAAAGAAGGAACGTATAATTTCAGCGACCTTAACTGTGATAGCATAAAAAATCCTAATATTGACTGGATAAGGAGTTATGATGGACTGGCAGAGTATACGGTGCGAAATGTGCAGAATCTATGTATCGAAGCGGAAGAAGGTGCCAGAGTTGAACTCAGTACGGAAAATTCTTATGCAAGAGCTCTGGGATTTGAAGAATGTCAGGAGATTACACTTCGCGGCCTGACCTGCGGGCATGAAGTGGAACCCGGATATTGTACCGGAAGTGTGCTTTACCTTAATCAATGCAGCCATATAGAAATTGATAACTGCAATTTATACGGAAGTGGAACCTATGGAATAGAAGCTTATAATATTTTTGGTTTAACAATAAACGATACAGATATTTATGAATGTACCTATGGCCTTGTGTGGTTTTCAGGGATAGAAATGGCAACATTTACGAATTGCAATTTTATGACCAGTGAACAGTACAGTATGTTTTCCTTCATTGGCTGCTACAGTATTGTTCTGGATGATTGCAAGATTATAGGAAATGAAACAAAATCAGAGGGCAGTCCATTCATAACCTGCCAGGATTCTCTTTCGGTCAGCTTTGAGAATTGCCTGTTCAGAGGCAATGAGTACCAGGTCTTTCTGGAGGAAGGATATAACCCGCCGACCAATACTATCGTATTTACCAACTGTACAGTGGGGGATAAAATACAGGATTTGGAATATCCGGAGGGAATTATGCAAGTGTCATATCGGTAAGGATTCGTGAATGTGAACAGGGAAGAAAGGTTAGTTGTGAAAGAATAGAATGCTGAATAGATAGGAAGAGAAAAGGTCATTGTTGCACAAAATAGCAGAAAAATGTGCATCAATGACTTTTTTTCTGAGCAAAACCCAAGTAAAATCTCCATATAGAGTATACGTATCATGAAAAAAAAGGTACAATAAAGGCAATTACATATTCTGTAGAGGAGAAAATATCGAATATGGGGGAATGCTCAAAAAATAAGAAGAAAGTTCATGATCTGCTGAGATATGGCTTTCTGGGGGTTCTCATTGTCATGGGAGTGTCCGGATGCGGCAAAGGGACAATGAAAGAGCCTGTTACAGTTACAATCTGGCATGTATACGGAGGTCAGGCAGAATCACTGCTTAATGATATGATTGCTCAATTCAATGAGACAGTGGGAAAAGAAGAAAATATTCAGGTGCAGGTGGGCAGTGTTACGAATACAAACACGATTCACGAGAGCGTTCTTTCATCTGCTTTCGATGATCCTGGAGCTGAAGAGCTGCCGGATATGTTTGTTTCTTATCCAAAGACTGTTCTGGCCATGCCGGATGATTCAGTACTGGTTGACTATCGGGATTATTTTTCGGAAGAAGAATTAGATAGTTTTATTCCTGCTTTCCTGACGGAAGGACAGATTAACGGCAGACAGCTCATCCTTCCGGTTGCAAAGTCCACAGAGGTCATGTTTGTAAATAAAACAGCGTTTGACCGCTATGCAAAAGACAGCGGAGCTTCTCTTGCGGATCTGGAAAACTGGGAAGGGGTTTTTCGTCTGGCAGCGGATTATACAAAATGGACGGATGAGCAGACACCAAATATAGAGGGAGATGGAAAACCATTTTTTGTCCATGATTATCACTTTAATTATTTTCAGGTAGGCGTGGAGTCCTTAGGAGAATCTTTCTTTACGAAAGATGGAACAGGACTTGCCTTTGGACCGGCCTTTGAACAGGTGTGGGAACCTTATGCCAGTGCAGCGGTACAGGGAGGAATCTGGCTTCGGGGAGGATATGCTACTGAGCCACTGCGTACCGGGGATGCGATCGTGTCAGTGGCATCATCTGCCAGCGTTCTGTATTATTCCGATACGGTGACTTATGCGGATAATACGACAGAGAAGGTGAATATTATTTCCATGCCATGTCCGGTTTTTGAAAATGGAGAAAACCTGGTCATGCAGCGAGGAGCGGGGATTTGTACTGTAAAATCGACTCCGGAGCGGGAAAAAGCATGCATGACATTTTTGAAATGGCTGACAGATTCCAAACGAAATGTGGAATTTGTGACTCAGCTCGGATATATGCCAGTGAAGCAGGAAGCTTTTGAAAAATATCTTCCAGATGCTATTGAGCAGCTACAGGATCCCATGTATCAGTCATTGTATCAGGCCTTTCTGCAGACTCAGGAGCAATATACGTTTTATACGGCACCACAGTATGAAGATTATCTGGAACTGGAAACGAGATTTGAAGATCAGATTCGTCAGAAGCTTCAAATTGCCCGGCGTTCCTACGTGGAACTGCCGGAACAGTCAATGGTGGAACTTGTGAGGGCAGCTCAGGAAAGCTTTATGCGGGATTATCAGCCATAAGAACAGGAAAGGCGGTGGCGTGATGAGTCACTTGTTTCATAAGATCGGTTATTCGCTGCGTCACTGGAGTGAAGTTGGGGTAACCATGCAGCGGAAGCTGACAGTTTATTTTGCCTGTACGGTTCTGGTCGTATTTGTGGCGGCAGTTGTCCTGATCCGAACGGCAGGCATTATGCCGGGATCGGAACGTAATCTTGGAGAGACACTGGCAGTACAGCATCAGAATACATTTTCAGCCATGACGAAGCAGATGGATCTTCTGACAGCAAGAAGCATCCACTTGTCTGAGGAGATCACATGGACAATGGAGCAGGTTCTGATCGAACATGGAAAAACCTTTGAGGATGTCAATGATAACCCAAAGCTGATTCTGGATCTTGAGGATTCACTGTATGGAGCATTGGAAACAGTCTTACGTTCCAATGCATGCAGCGGAGCATTCTTTATACTGGATGCTACGGTGAATACAAGGGCAGAAGCTGCAGATACATCACGGATGGGAGTCTATTTGCGGTTTTCTGATCTGAAGGCTGTCGGAACAGCCAATCAACATATGGTGTATTTTCGAGGTGCGGCAGATATAGCCAGAAAAAAACAGATTCAGATGCATAATCGCTGGGATCTGGAATTTGATACGGCATTGGTTTCCTGTTATGAAACACTTTTAAACTTTAATCAGAATCGTCTGGCAGAAGGAGCAGTGTGGACGGAACGGTTCCGGCTGAGAGATACATGGGAAGATGTTATTTTGCTGTGTATACCGATTCTGGACCAGAATGGAGTTCCCTGCGGTATTTGTGGAGTAGAACTCAGTCAGCTGTATTTTGCTCTTTCTTATCCGGCGGCAGAAAGTCAATTTGGAAATATGGTTACACTTCTTGCTCCTGCAGAGGGCAGAAAATACGACTTGTCGAAAGCTATGATAGGCAATGCGGCGGGAACGTATTTGAAACCTGCTGGTTTATTTAATATCAGAAGTGGGAAATATTATCAGACAGCTTCAACCGAGGCGGAGCATTATTTTGGCCTTTCCAGCCCTTTGGATGTACGATTATGCAGTGGTCAGCCACCGATGGTTTTAACATTACTGCCGGAGGATAGTTATTATCAGGCATCACATAGAATTCGTCAGATCTGGTTTGCAGGAACAGCTGTGTTCCTGATCCTGATCCTTCTTTTGGCGGGAGGTGTATCGGGGCATTTTTCAGCTCCGATTGTGCGAAGCTTAAACGCTATGCAGCAGAGAAAGATCGGAGAGGATGGTCAGAATGCCAGAATTCGTTCTGGAATCTCAGAAATTGATGCGTTAGTATCTTTCCTGCAGACCAGAAGTGAAGAACTAAAGACCAGAGAACTGCCGCCGGAGATTGATGCAATGCTTCAGGAGTTCAAAGTCCGGGTTGGAAAACTGACACCTGCGGAAAGGATGATTTTTCAGTTGTTTATTGATGGATGTGATGTGCAGACAGCTGCAGAACGAAGCTTTGTCAGCGTGGCGACGGTACGTAAGCATAATACAAGTATCAACCGAAAACTGGAGGTGTCCAATCGAGAGGAACTGATGGTTTATGTTGACCTTTTCCGGCGATGTGGCCGACTGGAGGAACTAAAAAATGGGTAAGGGGAGAATCCTGTTCGCAGGATTCCTATTTACTATATATGGTATATAGAAATAAATGACATCAACATATTGTATGCGAATCGTTGGAAAGATACTGAAATTGTCAGGTATTCCAATGATTCGCATATATTTTTTCTGTAAAAAATGATATGCTGATTTCAAATAACCTGTGGGTATGACGGCGGTGGAAAAGGAGGTAGCATGTGCATGAAAATGCTGATGGGTGCTGTGATAGTATTATCAATGGCAGCTGTGACAGCCTGTGGTAAAAAGCCGGAAGTGGCTGACGAGAAAATCATGGAATCTGTTGACGAAGAAATTGCAGAAATCCCGGAATCTGTTGACGAAGAAATTGCAGAAATCCCGGAATCTGCTGACGAAGAAATTGCAGAAATCCCGGAATCTGCCGGACAGGGTTTTGAAAGAGTGGCAAATCAGTCTGACTGGAATGGTACATATTACCGTGAAGACGGAGAATATATCACGGTGTATGACACGGATGAGGATTATCTGTTTCTTTCTTACCCAGAGAGCAGCTATGAGCATATGATAGATATTCTGCAGTTCACAGATGCTGGAAAAACACAGGCAGTTTCTGCAGCCCAGGAGATAACGGCAGTTTATACACTTTCGGGAGATGTCCTTTCTGTAGATTCCGGTACAGAAAATATTCCATTTATGCAAGGGGATTACTATAGGAAAAAGGATGCTTCCTGCTGGAAAACAGAAATAGATGGGACGGACAGATACCTGGATGAAACAGGAAATATTCTGCGTAACCATATGACTCCAGATGGCTGGTATACGGATGAAAATGGCAGAAAATTGTGGCAGATAGGGATGCTGCTGGTTACACCAGGGCTTTATGAGTCCATGCCGGCATATTCAGAGAGAGAAGGATATGAGACCTGGAGTTTCAATATGTATAGTGGAGCAGGAGATTCTGGATTTTTCAACAGTCCGGACGAGAGGATTGAGGTCGGAACAGTGGATTATACCGTGTACGATCAGGAGATGAACCCCTATTACACAAAGGAAGCAATGTATATATATAATTCTCCCGACGGCTATGTGATCGAGGATGTGTCTGGACAGGAATTTGCTTGGTTTTATCCGTCTATTCACTGGAATGATTTAATGATCCAGATGTATGGGACAGAAGCTTATCATACGGTGCGCCTGATAGAAGATTATTCAGACTATGGCGGTTAAATTTTTATAATGATATGAGGAGGGATAGCAAATGGGAAAGAAAAGAAAGACTGGAAAAAAGGAAGGTGTGTTTCTGACAATACTGGTATTGTTCTGTACATTTCTTACCGGCTGCGCACTCCTGGATATTAGAGACGGTGGGCTGGGAATGACCAATCCAGACTATGTGGAACCGGAAGAAGAATCAACCACAAGCAACCATACGGAATCCCCGGGCTCGGGAGAGTCCCAAAAAGAAGCTACGACTTCCTGGCTTACCGAGGCGGGGAAAGCATCATTAGTGGAAGAACAGGAATGGCTGCAAGATTATGGGGCGGTATTTGGAGCCTCATTTCTGGGTTATACGCCAGATTACAGCTTTCCGGGAAAAGAATATCAAAGGGCTGAGACCTATCCGTATTTGGAAGGGATCCCAGAAGACCATATCATAGAATATACAGGGGATGAGTGGTATGTGATCGTTCCGGCGGAGGATGGGTGGAAGATGTCCATAGAGTCCTGCAGCTGGAATGATGACTTTACTGAGAGCAGCACAGAAGATCTGCTATGGGAAAGCAACGATGGTCTTCCTCTGATCTTACGGTGCAATCTCAGTGATCTTTATTCCAATGTACAGGTCACAGCCAGAAAAGGAAGCCGGGAAGTTTCCTGGCATCCTTATTATCTTACTTATGCCGGAGAAATCGAGCCGACAGATGGAGTGATGCAGCTTTTATCGGGTTCCTACATACCGGAGGAGGGATATCTCTATGGAATGGAGGGAAGCTGGTATTGCGATTCTGCCAAAACAGATGCTGGTGAACCCTATTTTTACAGCGTTACGTTCATGACCGGTGAGGATGGATATCCTTTAGATATGTGGTATTATGGAGGACTTTTGGATGGAGAGATGGAGGATATCCGTTTTTTCTGGGATGGCTATTATGCATATGGGGATCCACTTGGGGAGTCTCTGGAATTCTGGCTGAACACGCCGGATGGAACCCGAAGCGGTACGATCTGGCTGGAGCTGGAAGGAGACTGCCTGACTATTCACGAAATGGAAGGAGAAGCTTTTTTCCCATTCACGAGCGGGTCAGTGGAAAAGTTCTATTTGTATCCTGTAGCAGCTGCTGGGGAAAACTATGATTATTTCGGCAATGAAATGGATGTACTGCTTGCACAATCTGAAGTACAGGATAGGCTGAGCCTCGGTATGGTACTCCGGGATGTGGACGGCATGGAAACAATCCGGGGTGAAGCCTGTGTACTCTTTGTGCTTGGAACAGAGCATCCGGATCAGTTTGTAGCAGAATATTATTATGCGGTGTCTCCATCAGGATTAGTTTATCGAATGGATTATCTGACCGGAGAATGGGAACCGATTTAAAGGAGGGATATTATGAGCGAGATAACATTGAACAGACTTCCAAAAACATTACAGGAATTACAGGCAATGCCGCAGGCAGGATTGACAAACCCGGAGGAAGTGGCAGCTTTGACGGTGGCGGCACTTGCCCTTTATCCTGAAAATCCATCAGAAACAGAAAAAATGCTGGATTTTCTGCGGGGTCCCAGACCGTTAAATGAAATCGACAAACAGTTTATAAGAGATAGATTTCGTGGAAAAGAGTATCTGATGCGTTCCTATTTTTCCGGGTCTTCTCCGGAAAATAATTATACTCCGGAACAGCCGTACCGGGTTGCAGTATCAGAAAACGCCTACAGCAAAAGCCAGATAGAGGAAGGATATCTGACCTTATATGTGGCATGCAGCGGAGCAGACAGTCCACGGCCATTAAAGCTTCGGAATAAACCATCTACGGGACAGTGGTTTTTGTGGGAACAGCAGCTCTTAACCGGAATTCGGATACCAAAAGAAGCAGATCCCTGGGCATAAAAACAGGATCAAGGGAGGACGGGGTATGAATCAGGGAAAGATTATGACAATTCACTGTGCCACCTGTGGTGCAGCTGCCCAGTTTGATGTTGTGACACAGAATTACCATTGTCCGAGCTGTGGAGGAAATACAGGAACGGAGATTCCGTTAAAAAAGCTTCAGGAATTTCGGAGTCTTACGAAAACCTTGTTGCAACAGGAGCTTCCGGATAGCCGGACGATTGCCTGTGAGTGTCCGAATTGTGGAGCCAGGGTAATTGTAAAAGAACATGAAGTGGCGGAAACCTGTATTTTCTGCCAGTCCAAGGTTCTGCGTTCAGATGTCCAGATGGGAGAAGGATTTCCGGAGATGCTGATTCCTTTTAAGTTGAACCGGAAACAGGCAGAAAAACGGCTGGATGAATGGATTGAACAGCATCATGATAAAAATGAAGCCCAGATTTTAAAAGAAAATAAGAAAAATTTAAAAGGGATATATCTTCCTTACGAGCTGATCCGTGGTCCCATCCGTTTTATTGTGACCAGAGATAATTCCAACAGGCATTATGAATGTGGAGGATTTCTGGAGCATGTGGCAGTCAATGTGACGGATCGGTGCAATAACCTGTTGTTAAATGGAATGGAACCATTTTTGTGGGAAGAACTGGAGCCGTTTCAATTTGGGTATATCGCAGGACATGCAGCCGAGGTCCCGACTGCTGACGGTGTGGAATTAAGACGTCGTGTGTTTGAAGAAGTGGCAGAGGAGTATCGTCCAACCGTGGAATGCATGATGCAGACAACTGGACTGGCTCTTCATCCGGCTTCAGAGGCATTGCTTCGTCTGCCGGCATTTCTTCCGGTCTATTTTATGGATTGCGGAGAGGTACAGGCGGCAGTGAATGGACAGACAGGCAAAGTATCTGTACTGGCAGAAAAGGAAACCAGGACATATCCGTGGGTGATTGAACCGTTTCTTGGAACGCTGGCAGTGATGATCTTTATCTTTTTTGCATTTCGGAATTATGGCGGAGTACCTATGGATCCGAAAGAACTGTTTGAACTGGTTGGCATGGTCGGACTGGCAGCGGCACTGATTCTGTTTACGGTGTTTAGTAAGGGAAGAGAGGCCAGAGTTCGAAAAAAGATTCTTAAGAGTATCAGCGAAGAAGAAAAGAAGAAACCAGAAGACTCCGTAAAACCGGTGTTCTTTGAAACAATTGGCGGACAGGAACTTCCGGTACAGCTGGGATTCTACTCTCCGGGGCGTATCGTAAAGATTGCGATGCTCCTCCTGTTGGTAAATGCTTCTACTTGTATTCTGGCATGGATCCTCACTGCATTTAAGTGTATTGGTTCCGGTGACTGGACTCTGTTCCAGCAGCTGGATTATAGTTACAATATCATCTGGCTTTGTCTGGCACTTCCGATTTCTATGGCAGGATTTGTGGTGTTTGGACGAATTGAGGTTTATGATTCACCGGTGATCTTTCAGCTTCTGGAAAATGGAGATCGAAAACGCATCCACCAGAAGAAAGAGAACAGGAAAACTATACGTATGCGTTGGAAGAATGTCAGGGAGACGATGGGAAACTGGGTGTTGCCGTTATTCATTGTATTACCATTGTATGTCATGACTGTTTATATGATCATGAATCCCTGGCCATAAAGCGACCAGAAGAGCAGTGATGTATGATCTGGAAAGAAAGGGGTGGGAAGATGAAGAAAACCCAGAAACCAGGAAAAAATAAAAAAGCAAATGCGGTTATCGTGATACTGCTCGGCTTACTTTGTGCGGTCTCTACAGTGAAATCGTGTGCTACAAAGCGTGCGGCTATTCAGAACAAAGTGGATGATGTGGTATATGTAGGACAGGGCAGCTATGATCCGGCAAATGATG
>OBAR01002861.1_pt1 | contig 11229 bp, 10 predicted proteins | sample 1517911 | NCBI WGS metagenome assembly OBAR01 (sample SAMN04571709, study PRJEB22368) | human gut metagenome | biome: human gut; material: stool | host: Homo sapiens | place: Luxembourg | collected 2012-10-26
TATAAGAAAAAGGGGAAGAGCTAATCCGACAAAAGTCGAATTTTGCAACATCCCCTTTCTGTTCTTAGGACTCTGTTGCCGAGTTTGCAGCTGTAAAATCCGCTTTCTATTAGGGTATTAATTTCTTTCGGAGATAAGCCGCCTTCAGGCCCCACGGCGAATGTGACCGCTGTCGGAGTGTCAGGAGAATCGTAAGTCTTTCCGATCGGGCTCAGGACGAATTTCAAGCCTTCGGCGTGAGCTGCGGCATCTTTCAAACTGCTGCAGAACCGAATATTCGGAAGATAGTTTTCTCCGCATTGTTGACACGCAGAGACGGCAATTTTGTTCCAACGCTCAACTCGCTTCACTGCTTTTTCGCAGGTCAAGCGCACTTCGCCGCGCTCGGACGGAAAAACAGCGATCTCCGCATAACCGAGCTCGCAAGCCTTTTCAATAATCCAATCCATTTTCTCGTTGGCAACCAACGCCTGCATGAGAACAAGCTTAAGTCCTCTCGGCTGCATGAGACTTCCTGTGGAATCACTTCTGCGAAATCCGTTGCAAAACGAATCGTTCCTTTAACAGCACAGCCTTTTCCGTTGAACACTTCGACTGCGTCACCTTGTCTCATGCGCAGAACCCGCATTGCGTGATGGACGGCCTCCGGCGGCAGAACAAGAGGTGCTTCGGTGTCAGCGGATTCAAAAAAATAGTAAAAGCGGGGCATGTTTTGTTAAAAGTGCTTTCAGAGAAAAACAAAATGATAAAGCAATTGTCGGATTATTAAGGAAAATAAGGAGGGTTTTTCGGCTAAACGGCTGATTTCGATAAGGGTTCAGAGTTGGTAGAATTACAGGTATTCTCAAGCCCGAAACTCGGGATTTTTCTTATTTAGATCATATTGACTATGTCCTCTTCCGTCTCCAGTAAGACAATGGCCAACGCAGTTCGCGCTCTGGCTATGGATGCAGTCCAAAAAGCAAATTCCGGTCACCCCGGAATGCCGATGGGTATGGCAGATATCGCTGTCGCCCTTTGGACTAAACACCTTCGTCACAATCCTTCTGATCCTAAATGGCTCGGCCGCGACCGTTTCCTTCTTTCCAACGGCCACGGTTCCATGCTCCAGTATGCACTGCTGCATCTGGCGGGCTACGACCTCACCATTGATGATCTGAAGAATTTCCGCCAACTTCACAGCAAGACGCCGGGACACCCCGAAATCGGAGTGACTCCCGGCGTTGAAACATCCACCGGTCCGCTCGGACAGGGAATTGCCAATGCTGTCGGTATGGCTTTGGCTGAAAAAATGCTGGCAGCCGAATTCAACGAAGAGGGCTATGACATCATCAATAACTACACCTATGCATTCTTAGGTGACGGCTGCTTGATGGAAGGCATTTCTCACGAAGTCTGCTCTTTGGCCGGTGTTTGGAAACTCAACAAACTCATCGCTCTGTACGATGACAACGGTATTTCCATCGACGGCAAGATCGAAAACTGGTTCGGCGAAAACGTTCGCGAACGTTTCGAATCCTATAACTGGAACGTCATCGGCCCGATCGACGGCCACGATATCGAAGCAGTTTCCGAAGCCATTGAAGAGGCTAAGAAATCTGACAAGCCGACACTCATCGACTGCAAGACGGTGATCGGTTTCGGTTCTCCCAACCGCGCCGGCACAAGCAAAGCTCACGGTTCTCCGCTCGGAGACGAAGAGCTTGCCGAAGCCAAGAAGGCTCTGGGCTGGGAATACGCACCGTTTGAAATTCCTCAGGAAATTTACGACGCATTCGATGCACGTAAGGCCGGTGCCGAAATGGAAGAGGCATGGCTTGAAAAATATCGCCGTTATGCCGAAGCTTTCCCGGCTAAAGCAGCTGAATTAGAACGCCGCATGAAGGGCCAGCTTCCCGAAAACTGGGATGACGTCATCCTTGAGGCTATCGTTAACGCAGCCGGCGAAGCTAAGACAGTCGCAACCCGTAAAGCCAGTCAGATGGCCTTGAATGCTTACGCACCGCATCTGCCTGAACTGCTCGGCGGCTCTGCAGACCTGACAAGCTCCAACCTGACTAACTGGGAAGGTGTTCAGGCCATGAGACCGGATACCTATCTCGGACGCCACATCAACTACGGTGTTCGCGAGTTCGGTATGTGTGCCATCATGAACGGTATCGCTTTGTACGGCGGATTCATCCCCTACGGCGCTACATTCCTTACGTTCGCAGACTACGGCCGCAATGCTCTGAGAATGGCTGCGCTGATGAAACTGCGCTCTATCTTCGTCTTTACACACGACTCTATCGCCCGACACATCAGCCGATTGAACAGACAGAAAGCCTGCGCATCATCCCGAACATGGATGTCTGGCGTCCTGCTGATACCTGCGAAACGCTTACCGCCTGGGCCTGCGCAATTTCCCGGCAGGACGGTCCATCCTCCCTGATTTTCAGCCGTCAGAACCTTCCGTTCGTTGAACGCGATGAGATCAATGTCGATGACATGGAAAAGGGCGGCTACATCATGCTCGAAGCCCCGAACGGTCCATCTTCCGTTGAAGTGACTTTGGTGGCTACCGGCAGCGAAGTTGCACTGGCTGCCGAGGCTCGCAAACAGCTTTTGGCAATGAACATCCAGACACGTCTCGTCTCCATGCCCTCCACGACAGTCTTTGATCGTCAGGACAAGGAATACCGCGACTTCGTCTTAGGCGAAGGCAGACCCGTTGTCGCCATCGAGGCCGGCAGAACGGACGGTTGGTGGAAGTACATCCGCGGCGCCGGTACCGTTATCGGTCTGGATCGTTTCGGCGAATCTGCTCCTGCTTCCGAACTCTTTAAACTTTTTGGTTTCACCGTCGATAACGTTGTTGAAACTGTTCAGCACGTTCTTTCTCAAGGAAAATAAACATGACTATTCGAGTTGCTATTACCGGTTACGGCCGCATCGGTCGCAACGTCCTCCGCGCTTTCTATGAAGAAAAGAAATGGCCGGACGTTAAGATCGTTGCCATTAACGATACTGCTAAACCCGAAGCCACCGTCCATCTGACCAAGTTCGACACAACGCACGGCAAGTTCAACGGCGACGTTTACTGGGACGACGGTCATCTGGTCGTGAACGGAGACCGCATTTTCATGTGCTCCGAGCGTGATCCGAAGAAGCTTCCTTGGAAAGATCTGGACGTCGATATCGTTCTCGAATGCACGGGTGCATTCCGCGATAAAGAAGGCGCCATGCAGCACATCGAAGCCGGTGCTAAGAAAGTTTTGATCTCCGCTCCGGGCAAAGACGTTGACGCTACTGTTGTCTACGGTGTGAACCAGGACGTTCTCAAGCGACGTTGTCGTTTCCAACGCTTCCTGCACCACCAACTGCATGTGCCCGTTCGTTAAGCCTTTGATGGATAAACTCGGCATTGTTGACGGCATGATGACTACTATCCACGCCTTCACAAATGACCAGGTTCTGACCGACGTTAAGCACAAAGATCTGCGCCGCGCCCGTGCCGCTGCCGACAACATCATCCCGACGAAGACCGGTGCTGCCAAGGCCGTCGGTGTCGTGATCCCCGAACTGAAGGGCAAGCTTGACGGTTACGCCATGCGCGTTCCGACTCTGAACGTTTCCGTTGCCGACCTTACCTTCAACGCTAAGCGTCCGACAACCGTTGAAGAAGTCAACAAGATCATTCTGGAAGCCTCCGAAAGCCCCGAACTTAAAGGCATTCTCGGCTACAACGAACTGCCGCTGGTTTCTTCCGACTTCAACCACACTTCCTTCTCCTCCATTTTCGATGCCACTCTGACTAAGGTCATCGACGGTACGCTGGTGAAAGCTGTTGCTTGGTATGACAACGAGTGGGGCTTCTCCTGCAGAATGCTCGACACCGCTGTTGCGATGTACAACGCGAAGTAATTCTTAAAATCACTTGATCAAACCCCGCATTGTCGGGGTTTGGTTTAACAGGAAAGAAGATCCATGAAAGTCAAAACACTTGAAGAATTAGTCAATGAAGGCGCGCTTGAAGGAAAGCGTGTTTTTATTCGTGCCGACATGAATGTTCCCCGCGATGCAGAAGGCAACGTTACTGATGACCATCGCTTGAAAGAATCCATGCCTGCCGTGAAGATGGCTCTGAAGGGCGGCGCCGGCGTGATGGTCTGCTCTCACCTGGGTCGTCCTAAGGAAGGCGAACTCACAGAACAGGACAGTCTGGCTAAAGTTGCCGAAACGTTCGGCAAGATGCTCGGCATGCCGATCCGTTTTGAAAAAGACTGGCTCAACGGCGTTGACGTAAAGCCGGGTGAAGTCGTGATTCTTGAAAACTGCCGAGGCAATGTCGGCGAGAAGAAAAACGATCCCGAACTCGTTAAGAAGATGGCAAAGCTTTGCGATGTCTATGTTAACGACGCTTTCGGAACCGCTCACCGCGCTCAGGCCACCACTGACGGTCTGGTCCGCGAAGCCGAAGTCGCCTGCGCTGGTCCTCTGCTTGCCAAAGAAATCAAGGCTCTGACAAAGGCTGTTGCCGAAGCCAAACGTCCGCTGGTTGCTATCGTCGGCGGTTCCAAGGTTTCCACGAAGCTCACCATTTTGAAGCATCTGGCTCCGCTGGTTGATACCTTGATTGTCGGCGGCGGTATTGCCAACACGTTCCTTTTGGCTGAAGGTCATCACATCGGTACTTCTTTGGCTGAGCCTGCCCTTGTCGGCGAATGCAAAGAAGTCATGAAGATCATGAAAGAGAAAGGTAGTCATCTTCCTCTTCCGGTTGACGTTGTTGTGGCCCACCATATTGGATATGACGCCGGCTTCAGAATCTGTGATCTTGACGATATCGAAGCAGACGAAATGATTCTCGATATCGGTCCGAAGACCAGCAAAATGCTTGCTGAATACCTGAAAGACGCCAAGACGATCATTTGGAACGGTCCGGTCGGTGTTTTCGAAATGGACAACTTCAAAGAAGGTACCCGCGACCTCGCGGAAAAAGTTGCCGAAGCTACTGCTAACGGTGCTTTCACGATTGTCGGCGGCGGCGATACGATTGCTGCGGCGAAAGCCTTTAAGGTGGCAGATAAAGTTTCTTATATCTCTACAGGCGGCGGTGCCTTCCTTGAATTCCTTGAAGGCAAGACATTGCCTGCTATCGCAGCCCTTCAGGAAAGAACTAAGTAATAGTCTTTTCTGAAATAACGAAACCTGTCGACCTCAAATCGGCAGGTTTTTGTTTTATTGACCGGGAAATTTCTTTGCTTTCCAGAGGAGTTGAGGAGAAAATTTAGACTTTTCAGACTCGTAAATCCGAAAGGTCTGAACTATTCGTATTTAACGATCTGAAAAGTCAAAATATCTTGAATAAACGGCCTGTTTATTGTTTCATCGAAGTCGATACTGATATCTCACCTCCTGGTAGATATTCATTGGCTGTACGCCGGTTGAAGGAGGACGCTTAACAAAGCCGCTGCATGCTCTGACAGCTGTCAGACCTGCCCGATCTAATTGCTTATTTCCTGAACTTTTGTAAAGATCGGCTGCTGTGAAAATTCCGTCGGCATTGACACGGATTTTGTAAAGAGCAATACCGATCAGACCGTGAGAATTTGGCTCTAGGAACCTCCGCGCGTGAATGCAAAGCGAAACATCCTCAAGGTATTGTAGGTAAATCTCTCGTTTTTTATCGGCGACTTTTTTTTCAGTGAGGCTATTTTCCGAAACAGATTCCATCCCAAGAGATTGTCCTTGTTCTGAGACAGCTGCTTGTGCACTGTCCAGTTTTACGATGACGGTCATTGGAAAATCTTCTTCGGACGGCGCAGGTGCGGTTAAAAACATCAAACCAAAACAATGGCACAAGATCGCTAGCGAGATGCCGATTTTGAGTGTGTCATTGGAAAGTTCGCTCATTTTTCGCCCCTCGGAGAGGTAGCGACATGAAGCTTCTCGCCTCCGTGTTGACGAACAGCATCGACCAAATAAATCATCTCTCCGGCAGGCGCCTGAGGATCTGCCATCAACACAATCTGACCCGGTCTGGCCTTGAATTGGATAATTACTGAAGCCAAACGTTCATCGAGTTCTTCTTTTTTGGTTGGGATGCCGTCGCAGAGGAATGATCCGTCTTTGTTTAGGCGAATTTCAACCACATGGCCAGCCAAGGCTTTCGATGTTTTTGCCGGAGGGAGGTCAAAATCAATAGAATGGACGGCAAAACTAGCTGCTAGGATAAAGAAGATCAGAAGAATAAAGACGACGTCAATGAGAGAAGTCAGGTCAGAAGAGTCTTCTCGCTCCCCGCGTGCTCTTATGTTGATCATAATTCTCTCCCTCCGGGTTACTAGACTTCCTATGGGTTAGGCCGCGCTATTCTGAGACTGTTTATAAAGAATTGCCTTGTTGGCCACGCGGTTTAAATAATCCAATCGGTTACTCTCGATCGAAAGGAAAATCCTGTAGCAAAAAACGGCAGGAATGGCGATGATTAGACCGGTTGCGGTCGTAATTAATGCCTGCCATATTCCTTCGGCTAATAGTTCCATATCGATGCCGCTGCGAGATTGTGCTATGACTGCGAAGGTCTGAATCATTCCGATGATCGTTCCCAACAACCCGAGCAAGGGGGAAATCCTACCCAGCGTAGCTAAAAGAGGCAGGCGTTTATCCATCATAGCGGCTAAGGACGAGATATTTTCAGCTAATACGCCTTCGTAAAAAGGCATCTTCTCACTGGAACCGAGCGCGGAAGCATAATTTTTGAGCCAAGGTGTTTCGGAGAAATATGTTTCAGCTGCTGCAAATTCGCCTTTTTGAATTTTTTCAAGAATATTCTTTTGTTGATCCGCATCCGGAAGCGGATTCCAGATGTAACTTAAAGACCGATCAATAATCAAAGCAAGGACAATAATGGAGATCAATAGTAAGGGTACCATTACCCATCCGCCGGCGATAATCAGAGACATCTTGACTTCCTTATAGTTGTTGAGCCCGTTTGTGGTCTGAGGCCTTTTCCAATGATTGTCAGCCATCGATCGCAGGCTTGCAAGTCATCACGAGCCTGCGAGATGCTCAGCATTCCATCTGTATATTGAACCTCGCAGCAGCCTTTTCCGACAATATCGACAATTCCCTTGGCGCGAAGCACCTTTTTTCCTGAGTTTCGAATGATTGGTTCAATTCGTTCCAATTCAAGCGGTTCAGAAAATTTGACGGCACAAGTTTCGAATAGACTGGTATTGCCTCGCATGGAAAACCCGGCGTTGTTCAGCAGCATCGTGTCTGCTCCCGGCGTGTGTTTTCGAGAGGTAAACATACCGTACTTTTTGTCTATCCAGTGGTTGAAGAAGTGATCAAGGACGGCAAAGTTTGCATCGCCGTTGGCAGAAAGAATGATCAATGCTTTGGAATTAAGATCGTGTAGTGACTGCGTGAGCCGCTCGATGCTTTCGTCGCAGACGAGATCCGCTTTACTGACGACAATGACGTCTGCTCGTGTAAGTTGGGCCAATCTTAGTTTTTCATTGAGATATTCCGGATGTTCGGTAAGGTTGGGTGCATCGGCCACAGAGACGACTAGACCGATCTTGCAAATATCATTTAGTTCTTCCAGAGAATGAACCACGTTATCGGGATTTGCTAAACCGGTCGTTTCCAAGATCAGTTGATCGGCCGGAGTGTTCTGAATTAACCGCAAAATCCCCGGACGAAGGCTGTCGGCGAGCGAACAGCAAATGCAGCCATCGTTGAGAGCCTCAACACAAGTTTCATCTCCGATGAGTGCCGTGTCTAAATCGATTTCACCAAATTCGTTCTGAAGGACACCGGTAAAACGTTCTCGTGTGTGAAGGAAATTGAGCCAATTTTGCAGAAAAGTGGTTTTTCCTGATCCTAAAAAACCGCAAAGAACGTGAATGAGAGGTTTGTCACTAAGGTCAACTTCATCCGGGATATATGAAAGAGGAGGTGCAGAGAGTTTATAAACGGCGTCCATTTCTTCATCGTCTTCAAAGACCGGCAAGCCGAACTCTGCTTCTATAAAGAAGTCATTTACACTGGGCAGATTGCCGGATTTCAGTACTCCAAGAGCCGGAGTGGTGTTTAAAGACGTTTTAAATGATTGAATCAGGGCGGAAAAAAGCGGCATAAGGGCACGTGCCGGCCGCATCTCTCGTCCGATAAAGCGGGCGTCTCTTTTGTGAGTATGGAACGAAAGATTAAGACCTTTTTTATCTAACCGAAACACGAGTCCCATCGAACCGATCTTAAAATTCTGCAGTTCCTGGAAATGTTCGGATAGAGTCCTGATCTTTTGAATGTGATTATCTTTTTTGTATAACCCCTGCATGCTCTCGGGCATTTGGGTCTTTAATTCGTCTTCCACGGGAAAAGCGTAGAGATCAAACGAGGAGGCAATCGCCTGATCATCATGCTCTTCTCCCATGAAGACGATTCCATATACCAAGTCGCTGTTAGCCAGTCTTGTGGACCAAGAGAAATTTCCCTTATTTGAAGGGAGAAAACCCCTCCACCCTAATCCTCGTGCAACCTTACGGTCTAAGTGGAGCTGCATGAGGAGGTTGTGAAGAAGAGTGACGCCTTCGTTTTCGGTTTCAGGAGAAAGGCTTCGGGGAATTAAACAATCGAGCAACATGGTGGAAAATCTTTCCGGCCCCGCTTCCCGGGGCCGATAGCGGTTAAATTAACTTGGGAACAGTAACGTATCACCGTTGCCTAAGTAGTTGGTTGTCTTCGAACGGAACCGAGCTGTACCCTGTACCACCGGATAACCTGCATCCACGAATTTTTGTGCTGTGATTAAGCCTGTGCAGTGGTTGCAGCCCACCTTCTGAAGATCCCATTTCTTAAGGCCTATGACCAAGTCGTCATACTTCGGATCCCAGTCGTCAAACGGGGAGATATGAAGGCCGCCGTAAAGACCGTAGAACTTATCGTTTTCGTAAGCGATTTCTTTGTAAGCCGTGTCCGCAAACAGGATGATGCCTTGATGGCAGCAGCCCGTAATGGAAACCAAACCTACGTCTTTAACGTTGCAGTACAGAGACATCTCTCCGTAGACCTTGAAAATAATCGGGCATTCGAACTGGTACAGTGCCACACCTTCCTGGATTTTATGGAGTCCTTTCGTGACGTCAATTACCTTGCCGACATGGCCGGAGCGCGCCATATAGTCCTTACCTGCAGGGTAGAAAGTGGATGGACGGTAGACAGTGACGTTGGGGCCGTATTTGGCGACGACAGGGAAGCCGAAATAGTGGTCCATGTGCTCATGCGTGGAGATAAAGGCAGCTATCTCACCGTTGGCGAGCATTTTGTCGATGCCTTCGCGCTTGAAGCATTGATCCATCCACATGTAGTTCCAGCCGCAGTCAAACAAGTACTTCGTTTTCTTGCCGTCCAGAGCTTCGATTTCAACGAGGCAGGAGTAGCCGCCTGCGTTGTCGGCATGCTCACTCAGTTCACGAGTGATTTCCCAAGCTTTTTCCAGATTTTTAGGAAGGTACGGTCCGATATTTTTCATACCGTCTTCATAAGTTCCTTTGCCGGGGCCTTTACCGTTGCCGAAGGGCGCCCAGTTATAGGTGTACTGGTCAACCAACAAACCGCCGGAAGCCGTGACGTCCTGCATAAAGATGCTGTTGTCAAACCAGCTTGTTTCGGAAATGTTGGTGATCTTGACGGATTTGCACAAGCCGATGTCAGCTGTTCCGCGTTTAATGTCAGGAAGAAAGGCCGTGCGGGCGGGAGTAAGAATAGGCACCCATTGCACCGAGAGTACCAACACCGGCACCAAGTGCTAAACCTTGTACGAAATTACGTCGTTTCATAATTATTCCTTTCTTTTAATCGACTAATGTGAACAGTTTGCTGCAGATCGGGAGAACCCAGACGACGGCGAAGTAGAAGGCGATACCGACTGCGATTCCGCATACCAAGCCCGGTATCATGTCTGTGCGCCAAACAGCTCGTTCTTCAACTTCTTTTTCTGCAGCTTCGACTTCTTCGGCTGTACGCATCGTCAGTTTCCAGCCTGGCCATCCGTCCATGAACCACCAGTTAATCAGCCAAATGTCGATTAACCAAATCATCGGGATCATCGGGAACTGCTGCGGATGAGAGAATCCCTTCTGAGTTCCGAGGAAGAAATGACCGTACTTGTAATACAAGCAGTAGATCGCAACGCCGCCCAGAAGAACGATGGTGGATCTGATTAAGACGTTAACCGGAGTGCTGAACTTACGGGGCCAATTGCCGCAGTAGAACTGCAGGAAGAGCGCCGGAACGAGGAAGAAGATGGCGGTTTCGCCGACATGTAGCCAGCGCCAGTCAGGAGCAGCGTCGCGTCTGTGACCGCGAATTGCTTCGCCCCATGTTAATTCCTGCATGTACCAGAAGAAGAAGCACAGAGCCCAGGAAATAACAATAATGCCGAAGAAAACAGCCAGTCTGCGGAGCCACGGAGTCTTAATCATCGTGAACGGGTAGCGTTCCCAGATGCCTTCCATGAACCACACCACAACGGTACAGCACATAATCCAAGCTACATGGAAGTTGGCGGATACGGTCTGTGCGAATTCTTCCCAATACGGAGGAGCAATGGAAGTGAAGTACTGCCACGGATAGTAAAGGATGCCCATATGGTTGTGCATCGTCATAAAGTAAATGACGAAACTCAGGCAGAAAGTGCCAAGCCAAATAGAGAAACCTTTTGCCGGCTGCGCTAAATTTTCCCACGGACGGCCTTCAAGAGCGACGACCCATGCCGGAGAGATCCAGGAAGCGATCACGGCGAACATCATGCAGGCCTGAGCTGCATACTCGGTTGCGTAGAACTCTGTCAAACCTTTGAGCTTAAGGAGCTGTTGAGGGTTGAAATAGGCAAAGGCAGTGTTGCCGAGAACGGACTGGAAAAACCCGTGAATCATCATAATCATGATGGCAACTGATATTAGGGCCAGCACGAGACCTTTTTGGAGCGGATGCGCTGTTTCCAGCCATTTCCGCTTGAAAGGCCAAAAATCAAAAATGTAGGCCATCCAAATCAGGATAATTAACCACCAACGGCAATAGTTATACCCGACATACGGAGTGTAGAAGCGCATTACACCGCGCGGATCTTGGAAGATCCACCAGGTAATGGCAAATAGAATCAGAGTAAAGATGAGGTTGGCGATAGGAGCGATGGGACCTGACCATCGCTTAACCAGCTTTCGCTGCTCAAGATAC
>OBAR01002870.1_pt1 | contig 11190 bp, 10 predicted proteins | sample 1517911 | NCBI WGS metagenome assembly OBAR01 (sample SAMN04571709, study PRJEB22368) | human gut metagenome | biome: human gut; material: stool | host: Homo sapiens | place: Luxembourg | collected 2012-10-26
CAGTCCGCAGTCTGCTTTTTATCGGCAAGCTGACGGAAGCTGATTTTCAGTGGGCAGTAGATGAGGCGCAAAGAAAGAAGAAACAGGATTATTCAAAAGTAGAATTCCTGACCATCTGCGAGGGATTATGCGTACAGTGCATGCATATAGGGGCATATGATGATGAACCCGCAACGATCGCGGCCATGGAGCAGTTTATGAAGGAACAGGGCTATGAAAATGACTTTTCCGAGAACAGAAGGCATCATGAGATTTATTTGTCAGACGCAAGGCGTGTTGCCCCGGAAAAATTAAAGACTGTGATAAGACATCCGGTTAAAAAGCAAAGACAATTTGATGTAAAGGGAGGTTAAGAATGAAGTTAAGACAATTAGGCAAAACAGGTATCATGGCAAGCAAGATCGGCTTTGGAGGGGAATGGCTGGAGAGGGCTGATGCATCATCTTGCTATTTCTGATCATAGCGGAAACAGTGTTGTGGCAGAGTATGTGGATCAGAAGCTGGTGGTGACAAAGGCGCCTGTAGTGACCAATTTCTTTCTGGCACAGGGGAGAAAAACAGGGGATTGGAAGCAGGCAGTCAAAGAAGCGTTTTTCCATCCTGGAAAGCTTTCTCCTGGAAAATGAAAAGACGGATGCTGCCGGTATGCGGGATGCGTTACAGAGTGTGAGGCAGAAGGCAATGGGGGAAGAATTTGAAAAAACAGTGTGGAGCATTGTGTATGATCAGAAAAACGGTGAGCTCCACTATTATTTCAGAGAGGATTATACAAGGGAATATCCCTTTACCGTAAAATAGCGTTTCAAAAAGGTAAAGCCAGGGAGGGTGAAATAGGCAGAAAGGAACGCTTGCAAAGTAAAAACTTTCCGCTTATAATGTAGCCATGTATATGCCGGATAGATACAGAAGCTGCACAGGAAAAACAAAAAACGTATCGGGCAGTTGGCGGCTTGCTGACTGCTCTTTTGGATTGGGGGCATTCTGTAAGGGAAAGATCCATAGATAGAAATCATAAGGACTGAAAGGCAATGACCATATCTAAAATAAAGAAAAAAGTATTTGATATTATTCAGATCGGAAACCGCAGGGATTTTGTCAGCAGTGCGTTTGACTTTTTTATTGTGGCAGTGATCGTTTTAAATCTGTTTGTAACGTTGTTCCAGACCTTTGATGAGGCGGCGCCCTACACACAGGTTTTGGATGCGCTGGAGCTTGTCACCATTATCATCTTTACCATTGAATATATTCTGCGGGTATGGACGGCTGATCTGCTTTTCCCGGATAAATCCTATGGGAGGGCAATTCTGGCCTTTGTTTTTTCCCTTTATGGACTGATTGATTTTCTGACATTTTTTCCCTATTATCTTCCTATTGTATTTCCCATGGGGGCGGTTGCCTTCAGAATGTTCCGTGTGATCCGGATCTTCAGGCTGTTTCGGGTAAATGCACAGTATGATGCTTTTAATGTGATCATCAATGTTTTGAATGATAAGAAAAATCAGATCATTTCCTCTGTGTGCATGATCCTGATCTTTATGATGGCGGCCTCTCTTTGTATGTACAGTCTGGAGCATGAGGCCCAGCCAGAACAGTTTGCCAATGCCTTTTCCGGCCTTTGGTGGTCAGTTTCCACTTTGCTCACGGTGGGCTATGGAGATATTTATCCGGTAACGACCATGGGAAAGATCATGGCCATTGTCATATCCTTTCTGGGAGTTGGCATGGTGGCAATTCCCACCGGTATCATATCAGCAGGATTTGTGGAGCAGTATACCAAACTCAGGATGATGGCTTTTCATTCGGAGGAACATGAACTGAAGTTTGTTACCTCGGTCATTCCCCACGGGCATTCCTGGGACGGCAAAAAGGTAAGGGAGGTTTCCTTCCCGCCCCAGATCATCCTGGTTATGATCATCCGGGGTGGAGAAGCCATTGTTCCGGGCGGGGATACCGTAATGCTGGAAAATGACACCCTTGTAATCGGTGCAAAGCACTATCGGGGAGAGGAATATATCAACCTGAAGGAGATCATCGTCAAGGCAGAAAATGAATGGGTAGGAAAGCAGATCAAGGATCTGGATATTTCAAGGCAGGAGCTGATCGTAATGATCAAAAGGCGGAACAGGACGATCATTCCCAATGGCCTTACCTACATTAAAGAAGGGGATGCGGTTGTAATGTATTCCAAGCTGAAGGAAACGGAATAAACAAAGCGGAGAATGACATGATAGAAATAACTGACTGGGAAATACCGGAGCTTAAATGGTTCCAAAATCGGAATGAGACGCAGCTTCTGCATTATTTTGAACCGGAGCCGGGGATTTTCATTGCCGAAAGTCCCAATGTGATCCTGCGTGCGCTTGAGGCAGGATATGAACCACTGTGTATCCTCACAGAAAGTAAAACGCCGGGAAAGATGGAAAAACAGGTGCTGGAAAGATGCAGCGGGATCCCGGTTTATGCTGCCACGCAGGAAATGCTGACGCAGCTTACCGGGTTTCATCTTACAAGAGGGATCCTGTGTGCGCTGAGAAGGAGAGCGCTTCCATCTCCTTCTGATCTGTGCAGCGGTGCAAGCCGCATTGCAATTCTGGAAAATGTGGTCAATCCCACTAATGTAGGAGCCATTTTCCGCAGTGCAGCGGCTTTGGGGATCGACGCCATTCTTCTGACCTATGGATGCAGCGATCCTCTTTACCGAAGGGCAGTCAGGGTGAGCATGGGGACGGTTTTCCAGGTGCCGTGGACCATACTGGAAAAGGGAAGATGGCCGGATCAGGAGCTTGGGATCCTGCGAGAGATGGGATATAAAACGGCTGCAATGGCTCTTTTAAAGGACAGCCTTTCCTTAGAGGATGAAAGACTGCAAAGGGAAGAAAAGCTTGCAATCGTGTTAGGGACAGAGGGGGACGGGCTTTCCCCGCATACGATGGCATGCTGTGATTATACAGTGTACATTCCCATGAACCACGGGGTTGATTCCCTGAATGTGGCAGCAGCCAGCGCTGTGGCGTTTTGGGAACTGGGCAAAAGGCCGCAGGCAGACGAAAGAAAGGAATAACGGAAATGGCAGGCTTTGTAGAATTTGAAAATGTGAGTAAGATATATCATACAGGGGAAATGGAAATTGAAGCGTTGCATGATGTGAACTTTCAAATTGAAAAAGGAGAGTTCTGTGTGATCGTGGGAGCTTCCGGCGCAGGTAAAACAACGATCCTGAATATTTTGGGAGGGATGGATTCCCTCACAGGCGGGAAAGTAGTGCTGGATGGCCAGGAGGTTTCCGGTATGAACAAGAAGCAGCTTACGGCCTACCGGAGATATGATGTGGGATTTGTATTTCAGTTTTATAATCTGGTTCAAAACCTGACCGCCCTTGAAAATGTGGAGCTGGCTTCCCAGATCTGCAGGGAGCCTCTGGATGCGGCAACAGTGCTTACAGAGGTGGGGCTTGCAGAAAGAATGGGAAATTTCCCGGCGCAGCTTTCCGGGGGAGAGCAGCAGAGGGTAGCCATAGCCAGGGCCCTTGCCAAAAATCCAAAGATCCTGCTTTGCGATGAACCCACGGGAGCGCTGGATTACAATACAGGGAAGGCTGTGCTGCGCCTTTTGCAGGACACCTGCCGTAAAAACGGAATGACCGTGGTGGTGATCACCCATAATCAGGCTCTGACGGCAATGGCTGACCGTATTATCACGGTGAAAAGCGGAACGGTGGAAAAAATGGTGCTTAATGACAAGATCGTGGATATTGAGCAGATAGAATGGTAACGGCAAAAGGGATAAAGCAATGGCAAAATCAGGAATGAGAAAAACAACAGTAAGGGAAATCGGACACAGCCTGGGACGGTATCTTGCCATGATGGCGATCATTGCCCTTGGAGTAGGCTTTTTTTCCGGACTAAAAGCGATCAAGCCGGCCATGATCGACATGGCAAACCGGTATTTTAAGGAAGAACAGTTATTTGACCTTAGGTTGCTCTCCACCCTTGGCTTTCAAAAGGAGGATGTGGAAGCCTTTGGCAGTAATGAGCAGGTAAGGGCAGTGGAAGGAGCTGTTTCCACAGATGCCCTTTTTGTAAATGAGCAGGGAAATGAAAGCGTGATCAAGGTACATTCCCTTCCGGAGAGCATCAATGGGATTCTGTTAAAAGAGGGCAGGATGCCTCAAAATACAGAGGAATGTGTGATAGATGCCAACTTATACAGTGGGGATCAGATCGGCCAGAAGATCAGGCTGTCAGAAAATAATGACGAGGATACGCTTTCCCTTTTCAAGGCAGGGGAATATACCATTGTGGGAACCGTGTATTCCTCCTATTATGCCAATTTTGAGAGAGGAAATACTTCTCTTGGAAGCGGCCGTATCAGCGGCTTTATGTACCTTCCAGGCGAGAGCTTTGACTGTGATTACTACACGGAGATCTTTGTGAAGTTCGAGGAAGATCTTCCCATTTACAGCAGTGAATATGATGATTATATGGAGGCAAAGAAAAAGGAGTGGGACGAGATCTGTGAGAAACAGGTAAATGACCGCTATGAGCAGATCCTTTCCGACGCCCAGAAGGAGCTTGCGGATGCAAGAGAAGAGCTGGCGGAGCAGAAAGCGGATGTAGAAGAGCAGCTAAAGGATGCAAAAACGGAGCTTACGGATGCAGAGAAGCAGTTAGAGGAAGGAAATAAGGAGCTGGCAGAAGCAAAGAAGGAACTGGAGCAGAGGCAGCAGCAGTTAGATCAGAAGGAACAGGAGCTGCTTTCTAAGGAGCAGGAGCTGGATGCCGGAATAAAAGCCGCAGCCCAGATCCCGGATGCAGCAGCGGCACAGCAGATGTCCGCCCAGTTTGCCGCCGCAAAACAGGAGCTGCAACAGGGAAAGGATCAGATTGCAGCAGGGAAAGAACAGCTGCATGATGCGCAGAAGAAACTGGAGGAAAAGGAGCAGGAGCTTTCAGAGGCCGGAGAAGAGATTGCGCAGGGCTTTGAAGAATATGAAACATCTTATCAGGAGTTTCAGGAACAGATCAAGGACGGGGAAGAACAGATAGAAGAGGCGCAGAAGGAGATTGACGACATAGAGCAGCCGGACTATTATGTGCTGGGCCGGGATACCAATGTAGGATATGTATGCTTTGACAGCGATTCGCAGATCATAGACCAGATTTCCAATGTGCTTCCTGTGTTTTTCTTTCTGGTGGCGGCCCTGGTCTGCATGACCACCATGAACCGGATGGTGGAGGAACAGAGAACGCAGATCGGCATCTTAAAGGCTCTGGGCTACGGAGAGGGCGCTGTTACCGGAAAATATATTTTTTATGCGGGCAGCGCCGCCACACTGGGCTGTATATCAGGCTTTTTTGTGGGAACCTGGCTGTTCCCCAAGGTGGTCTGGAATGCTTATGGAATTATGTATAACATGATAGATGTGCGGTATCTGTTTGAACTGCCGCTGTTTGTCATATCCCTGTGCGGGGCGCTTCTTTGTTCTGTGGGAGTGACCTGGGTATCCTGTAAGAGCAGCTTTACGGAAAGTGCGGCGTATCTCATGCGGCCCAAAAGCCCGAAGGCGGGAAAGCGGGTCTTTCTGGAACGGTTTCCTTTTATCTGGAGGAGAATGAAGTTCCTGCATAAGGTATCCGTCCGGAATATCTTCCGCTACAAAAAAAGATTTTTCATGATGGTTCTGGGGATCAGCGGCTGTACGGCGCTTCTTGTTACCGGCTTCGGAGTACGGGATTCTGTAACGGAAATTGCAAATCTGCAGTATTCCCGGATCCAGATCTATGATATGAGCGTAAACCTGAAGGATACTGCTTTTAGTGAAACGGCAAAGGAGCAGGAGGTTCTTGCGCAGGCAGCAGGTGAATACGGATATTTTGCAGAAATGTCCATGGATCTGCAGACCAAAAGCGGGGTAAAGAGCGTGAACCTGATCGTTCCGGAAAAAGAGGAATTAGGGCAGTATGTAGACCTTCATACTACAGCGGGAGAGCCTCTTTCGCTGAAGCAGGACGGCGCTGTGATCTCCAACAAGCTGGCGGAGCGTTACAAGCTGAAGGTGGGAGATGAAATCCTTCTCAGAAGTGAGGATGCGGGAGAAGGAACGGTAAGGATCACAGGAATTTTTGAAAACTATATTTATAACTGTGTTTATATGAACGCACACACCTATGAGACTGCTTTTTCTAAGGAGCCACAATATAAGACGATTTATGTAAACCTGAAAGAAGGGCAGGATGCCCATGAAGCGGCAGCCAGGCTGATGAACTGTGAGCAGGTGTCCGCAGTCATGGTAAATGCGGATATGCTGGAGCGGGTTTCCGGTATGATGGACAGTCTGAATTATGTGGTGCTTTTGATCATTTCCTGCGCAGCCTTTTTGGCCTTTATTGTGCTTTATAATCTGACGAATATCAATATCACGGAGCGGAACAGGGAGATTGCAACCCTGAAGGTGCTTGGGTTTTTCAAAAACGAAACAGCTTCCTATGTATTCCGGGAAAATATTCTGCTGACCATGATCGGCGCGCTTGCTGGGTTATTACTTGGGAAATATTTTCATATTTTTGTAATGAGCCAGATCAATATTGACATGGTTTCCTTCAAGGTACAGGTAAAGCCGGTCAGCTATCTGATCAGCGTGCTTTTGACGCTGCTTTTTGCAGGGATCGTCAATCTGTTTATGTCAGCAAAGCTGGATGCGGTCGATATGGCGGAATCCTTGAAATCAGTGGACTGATGCCAGATTGTCATTCAGAGGGAAATATGTTAGGATAAGGCATGAACGAAAATATGGGGGACGAACATGAACATTGTATTATTATCAGGCGGATCCGGAAAGCGGTTGTGGCCCCTTTCCAATGACATCAGATCCAAGCAGTTTATCAAGATATTTAAAAAGGAAGACGGAGAATATGAATCCATGGTGCAGAGAGTCTACCGTCAGATCAAAAGTGTGGACAAAGATGCGCTGGTGACTATTGCAACCTCAAAGACGCAGGTTTCTGCCATTCACAATCAGCTTGGGGAAAATGTAGGGATCTGTGTAGAGCCATGCAGAAGGGATACCTTTCCGGCTATTGCCCTGGCAGCAGCATGGCTGCATGATGTGAAGAAGGTGGGAGAGAAGGAGGCAGTGGTGGTCTGTCCCGTGGATCCTTTTGTGGAGAAGGACTATTTTGAGGCGCTTACAAAGCTGGGGGAGCTGGCAGAAGCAGGAAGGGCCAATCTTGCCCTGATGGGAATTGAGCCTACTTATCCCAGTGAAAAGTATGGCTATGTGATACCGGAAACAAAAGAGGAGATCAGCAAGGTCAGCACCTTTAAAGAAAAACCGGATTCCAAAACGGCGCAGAGCTATATAGAACAGGGAGCCCTCTGGAATGGCGGCGTGTTTGCTTTTCAGCTTGGGTATATGCTGGAAAAGGCGCATCAGCTCATTGATTTTACAGATTACCAGGATCTGTTTGCAAAGTATCATACTCTGACAAAGATCAGCTTTGATTATGCGGTAGGGGAAAAAGAGCAGGACATTTGTGTCATGCGGTTTGCAGGAAAATGGAAGGATCTGGGAACCTGGAATACCCTTACAGAGGCAATGGAGGAAAAGAATGTGGGGGAGGCCATCTTTAATGATGCCTGCCATAATGTTCATGTGATCAATGAACTGGATGTTCCCGTTTTGTGTATGGGACTAAAGGATGTGGTGGTTTCGGCAAGCCCGGAAGGGATCCTGGTATCGGATAAGGAGCAGTCCAGCTACATCAAGCCCTTTGTGGACAGCATTGACCAGCAGATCATGTTTGCGGAAAAGTCCTGGGGAAGCTTCCGGGTTATCGATATAGAGGATGAGAGCATGACCATCAAGGTAACCTTAAAGCCGGGACGCAGCATGAATTACCACAGCCATGACAGGAGAGATGAGGTCTGGACCGTGATAGCCGGAGAAGGGGTTACGGTTGTGGACGGAAAGAGACAGAAGGTGATGCCGGGGGATGTGATCAAACTTCCTTCCGGAACCAAACACAAGATCCTGGCCACAACAGAGCTTAAGGTCATAGAGGTACAGCTTGGGAAGGACATCAGCGTCCACGATAAACACAAATATGAGGAAGAAGCATAACGGCCTTCTTGGGAATGGAGATAAGATTGAAAAATAAAATTTTTCAATCGCGAGATTTGTGTCTGCGCGCACTTGATACAAACTCGGCATGCGCAAAAAGCGTGCGCAGAAATGAGGAGAAAATGGAACAGTTAGAGGAAAAGAAAATCAATAAAACCCGGATCATTTTGTATCTGGCGATCACCTTTGTCATTACGTTTGCCATGGAAATTTTTGTGGTCAGGCCGCTGATCCAAAGCAGTGATGAATCACAGGCGCTTTTAGGGCAGTCCCTTATAGCGGGAATGATGTACATTCCCACCATTGGAGTGATCGCAACCAGACTGCTTACCAAGGAGCGGTTTGCAGGAAATCTTTTTATTGCTTTAAACATCAAGAAAAACCTGAAGTATTATGGAATGGCCTGGTTTGGCATGGCGTTTTTGACCGTGGTAGGAACGGTGCTTTACTTCCTGATCTTCCGAAAGTGTTTTGATCCGGAGCTTGGCTATCTGAAAGCCATGTATGAGGCACAGATCGAAATGACGGGAGCAGGTGAGGTGCCGGATACTTCGGGACTTTGGAACATGATGCTGCAGCAGGTGGTGTTTGGAATCCTGTTTTCTCCTTTTTTGAATATCATCAACTGCTTTGGTGAGGAATGGGGATGGAGAGGCTATTTGCTTCCCAAGCTGATGAAGCAGTTTAAAATTGTTCCCACTCTCCTGATCAGCGGGGTGATCTGGGGACTCTGGCATGCGCCTTTAATCGTGTTTGGACACAACTATGGCGTTGGCTACCCGGGCTATCCGGTGGTGGGAATCCTTGCCATGTGCGTTTTCTGCGTGGTAATGGGAACGCTCCTTTCTTATCTGACTATCCACACCAAAAGCTGTATCCCGGCAGCAATGGCACACGGCATGATCAACGGCTTTTCCTCAGTAGGAATTTATTTTACGTCCCTGACGCATCCTTATAATGTGTTTGTAGGACCTACGGCGTTAGGGATCGTTGGCGGAATAGGATTTATTGCGGCAGCAGGCGTCATGGGATATAAGCTGTACCAGCAGGAGAAAAACAGCGAAGAAGGACTTTCTCTTATGTAAATGCAACAAAAGTCTTGCATTTTGAAAAATATGGTGTTAAACTAATCTGGTATGATAGTTATTACTTGTAGAGTGGACCTGGCGGTCCACTCTTTTACATGTAAGAGCTTTTAACTGAAAAAAGTAGAGGTGAATGAATGGCAAAGCGTGAAAGCTACGAAGAAAGAACAGAAAAGCTTCTTCTGCCTGTTGCACAGAAAAATGGGGTAGAGATATATGACGTGGAGTATGTGAAGGAAGGAGCAGACTGGTATTTAAGGTGCTTTATTGACAAGGAAGGCGGAGTCAGCATCGATCATTGCGAAGCTGTGAGCCGTGAACTGTCAGATCTTCTGGATGCAGAGGATTTTATTGAGGATGCTTACATTTTGGAGGTCAGCTCACCGGGGCTTGGAAGACAGCTGAAAAAGGATAAGCACCTGGAAAAAAGCCTTTTGCAGGAGGTGGATGTGAAAACCTATAAGCCAATCGACGGGTGCAAGGATTTTACAGGAATTTTAAAGGCGTTTGACAAGGACACGATTACGCTGGTGATGTCAGATGACAAGGAAATAGAAGATAAGGTCTTTAACCGAAAAGAGATTGCTACTATCAAACTGGCACTTGATTTTTAGTCCGGGGAAGTACGGGCGGAAAGGGATAAGGGAAATGAACAAAGAATTAATGGAAGCACTGGATATTCTGGAAAAGGAGAAGGAGATCAGTAAGGAAACACTGTTCGAGGCCATTGAAAATTCGCTTCTGACTGCATGCAAGAACCATTTTGGAAAAGCAGACAATGTAAAGGTTGTGATCGACAGAGATACCTGCGATTTCCTTTGCTACGCAGAAAAGGAAGTAGTTGACGAGGTGGAGGATGATGTGCTGCAGATCTCTCTTCCGGATGCACAGAAGATCAAAGCGGATGCGGCTGTGGGAGATGTGATCAATGTAGAGATCAAGTCCAAGGAATTTGGCAGGATTGCAACACAGAATGCAAAGAATGTTATTTTACAGAAGATCCGCGAGGAAGAAAGAAGCGTGATCTACAATCAGTATTTTGAAAAGGAAAAGGATGTTGTGACCGGTATCGTTCAGCGGTATATCGGAAAGAACATCAGTATTAACCTGGGCAAGGCTGACGGCATCTTAAATGAAAGCGAACAGGTAAAGGGAGAGGTGTTCAAGCCCACAGAAAGAATTAAGGTATATATCCTGGAAGTAAAAAATACTCCCAAGGGGCCAAGAATTCTGGTCAGCCGCACACACCCGGAACTTGTAAAGCGTCTTTTTGAATCTGAAGTAACCGAGATCAAGGACGGAACGGTAGAGATCATGAGTATTGCAAGAGAAGCCGGAAGCAGAACCAAGATGGCAGTACGCTCCAACGATCCCAATGTGGATGCGGTAGGCGCCTGCGTAGGATTAAATGGTGCAAGAGTCAATTCCATCGTGGAAGAGCTGCGGGGAGAAAAGATCGACATCATTAACTGGGATGAGAACCCCGGTAATCTGATCCAGAATGCACTTTCTCCGGCTAAGATCGTAGCAGTGTTTGCAGATCCCGACGAAAAGACGGCGAAGGTCGTTGTACCGGATTATCAGCTTTCCCTGGCAATCGGCAAGGAAGGACAGAACGCAAGACTGGCTGCAAGGCTGACCGGTTATAAGATCGATATTAAGAGTGAAACACAGGCGAAGGATGCTCCCGGCTTCCGGTATGAGGATTACATGGATGAGTATGACGAGTACGATGAGTATGACGAGGAAGACCTTTCCGAGGAAGAAAATACTGCGCCCGATGAGGAAATAACAGAGTAAAGGGGCATGTCCTATGGCAAAAAAAATTCCCGTAAGGCAGTGTATCGGCTGCGGAGAAATGAAAAACAAAAAAGATATGATGCGGATCCTGCGGACGCCGGAGGAGGAGATCGTTCTGGATCTTACAGGCAAAAAGAACGGCAGGGGCGCATACGTATGTAAAAGCCGCGAGTGTATACTGAAGTG
>OBAR01002872.1_pt1 | contig 11186 bp, 4 predicted proteins | sample 1517911 | NCBI WGS metagenome assembly OBAR01 (sample SAMN04571709, study PRJEB22368) | human gut metagenome | biome: human gut; material: stool | host: Homo sapiens | place: Luxembourg | collected 2012-10-26
GCTACGCCGTGACATGGGCGTTCGGACACCTCGTGCAGCTTGCCATGCCCGACGGTTACGGCATACGCGGCTTTGTCCGTGACAACCTGCCCGTCATCCCCGACTCCTTCACGCTCATACCCCGTCAGGTAAAGGCTGAGAAGGGCTACAAACCCGACAGCGGCGTAGTGGCACAAATAAAAACCATAACCCGCCTGTTCAATGACAGTGAGCAGATCATCGTGGCGACCGATGCCGGTCGCGAGGGCGAACTTATCTTCCGATACCTCTACCATTACATAGGATGCGCCACCCCTTTCGTGCGCCTCTGGATAAGCTCGCTTACCGACAAGGCCATCCGCGATGGACTGCGCAACCTCGAAGCGGGGAGCAAGTATGACAACCTCTACCTCGCCGCCAAAGCGCGGAGCGAATCCGACTGGCTCGTGGGCATCAATGGCACGCAGGCTCTCTCCATCGCCGCCGGACACGGCACGTATTCCGTCGGGCGGGTGCAGACACCCACGTTGGCGATGGTGTGCGCACGCTATTGGGAGAACCGCCGCTTTACCCCCGAAGCCTTCTGGCAGCTCCATATCGCAACGGACGGCTGCGATGAAGGAACGGTGAAGTTTTCCTCTTCCGAAAAATGGAAAGAGAAAGAGTCCGCGACGGAACTGTATAATAAGGTGAAGTCGGCAGGCACAGCCACCGTCACGAAAGCCGAACGCAAGGAGAAGACGGAGGAAACACCGCTCCTGTACGACCTGACGACGCTCCAGAAGGAAGCCAACGCCAAGCACGGCTTCACGGCGGAACAGACGCTTGAAATCGCGCAGAAGCTCTACGAGAAGAAGCTCATCACCTATCCGCGAACCGGAAGCCGCTACATTCCCGAAGACGTGTTCGCGGAAATCCCCAAGCTGCTTGCCTTCATCGGCAGCCTGCCCGAATGGAAGGGCAAGTTGCAGCCGAAAGCCGTGCCGACACGCCGCAGCCTGGACGGCGGCAAGGTGACAGACCACCATGCCCTGCTCGTCACGGGCGAGAAGCCGCTGTTCCTCTCCAAAGAGGACAGCACCGTCTATCACATGATAGCCGGGCGCATGCTTGAGGCTTTCTCCGAAAAATGCGTCAAGGACACTGCCACCGTCACGGCAGAGTGTGCCGGAGTGGAGTTCGTGGCAAAAGGCAGCATCATCAGGCAAGCCGGATGGCGTGCCGTCTATGGCAAGGAGAATGGAGAAGAGAACAACAGCCAAGAGGAAACCGCCGCCATTCCCTGTTGGCAGGAAGGCGACACGCTGGCACTGAAAGCCGCCTCCATCACGGAGGGAAAGACCAAACCCAAGCCGCTGCATACCGAAGCCACCCTGCTGTCCGCGATGGAAACGGCTGGCAAGGAGATAGAGGACGACGCATTGCGGCAGGCTATGAAGGATTGCGGCATCGGCACGCCCGCCACCCGTGCGTCCATCATCGAAACGCTTTTCAAGCGCGGCTATATGGAACGCTGCAAGAAGTCGCTTGTCCCCACCGAAAAAGGGCTTGCCCTTTACTCGGTCGTGAAGGCGATGCGTATTGCCGATGTCGCCATGACGGGCGAATGGGAAAAGGAATTGGCACGCATCGAGCGTGGGGAACTGCCCGCCGATGACTTCCGCAGGAAGATTGAGGCATATACACGGGAAATTACCTCCGAACTGCTGTCGTGCGACAAGCTGTTCGCCCGCAGGGATTCCGGCTGCAAGTGTCCCAAGTGCGGAGCGGGGACGATGCAGTTTTACGGCAAGGTCGTCCGCTGCGACAACGCGGAGTGCGGTCTGCCCGTGTTCCGCCTGAAAGCAAACCGCACCCTCTCTGATGATGAAATCAAAAACCTGCTCACCGACGGACACACGAAACTGCTCAAAGGATTCAAGAGCAAGCAGGGCAAGAGTTTTGATGCCGTAGTCGCCTTTGACGGGGACTATAACACGGTTTTCGTGTTCCCAGAAAGGAAAAGTAAAGCGACCTCTGCGAAAAGAAGAAAATAAATGTTTAACTTTGCCACTGGTTCAGAGTAATGAATTGTTCTTCGATACCGGATTACACTCATACTTTGGATTTAGTGGTGGCACTCGGAGGGATACCGGGTGCCTTTTTCTTCTCGTTTTCCAACGATTATCCCTATCATCATTATCAATCCACTAAATTCCAAAGAAATGAACAACAAGAAGAAAAACGAGGGTCGGACCGACTTTTCCTATTACGGTCTGTACCTGCTGGACTACCTCACCACGAACAAGTTCGAACAGGCAGCCGATGAAGCCTTCATCCGAGAAAGAACCGACCGTGCCGCCGAAGCGTATGAACGGGCAAGGCTCGAAGGCTATCCTGCCGACGGGGCGCAGGAACTGGCGATGAAGGTGCTGACGGAGGGCCTTCGCTACTCCAAGCACGCCATCCTGCGCGAAGTCGTGGAGAACGAATTTGCGGGTGAAGTACCGGGAGAAAAATGTGAAGCCTTTACCCAGAAGCTGCTACCGCTTGTCGGAAACGTATTCTCCATCTATGACCTCTCGGACGACAATTTCGCCCTGTCGCCCGAATATGACCTGCTCTACACGGAGCTGACGGGAGCCGTCATCCTCTATATCGAAGAGTATGGCGTTTAACCGCAAACAGAGGCTGCGGGACAACATCGAGGCGATACGGACGGCATTCCTCCTTGACAGGGAACAGCGCACACCCACCGCACGCGAACGGCTCTTGTTAGAACGTTATTGCGGTTTCGGGGGACTGAAGAACATACTCAACCCTGCAAGGGAACTGACGGATGCCGTCCACTGGGCGAAGTCCGACCTCGAACTGTTTGCCCCTACCGTGGAACTGCACAGGTTGCTGCGGGAGAACACAAAAGACGAGACGGAGTACAAACGGAATATGGATGCCATGAAGCAGTCCGTGCTGACCGCCTTCTATACCCCGCCGGAGATAACCGGGACCATCGCGGACGTGCTGCATGAACACGGCATCCGTCCCGACCGGGTGCTGGAGCCGTCGGCAGGTGTCGGTGCATTCGTGGACGCCGTGCTGGAGAACAGACCGGACGCGGACATCATGGCTTTTGAGAAAGACCTGATGACGGGCAAGATACTGAAGCACCTGCATCCCGGACAGAAAGTAAGGGTACAGGGCTTCGAGAAGATAGAAAAGCCGTTCATGAACCATTTTGATTTGGCTGTCTCCAATATACCGTTTGGCGATGTGGCGGTGTTCGACCCGGATTTTTCGGGCAGCAAGGATCCTGCAAGGCTCTCGGCGGCACGGACGATACACAATTACTTTTTCCTGAAAAGCCTTGACGCGGTGCGTGAAGGCGGAATCGTGGCGTTCATCACCTCGCAGGGGGTACTGGATGCCCCGACCAACGCGCCCATACGCGAGTATATGATGAACCATGCCAATCTGGTGGGCGTAGCCCGCCTGCCGAACAACCTCTTTACGGATAACGCGGGAACGGAGGTGGGCAGCGACCTGATTATCCTGCAAAAGAACAGCGGAAAGAACGGTGAACTGTATTACAACGAAAAACTCTTCGTGCAGACCGAACAGACCCCTATCGGCACTTCCGTAAATGGGTATGTATGGAGCATCGGTTCGCTTTCACACACGGATTTGATCAGAAGTACCGACCCGTACGGGAAACCAGCCTATAAACTCCTGCACTGTGGGGACATCGCACAACTGGCGGAAGACTTGCGGGAGCATCTGAAAATAGAACTGCAACAACTTGACAGGAAACTGTATGAGAGACACAGGCTGCATCCGACAAAGGAGGAAAGCACGGCTGCGGAAGTGCAACCTGCTCCGAAAACAGAAAAGGTATCACCTTCTGTAATAGCCCCCGTTTCTGTAATTGAGCCTGTCAAGGGAGTGGAGAAGCCGCAGGCACAGCCCATAGAGGAAAAGCCGGAGATTGAGCCGCGCCAACCCAACCATTCGTCAGCCGTGCAGCTTACCCTGCTCGACCTTTGGGGTATGCCCATAGAGGAACCGGTAAAAAAGAAAAAGGCAGCGAAAAAGGAAAGCAAGCCGAAGCCTATGCCGTCCACGCCTAAACCGCAAGTCAAAGTTACTCCACCCGTTGAAGCCGCCAAGCCGATAAACGGTAATAAGGAAGAAAAGCCGGAAAATGCCGAAAAGCCAAACGACCCGGACGACATTTACGCCACTCTGGATTGGGAAACCAATCCTCCCATCAACGGCTTCTATGAGACAATGATGAGCCTGACAGCGGAACGGCGCAAGGCCCTACGGCTTGAGGCAGAACGGCACAGGCAGGAACAACTGAAAAAGATGGGTATCAAAGACACGTTGAACCCTGCTTTTGCGCCTTCTTCGGACAATATGGATAAAAAGCCGGAACAAACGGAAGAAATAAAGCAACCTGAAACACCGGCAGAAGTTGTGCCTACTTCCGAAACGGTTGCCACTTCCCTGTTCCCGGAACTTGAAACGGAAAAGCCGAAGGAGGAAGTCATGGACCTTTCTCCCCGTCCGTTCAACGGCCTGCTGGAGCCACACCACCGTGACGGCTCGATGGTGCTGGATGCTTCACGCAATCTCGGTTACCTGAAAGACCTCACGCCTTACGGTGCGACCTTCCAACCGCTCGACCTCCGTGGCTATCAAAAAGAGAAAGCGATGCTGTATATATCGCTCCGTGACGCTTACGAACGTCTGTATAGCCACGAGACGGAGAACCATACGGAACACAAACCGCAGCGCGGGTATCTCAACACCTACTACGATGAGTTTGTCATGCGTTACGGTAACCTCAACGCCAGACAGAACGTGAAACTGGTGATGATGGATGCCGGAGGGCGCGACATCCTTTCGCTGGAACGTGCGGAGGACGGCAAGTTTGTCAAGGCGGACATCTTCGACCGTCCCGTTTCCTTCTCGGTGGAGAGCCGTGTCAATGCAGGCTCTCCCGAAGAAGCCTTGTCCGCATCGCTCAACAAGTTCGGCACGGTCAATCTCGGCTATATGCAGGAGATAACCGACACTACGGAAGAGGAACTGCTTGGTGCCCTCAAGGGGCGCATCTTCTACAACCCGCTCGTAACCGGTTACGAAATCAAAGACCGCTTCATCGCGGGGAACGTGATAGAGAAGGCGGAACGCATAGAGGGCTGGATGGAGGACAATCCCGAAAGTGAGCGGATGCCGGAGGTGAAACAGGCGTGGGAGGCATTGAAGGAAGCCGAACCGCAGCGCATAGCCTTTGAAGACCTCGACTTCAACTTCGGTGAACGCTGGATTCCCACGGGCGTGTATGCCGCATACATGAGCCATCTTTTCGACACGGACGTGAAAATCGCCTATTCCGCCAGCATGGACGAATTTTCCGTGGCGTGCGGCTACCGCACCATGAAGATCACGGACGAGTTTTTAGTAAAGGGCTATTACCGGAACTATGACGGTATGCACCTGTTGAAGCACGCCCTGCACAACACCTGCCCCGACATGATGAAAAGTATCGGCAAGGACGAGAACGGCAACGACATCAAGGTACGCGACAGCGAGGGCATACAGCTCGCCAACGCGAAGATAGACGAAATCCGTAACGGGTTCTCCGAATGGCTGGAAGAACAGTCGCCGCAGTTCAAGGAACGGCTCACGACGATGTATAACCGCAAGTTCAACTGTTTCGTGCGCCCGAAGTATGACGGCTCGCACCAGACTTTTCCCGACCTCAACCTGAAAGGGCTGGCAAGCCGGGGAATCAAGAGTGTTTACCCGTCGCAGAAGGATTGCGTCTGGATGCTGAAACAGAACGGCGGCGGGATCTGCGACCACGAGGTGGGAACCGGCAAGACGCTGATAATGTGCATAGCGGCACATGAGATGAAGCGTCTGAACTTGGCGCACAAGCCGATGATTATCGGGCTGAAAGCGAATGTGGCGGAGATTGCCGCCACCTATCAGGCGGCATATCCCAATGCGAGGATTCTCTACGCTTCTGAAAAGGATTTCTCGACCGCCAACCGCGTGCGTTTTTTCAACAACATCAAAAATAACGATTACGATTGCGTCATCATGTCGCACGACCAGTTCGGCAAGATACCGCAGTCACCGGAGTTGCAGCAGCGCATCCTGCAGGCGGAGCTTGACACGGTGGAGGAAAACCTCGAAGTCTTGCGGCAGCAGGGCAAGAACGTGTCGCGGGCGATGCTGAAAGGGCTGGAGAAGCGCAAGCACAACCTTGTGGCGAAGCTGGAGAAGGTGGAACACGCTATCAAGTCCCGCACGGATGATGTGGTGGACTTCAAGCAGATGGGCATCGACCACATCTTCATTGACGAGAGTCACCAGTTCAAGAACTTGACTTTCAACACCCGTCATGACCGTGTGGCGGGATTGGGAAACTCGGAAGGAAGCCAGAAGGCCCTGAATATGCTCTTTGCCATCCGTACCATACAGGAACGCACGGGCAAGGACTTGGGGGCTACGTTCCTTTCGGGCACGACCATTTCCAACAGTCTGACGGAACTGTACCTGCTCTTCAAATACCTGCGCCCCAACGAACTGGAACGGCAGGACATCCGCTGTTTCGATGCTTGGGCTGCCATCTTCGCCAAAAAGACGACCGATTTTGAGTTCAACGTAACGAACAATATCGTTCAGAAGGAGCGTTTTCGCTATTTCATCAAGGTGCCGGAGCTTGCCGCCTTCTACAACGAGATTACCGACTACCGCACGGCGGAGGATGTAGGTGTGGACAGACCAAACAAGAATGAGAGACTGCACCACATACCGCCCACACCGGAGCAGGAGGACTTCATACAGAAGCTGATGCAGTTTGCCAAAACCGGCGATGCCACTCTGCTTGGCAGGTTACCCCTGTCGGAAACGGAGGAAAAGGCGAAGATGCTCATCGCCACCGACTATGCGAGAAAGATGGCTCTTGATATGCGCATGATAGACCCGAACTACGAGGACCATCCCGACAACAAGGCAAGCCATTGTGCCAAGATGATTGCAGAGTATTACCACAAGTACGAGGCGCACAAGGGTACGCAGTTCGTGTTCTCCGACTTGGGGACATATCAGCCGGGGGAAGGATGGAACGTGTACAGCGAGATAAAACGCAAGTTGGTGGAGGATTACGGCATACCGGCAAGTGAGGTGCGCTTCATTCAGGAGTGTAAGACGGATAAGGCTCGTAAGGCGGTGATAGATGCCATGAACGCCGGGACGGTGCGCGTGCTGTTCGGCTCCACAAGTATGCTCGGAACGGGCGTGAATGCGCAGAAAAGATGTGTCGCCATCCATCACCTTGATACACCGTGGCGACCGTCCGACCTGCAACAGCGTGACGGACGGGGTGTTAGAGCCGGGAACGAGATTGCCAAGCATTTTGCCGAGAATAACGTGGATGTCATCATCTACGCGGTGGAAAAGTCGCTGGACAGCTACAAGTTCAATCTGCTGCACTGCAAGCAGACGTTCATATCGCAGCTCAAAAGTGGAGCGATGGGCGCACGTACCATCGACGAGGGAGCAATGGACGAAAAATCGGGTATGAACTTCTCGGAGTATATGGCGTTGCTCTCCGGCAATACCGACCTTTTGGATAAGGCGAAATTAGAGAAGCGTATCGCCTCGCTCGAAGGGGAACGCAAGTCGTTCAACAAGGGCAAGCGCGATTCGGAGTTCAAGCTGGAATCCAAGACGGGAGAACTGCGCAACAACACGGCTTTCATCGAAGCCATGACGGAAGACTGGAACCGTTTTCTTTCCGTTGTGCAGACTGATAGGGAAGGCAGTCGTCTTAATCTTGTCAAGGTGGACGGCGTGGATTCAACGGATGAGAAGGTCATCGGTAAGCGTTTGCAGGAAATCGCCAAGAACGCCATGACTGGTGGACTGTACAAGGCTGTCGGGGAACTTTACGGCTTTCCGATAAAGGTGGTCAGCGAGAGGACACTCAAAGAAGGTCTGGAGTTCACCGACAACCGCTTCGTGGTGGAGGGCAACTACAAGTACACCTACAACAACGGGCATCTGGCGATGGCAGACCCGATTGCTGCCGCACGAAACTTTCTGAACGCATTGGAGAGGATTCCGACCATCATCGACCAGTACAAGTCTAAGAACGAAGTGCTGGAAAAGGAGATTCCGCAGTTGCAGGAGATAGCGGGCAAGGTGTGGAAGAAGGAGGACGAGCTGAAACAGCTGAAGTCCGAACTCGCCGCACTGGACCGCAAGATACAGCTTGAGCTGGCTCCGGCTCAGGAAAACACGGAAGAGAACCGGCAAGGCAACGAGAAAAAACAGACGGAACAACAGCCGGAAAGCCCGCACGTGGACTTTGTACGCAGTCATTTAATTATAGGGAGACCCGGTTTATCGGAATCCAAAGGTGTAAAACTTTAATATCGAAGTCTTGACAGAAAAAGCCAGTGGTTGAATTTTTCACCACTGGCTTTAATTCTAATAATTTTTCAATCTAATATGACCGAATCTATAACGTTAAATCATAGATTATGTGTCTATTGGTGAAGAAAAAGACGTATCTTTGTATCAAAATCAAATAAGCATAACAATGGAACCATCTATATACAGTTTTTCACTTTGTGCCGCACTGCCGTTGATGTTATTCTTCGGCTCTTATTTTTTGTTTGCAAAGACTCCTGAAAAGAAAATTTTCAAGAATTATCTCCGCTCCCGACAGATTATGGGTATAGCTATGCTGCTGCTTTCGGCAAATTATTCGGTACATTTCTTCTTTGGTATCCGATTCAAAAATGCGGATTCTGCCATATTGATGAACATGTCCACATACTTCCTGTGCTATTCTCTGTTCAGTTCGGCATTGATAATGTTGCTTGATCGTTTTTACATTACCAAACGGCGTGTGTGGACACATATCATTTTATGGATTATATTTTCAACTCTTTCCGGAGTTGTGTTGTTCCTGTTGCCAAGCGGAATCATGCAAAAATTCTCTTTATTTGCTTTAGCTGTCTGGTTAGTCGTTTTTGGAGTCGTTTTAGCTCGCAGAGTCATAATTGCATACCGTAGAGCCATTCGGATTTTCAATGAAACTCAGGCGGATGATATAGGTACATATATCGAATGGCTTTCCATATTCACTTATTGGGCTGTTATCTTCGGTGTCGGATGCGGATTGCTGACATTTCTGCCAGACAAATATGTTTTTATCTGGATTTTGTCGTCAATACCGTTCTACAGCTATCTTTTCTACAGCTATCAGAACTACCTGCTGTTCTATGAACAGGTGGAAAATGCTTTTGAGCAAGATATACAGTCTGAAGAAGAACTTCTGACAGAAACAGAAACAGAACCTAAAATAGTTTCTGAGAAAGAAGTTCCAGTGTCCTATACAGAAATTATAGAGAAAGTGGCCAACTGGATAAAGACAGACGGCTATGTCCAGCAGGGACTTACCATAAAAGAACTGTCCGAAATACTTCATACGAACCGTACCTATCTTTCCGCTTATATCAAGACTACGTATAAAATGACATTCCGCGAATGGATAACCGGTCTCCGGTTGGAGTATGCGAAAAACATACTGAAGGAGCATCCGGAAATCAATATACAGAAGCTGGCTGAGTCTTCCGGCTTTCTTTCTCGCAGTAACTTTATCAAATCATTTACCGAAAAGGAAGGATGTACGCCTGGCAAGTGGAAAAAAGCAAATCTGGAATAATTTGTGTGGTAAAAAGCCGATGAAAAAGGTCTCAGAAGCCCATTTTCAAAAAGTGCTCAAGCGACAAAAAAGTGCTAATTCGACAAAAAGGTGCTCTAACGACAATTTGAAAAGTGCTCAAACGACAATTTTTTATAAAACGCTGTATTTCAACAGAAAAAGTTTTTGTAATATTTTGGGCGCTGAATGGCATTTATTACCTTTGGAGATGACAAAGATAATGAATTCAAGTTTATATGAGCAGAAAAATCACTTTTCTTACCCTGTTTCTGTGGCTGATGACGCTAACTTTTCCTGTCATTGCGCAGCAGAAAGCAGACACGACCTACACCTTCCGGTTCGTTACGCAGAAGGACATGTTCTACGTGCCTTGGAATGGCAATGACACGGAACTTGCCCGCCTGTTGGAATGTATCGAAAACAACAAAGCAACAATTCTTGACGGCAAGCTGCCGCTACTGGTTGACGGATACTGCAATTCGCAGGGCAGTGAAGCCGAGAACCTTGCAACGGCGAAGATCCGTGCCAATCGAGTAAAATCAGAACTGATTATACGCGCGAAAATCAAGGAAGAAAACTTCATTACCCACAATCATGCGACAGGGGGTGATTTTGTAATCGTGCGCCTAACGGTACCCGCAAAGGAAACAGCCGCGATGGATGCGGAAGCGGAAGCGCGACGCAGAGCAGAAGCCGAACGCTTAGAAATCGAGACGCGTGCCGAACAGGAACGGCGTGCCGAAGAGCAGCGCAAGGCGGAAGAAGCCCGACTTGCCGCTGAAAAGGCAGAAGCCGAGAAAGCTGCTCTACAAAATACACTTGCCGGCACGCCGTCGGAAACTAAAATCACAAATGATTATCATCTCTCCCTGCGTGCCAACCTGTTGCGCTGGGCTACCCTGACACCCGATTTAGGACTTGAATGGCGCATCTGCCCATCGTGGGGCATTGCCGTAAACGGCTCATGGACTTCTTGGACGTGGAGCGACAAGGACCGCCGCTATGCACTTTGGGAAGTGGCTCCAGAAGTACGTTACTATATGGGTGAGAAGAAAGCCTGGTATCTGGGGGCAATGTTCAAGGCTGGACAGTTCAACTACAAGCTTTCCGAAACAGGCAAGCAGGGCGACCTGATGGGTGGCGGCATCACCGCCGGCTATCAGCTACGGCTGAACAAGGCATTAGATCTTGATTTCAACCTCGGCTTGGGCTACCTGAATGTCGATTTTGAAAAATATGAAGTCATCGACGGTGTGCGCGTGCGCCGCGGCAACGAGACAAAAGATTGGTATGGTCCCATCAATGCCGGTGTGACATTGGTATGGAAACTTTTCTAAATAGGGGGAGGAATAGAATATGAAAGCAAGACAATATATAAATATGATAGGAATGGCAGCCGCCGTGCTGCTCTCTTCCTGCGTGAAAGACACGCTTTATGACACGCCGCATCCCGACTACGGGAAGATTGCGGTGACAGCCG
>OBAR01002877.1_pt1 | contig 11143 bp, 10 predicted proteins | sample 1517911 | NCBI WGS metagenome assembly OBAR01 (sample SAMN04571709, study PRJEB22368) | human gut metagenome | biome: human gut; material: stool | host: Homo sapiens | place: Luxembourg | collected 2012-10-26
CCCCGCCGCTGTCATGTTTACCGCTCCTTGTTTGATCGGTAGTTCTGTTTCAACACTTCGCGTATTCCCGCTTCGGGATAGAGGAACACCCGCCCGCTGACCGCCGTGTAAGGGATCTGCCGCGTGTCGCGGAGCGTCTGGAGCGTCCGGGGCGAAAGGTGCAAATACTGGCACACCTCGCCCCCGCTGAGGTAACGTTCTTTGCGGATCGACGGCGTGTAGTTGTCCACCGCCGTTTTCATAGCCCGTTCGGCCTCGCCGATCAGTGCGAAGGCTTGCCGCACCTCTCGCTGTCCATCGTCAGATAATCCAATGCCATCGTTTACGCTTTTTTCCGTTTGGTTTTCGATTCCAGATAGGCCGCCACGTCCGCCTCTTTGTAAAAGTATTTGCCGCCCACGCTGGAAAAGGGAATGATCCCCCTTTCGCGGTAGGTTTGCAGCGTCCGTTTGCCGATGTCCAGCATGAAGCACACGTCCTGAGAGTCGATTCAGCTACTGTCCGTCCCCGGAGCGTATTTGCGTTCCAACTGCCGCGCCTGCGCCGACAGCGATTCCAGTTTCCTGACGAGGGCTATTCATACCTTTTCGTCGATGCAGATTGCATTCATAATTTAAAGTTTTAAGTGAATAAATAAGTAATTATATGTAAGGCTTCCGCCCGTCACAATAGTAACCGTTCTTGCGTTCGCTTAGTACACCCTGTCCCCCGTAGTCCCTTCCAGACCGTTCGGGGCCGTCCGCGCGGCCAATATAAGCCGGTTTTCCGCGTATCCGCCGCATCCGCTTCCCGGTGTCGTGTAAAGTCACGTTTTGTCCGGAATTGACCGAATTGAATTCCGGAAAAAACGAATCGCCCGCCGGAATCAACCGTTTAAATAGCTAAGTATCTAACCATCTTTCCGGCTATCCGGAAACCTTTGCAGACGGACATCCGTGTGTAGTCGTGTAGCGTCCGACGACATGCACGCCGTTTCGCCTCGCGTGCCCTATTCGCCGTGCACCCCTGTTTCCGTTCGTCCGTACAAATAAAGCACGCGAATCGGCGGATTGTTTACCCCTTCCGACTGTTTCCGGTTATTTCCGGCGGTTTTGCCGTTCACGCCTTGTTTGCCTGCCGGATCGGAAAGATAAAGCGTCCGGCAGCAATCGTGGCCGTGCCGGGTGCGGGGCGAAATAATCCGCTCGGTACGTTCGTATCTTTGCTGAAACCTAAAACGCAATCTTATGCCGATGCAACTTTATTTCCCTGCCGACGCTTCCCGCGTTCCGGCATGAAGGGCAGCGCAATTCCCTGCCCTGAATCCCGATCTTTATGCTTGGCCCGTTTCGGGCTACTGAATCCCGTTCCGTTTCCGCCCGTGCCCCAGCGGGAGCACCGATGCCGCACGTCCCGCACTCGCCGCCCTTTGTTCGCGCCGACTCTGCGCGGCACAACAAGCAGGACGGCTTCGGCGTGCCGTGAACGGGGCTGACGCCCCGGCATCGAACGCTCCCGAAACCAGAGGAAGCAAGGTTGTACCCGGAGGCCCTCGAAACTCCCAGCCGGGAGCTTCTCGGACACTTCCGGGCAACCTTGCCCTGCGGGGCTGTCCCGTTCGGCGCGCTCCCTGCGGTCGCACGACGAACCATCCCCCGCTTCCGTCGGTCGCAGGGGATTCGGGACTTCCGATGTCTGCGACATCGGCGGACGGCTCCCGTCGCTACGCTCGGTCGCTCGTCCGCAATTCCGGCTATCGCCGCTATTCCTTTAGTCTGTCTCTAAACACCGGACGCGATGACAGAGGGTAGGAACAAAGGCGGCAGACCGCCCGTAGACAAGGCCGAGAAACGTTCCGAGGAAATCAAATTCCACGTTACGCCGGACGTGAAACGCCGACTGCAAGACGAAGCAAAAGCGGCGGGCGTCGATCTGGCGACTTACTGCCGGGAAAAGGTGCTGACCGGACGACCGCCCCGGCGCGTTCCGCCCGAAGTGCTCGCGGCAATCGCCGAACTCGCCCGGCAGGGAAACAACCTGAATCAACTGGCCCGGATCGCAAACTCCGAAAAAAGCATTGCCGGAGTCGTATCCCGGTTGGTCGGACTGTTGGACTTTTACGACGATGTGGTAAAACGGATAAAAGGATATTTCCATGATCGGTAAAATAGTAACCGGAAAGAGTTTCAAAGGCGCGGTCGAGTATGTGATGAACAAACCCGGCGCGCGGCTTCTTTCGTCGGACGGCGTGAATACGTCCGATACGCGGGAAGCGATCCGCAGTTTCAATTTCCAGCGCAAAGCCCGGCCCGAAAAGGCCGAGGTCGTGGGGCATATCTCGTTGTCGTTCCATGCGGACGATGCGCCGAGGCTGACCGACGATCTGATGCGGCAGTTGGCCGGGGAATACATGCAGCGGATGAACATAACCGATACGCAGTATATCGTCGTGCGGCACGGCGACACCGGACACCCGCACATCCATATTATCTACAACCGGGTAAAGTACGATGCGAAGCTCGTCCGCAAGCACAACGAGCGAATCCGGAACATGGCGGTCTGCAAGGCCATCAAACAAAAATACGCGCTGACTTTTTCGGAAGGCAAAAAGAACGTCGATGCCGAAAAACTGCACGGGCCCGATCAGGTCAAGTATGCGATTTACGGAGCGATCAAAGACGTGTTGCCCTGCATTCAGTCCGTCGAAGCGTTGGCCGAAGAACTGAAACGGCTGGGCATTCTAACGACGTTCGTACACCGGGGCGGCGATCCGGGAAAGGAGGTGCAGGGGCTGACTTTTACCCGCGACAACATCACGTTCAAAGCCTCGCAGGTAGACCGGAAGTTCAGCTATGCCAACCTGACCAAAACCGTCGAACAGAACAAGGCCGAAGCGGAGCGAAAACAAAAGGCCGAGGAACAACGCCAGCGGAAAACCCGGCAGCGAAAGGAAGCCGCCGAACGCCGCAGGCTGGAAAAAAACGAAGCCTTCGAAAAGCAGTGGAAAGAGTTTATAAAAGACAGCATCATAGAACCCCATGCAGGGCCGGACACCGAAGAACCGGATAACCGGGCCGAAGGGCAGGGACAGAAACCGGAGTGCGATCCCGTATCCCGGATGCAGATACCGACGCCGACACCTATGCTGCCGGACACGCTGGATACACCGGATATTCCGGATACGCGCATTACCGAAATCGAAGGAATGAAACTGACGCCGCAACAGCAGGACAAATTGTATTCGCCGCAGGGATTCACGTTTACCTACCGAAAGAACGGTTACGAACGCACCGTTTGTTTTCGGCCTTTTGCACAGGAGAACGGCCCCGACATACTTACCCACGAAATCCTGTCCGAGCGAAAGATCAGTAACAATCCCGTTATTTTCGGCGTACAGCTTGCCGACGAACACGTCCGACAAATCAGGGACGGACAGTATGTTTATCTCGAAAATCTGAAACGCAACGACGGAACCGTCTCGCCGGGCTATCTCGTAATGGACGACCGACTAAAACACGGGTGGGCGTTCAAGCAAGCCCCAGACAACTGGATAAAGTTCGGGAAGTACGAAATGCGACGGATGGACAAAATCCTGATCGAAGCGGGATATGTTGCCCGTGCCCTCGTAAAGTGGTATGGAATCGGCCAAACCGCAAGACCGTTCCTTTGGAAAGAAAATCCGACCGACACCACCTACAAAGAATCATGGAACAATCCCAGAAAACCGAAACAAAACGAGAAACTAACCGTAAAGCAAGTGCCGCCTATTCAATCCCGGGAAGAACAGAAAACCGAACAAAACGAATATACACCTCGGTATAAGAAAAGCAGAGGAATATAATCCCCTTTTCCAACCGACCGCAAAGATACAGATTCCGGGAATAAAGGGCAGGCTTATACAAGCGTTCTGTGGGCAGTTTGCCCCATATCCCTGAAATCTCGAAGATAGTCGCTGCCGGCTGGAATGGGCGATCCGTGTGTAAACCGTTCTCAATTAACTTGCTGAAAAACACCCGAATACCGATAAAACCAAAGAAAATACGTCTTGAAAGTGCTGGTTTTATCACTTATTTATATGCCTTTGTATCAGTTGTTTGAGACTATGAACACCAACGCACAGGACAAAAATAATACCATTGCTTAATCGTTACCTCGTCCTAATAAAAAAAGTGCAACAAGTAAATATTCAACTTGTTGCACTCCTATAAATGTGCCCTTTTTAAAAGGCTATCTAAGTCTTATTTCTTTTTGCCACTCTTCTCCCGTTGGGAGAGTGCGCTGCCAGCGGCAGTTTTGCTTATCTTGCTTGTCCTACCATCTCGAAGTACTTTTGACGCAGCAGATGCTGCCCTTGGGCTAGTTACTTTTTTTGCCATGATATACATTTATTTGAAAGTCAATAATAGCGAGGGAGTACAAACTCCCTCGCATAAAGTTAATTATGATGCCCGCCAGAGCATATTTATTTCTTGGCATGCATCGGCCACGAGATTCATATCGTCATCGATATTGGCTGGGGCAGAGAATACTCGCTGATTCATCACATCTACACAGATACAGTGTTGCTTGGAAACAATAGTACCTTTGGGGTAGATGTAGTTCATAAAGTCTGCAAGGAGAGATGCGTTAAGGCGCCCTTGCTGGTAAGTTAAATTCTTTTTCTTGATGTAGAACTTAATCGCACCGGTGCGTCTCTTGCCATCAACTTCCCATTCTAATAGTAGGTCGGGTGCCACAATAATCGCCACACCATTGATACTATAGGTTTTGATGTCAGGTTTCACAAACCGACATTTCAACGATTTGAATGGAAATTCTATAGCAAGAAAATGCCTCAGAGCCTCAATGGAGTTCACGGTATCATTCCGCGTCCAATCGCTTGTTTGTACCCTGTTCTGCAATCTTTCGATTGCGCTGACAAGAACGCTCTCATCATACTCCTTCTTAAAATAGTTTGCGAATGCGGAACGCGCCATTCGATACCGAGCGATGATGAAGTCCGATGGATTTTTCTGTTGTCTCACAATTGAGCGCTTTCTCCGATCGGAAGCACTTATGTACTCCACGAGAGGGTTAATCGAGATTTCGGGATTAGATTTAACTATGACCATATCTATATGTTATTTTTATCAATCCACTCCCAGCTTGTCTTTGGCAACCACCCTTGGCGCGATTGTTTGGTTATGTCTACTACGAACAAATGATCGTTTGTATCCAGAACCTTCATCAATTTATCACTCCACTGCTGAGGAGTTTGAGAAGTTCGAATTAGCCATACCGATTCCATCAAATGGAGCCAAGCTGAAGCTGTCTTGATTTGCTCGTAAAGAGCGTCGTAATTTTGACCTGCTTTATTCAGGTCATAAGTAATTAATAGCATCATACTGTGAAAATTAATTTAAAATTCATATAATTTTTCGACAGCCTTGAGCGTTATTTTTGTGAAATCTTTTTGTAGATAACAAAAAAGGTATTACTTTTGCACTCAATTAAACGGATTTACCGGATCCGAAAACCGACAGGCTATCTTTAGGTTTTAGTTGACTGTTTTAAAAATTAATTCATAGCGGCCTCCTTTCATTTAAGTTTGACAAATACATACTACGTTCAAACACAGTGCCGTTGAAACATCAGAGCCGATTTTGGCAGTACAACGGTTATTTCTGTTCGTACGACTGCCAAAATGTGGTCATTATGTCAGTTTTATGTGACATTTTCTCGCCTCTTCTGCCAACAATACCCTAGTTACAATGGTATTACCCATACGCAAGAGTGCACCATTTTTAACATTATACTGCTAAACGGGACATTATTACTATCTTTGCCATATGCACATTCTATTTAAGAATGTCCCCTTTTGTCGTATATAATTTATAGATTAATGAAAATCATAGAGACGGATTGCTTGGTCGATACTTCAAGCTCTGATGAGGACTTGTTTGCTGCAATGTCCTTAAAGACTGAGGATGAAAAAGAGGCACAAAACGCCTTCGCCATTTTTTATGACCGCTACGGCAAGTCTCTGTGGAATCTATGTTTAAGTGTATGCTCGAAACTAAGGATTGCAAATAAGGAGGAGGTTGCCAAAGATATTTTCAGCAACACAATGATGAAAGTATACACCTCGGCTTCTTATGACTCTAGCAAAGCAAAAGTAACAACATGGTTGTCGCGGATTGCAAAAAATGAACTTGTAAATAGTTTGCGGGCAGAAGTTGGCAAACCAATTATTTTAGACGAAGAAATCCTGAATAACTTCTATAATAACAAAGATCAGGATGAGGAGGTAGTCCTGCCGGAAAAGGAAATACTTAATGCAGCACTTGATTCTTTGACAGAGAGAGAAAGACACATTTTAATGACGTACATGTTGTATTCCGATGGACGGAAACATTTGCCGAATGACGTTTTGCAAGGCTTGATGGAGCAATATGAAACAACTGCGGATAACGTAAAGCATATCAAGAGCCGAGCACTGGCGAAGATCAAGGCTCATATTAAACAAAATTCAAATTTACTATTTTAATAACTACCACTATGAAAAGGAAAATAGATATAGATAAATTTGATTTTGAGGCTTATACCAGTAATGCTCTAAAGGCTTACGGATTCTTATTTCCTGACAATGACGATCAGATGAGTATTTATGAGCAGTCAATGGGTACTAATTCTTTGCCTGCTGAATTAGAAAATCCGTTATTCGTGCTTGGAAGTAGAAAGCCTAGTTGTGCTCCTAAGATAAAGATTGATCTTTTAAGAAATGATGAGAATGAAGGAGCGTGGGCTATCGCCGCAAGAGAAGGGAAAGACATACCCAATAACATATGGGAGCAAATGAAGCGGGATAAAGAAGCGGCAAAAAAGAAACAATAATGCGAACTTCATATAGGGAAAGTGAGATAGCTGAGTTGGCTGAGTTTATTTCTCTGGCATATTGCCCTTATGGCATTGTTCTCCCAGAACTGATTGCTCAAAATGCGAATATCACTTATAGTTATGGTAAGTATGGTGACTACTTTGACGGGATGTTAGAGCATGATTCAGGAGACTTCCATATCTATATTAACACGGAAGTTGAAGACAGTAATCGGATCCGGTTTTCATTTGCGCATGAACTGGCACATTACTTTATTGATGAACACAGAAATGCCCTGCGTAAAGGTAAATCCTTGCACAAATCATATTATCATCTGCTTAGAAAAAATACGGTAGAAAAAGAGGCTGATTTGTTTGCTTCCAACCTATTAATGCCATCTTCTCGATTCTTACAATTTATTCGAGACAAAAAGTTTGATTTCAACCTCATTAATTCCTTAGGAAAGGTGTTTCAGACGAGTTTATCCGCAACATTAGTACGGATTATTCAGTTAGATGTGCACCCTATAATGGTTGTATTCTCAAAAGACAATAGAATAACTAATAAATGGCTGTCGGATGATTTTCCATATAAATACATTAGGGATCAACACTCTGGGTTAGTGCCTCCTCTTACCGTTGCTGGCGATTTCTTTAATCATGGCATTACCTGTGATGACACTGAAGAAGTTGATGCAAATGAGTGGTTTAGTTCATATGAAGATATTCGTGATATTAAAATATACGAAAAATGCATTTATCAGAAAACTTTTAATAGAGTAATAAGTATATTATGGGTTAAGTAGTGTATAACGCTATTGTATATGGAGATTGAAAATAATTGCCAATCGATATGGGAATTGTCAGAGGGTTTTACTCTTTACAACACCTTTGTATTTGGTTAGAAGCAAGATGTTAATTTGGATTATTGGAATTTATGGAGTATATTTGTTTAAAGTATAGAAACGCAACTCGGTGCAAGACAACCACTCCTTATGAGTGACCTATGAAACTAAAAATCGTGTCAAAACGTTGATACATAACGGATAAAGACCGAAGGTTCGGTTCTCGTTTTCCGCTCTTAAAGCCTTGATAAAGAGGCTGAAAAAGATAGAAAAATCCTTATGTATCCATGATATGTAAGGATTTTTTCTTTTTAGGCCCTGAAAGGAAAAACGGTAAAAAGCAGGGGCGCATAACCTTCCTACGACCCTATCCGTTCCAAATCAGGAACGGCTTTTAAACAACTATTACCCTTGCTGTTATACAGACATCAAACCCTAATTATCAGACACTCATCCCCGAGGAATCACATGATAGACGCGGGATATTGCTATTTCTGCCAGCATACGTTATTCCCCCGTCGAAGGGTCTGCTCCGCCAGTCATTTGCTTCTCCGGCAATGTCAACAAAAAATCCGGATGGTTTCCATCCGGATTTTTTGTTATTCAACCTATAAACAACGACAAGGCCGGTAAGAGCGATCGCACCGCCTCCTGCCCCCTCGCTTCGAGCCGATTACACCGCCGACGCCCGCATCGCGATAAAAGAAAGGACATCGGCAGCGAATATGCCAGCGCCTTCCGTATCACCGAAAAGAACGACCGGACCGTTCGTCCTCGCTATGAATCGCACGTTCTGAAAACAGTTCCGGCAATCGGGTATTACAAGGTCCGTACCGTCAACCGATATAATATCAGCGATTATAATTCAGATCTTTCAACAACCGTCTATTGATCTTTCTACGCTGGGCATCGAAAAACCACCCCCATTTGTTGAAATACCGGATTATATTACGTATGTGAATGAGCAGCATTCTCCGGTTTTTATACGAAGCCGCTTCATGCAGATGCACGATGGATGCTCCGGGGTAATACATCGTACGGTACTGAAGGTGCATCCTGCGCGACAAATCGATATCCTCGCCATACATAAAAAAACGTTCATCGAACAACCCGACTTTGCAGAGCGCTTCTACGCGCAAAAACATAAAACAACCGGACAGAAAAGGAATATTCTTCTCTTTATCGTAATCGGAGAAACGTAATTCGAAACGTTCCCGACTCTTTTTAGCCCAACCGGTCGGCAAAAATCTGCGGAATATCAGATCGGCCGGGGTGGGCAACAGTTTGCAAAGATATTGCAACCGTCCGTCCGGATAGAAAACCTTGGGCATGATTTGTCCCACGTCTTCGTGAGCATCCATATAGCAGGCGAGGGATTCGATTGTTTCCGGCGCAAACCGAATGTCCGGATTCAGAACGACGTGGTATTTCGCACCGAATTCCATCGCTTCCCGGATAGCGAGATTGTGAGCTCCGCCGTAACCGATATTGGCGTTGTGGATATACCGGATTTTCGAAGACCGTTTTTCCAAAATGCGCAGGGCATCGTTGCGGGAGTTGTCGATAATGTAAAGTTTATCGATAGAACTACGAAGGACGCAATCCAGCACGGCTCCCGCCTCCGGAAGCGAGGTATGGTATGTGACAACCGAAGCGGTAAGCATCATTGATTCGGCTTTAAGTCGCCGAAAAGTTTTTCTTCGACGATGCAACAGATGATATGTCCGATAAGAATATGCGATTCCTGTATCCGGGGAGTCTCGCCGGACGGCACTTTTATACATAAATCGCACATCGCATCCATTTTGCCGCCCGTAAATCCCGTAAGTCCTATCGTTTTTATTCCTTTTTGCCCGCACATGCGCAGAGCCTCCACGAGATTTGCCGAATTTCCGGATGTCGAAATGCCGATGAACACGTCTCCGGCAGATCCCTGGGCTTGTATTTGACGGGAGAATAATTTATCATAGCCGTAATCGTTCCCGATGGCGGTGATGATCGACGTGTCGGTCGTCAACGCAATGGAAGCAATACCGGGCCGGTCAAAATAGAATTTGCTGACAAACTCTCCTGCGATATGCTGTGCATCGGCGGCGCTTCCGCCGTTACCGGCCAAGAGCGTTTTTTTCCCTTGTTCGTACGCATCCACGATCATTTGGGCAGCGGCCGCAATGTTCCGCATCAGCCCCTTGTCCGATAAAATGGCCTGCTTGGTCGATATCGACGCCCGAATCTGATCCGCAATACACTGTTCAACATTCATAATCCGCTATTTATCAATGAAAAATTTTCCACCCGTGCGTTCCCCCTTCGCTGAATTGAAACTCGACGATATTGCCATCGAGCTGATTCAATGCCCGTTTCACCTGCAACCTTTTTGTAGGTTCCACCGCAAAGATTATAAATCCGCCGCCGCCGGCACCCGAGACTTTACCGGTAATGGCTCCCGCTTGAACGGCCCGCTCCATCGCCTCTTCGATGACCGGATTACTGATGGCCGACGCCATTGCTTTTTTGTCTTCCCAGCCTTGTCCGAGGATTCTGGCAAAGGAAGAGATGTCCCCCTTAAGCAATGCTTCCTTCATGTTTATGGCATTTTGTTTAATGCGGTGCATGGCTTCGACAGCCCGATTATTACCTTGCGACGTGTTTTTTTTCTGTTCGTCGATAATCTCCGCGGAACTGCGGGAAGCTCCGGTATAATAGAGCAATATACTGGCTTCCAGTTCATCGACGATCCATTTCTTGATGCGTAACGGATTCACGATAACGTGGTCGTCTTTGAGAAACTCCATAAAGTTAAAACCTCCGAAGGTAGCAGCATATTGATCCTGTTTTCCTCCGCTCAATGCAAGATCTTTCCGTTCGATCTCATAGGCCAACCGGGCTATTTCATAATCGCCCAGGGGTAGATTGAGCCACTCGACAAAAGCTTTGACAATGGCGACTACCATTGTGGACGAAGAACCGAGTCCGCTTCCGGGAGGCGCATCCGAATAAGTAGTGATACGGCACGACGGCGCCGGAACGCGGAAATCTTTCACAATGCGGTTATAGACCCCCTTATGCAGGTTCAGCGTTCCGTCGACGGGAAGTACCGGCAAAGATTCGAAAATCGCCGCCTGCCCGATGTCGGTTGCAATAATCTCGATTTTGCCGTTCTGCGTCTCTTCGATCGTACAATGAGCATAAAGATTGATCGTCGCGTTAAGAATCAATCCTCCGTAGAGATCGCTATACGGCGATACGTCGCTGCCGCCGCCGGCTAACCCCAACCGCAGCGGCGCTTTACTTCGAATGATCATAGGAAACCTTAATTAGGTTACAGATAATTTAAAATGGATTTCGTCCGATATTTGGCACGAAACGATTGTGCTAAACGTATTTTGTCGGCAATCGTCACCGGACGCCGGTTTTCTAAAATCCGCACGTACTCTTCCGGCGTGTCGACGATGCGGGTATGT
>OBAR01002887.1_pt1 | contig 11090 bp, 10 predicted proteins | sample 1517911 | NCBI WGS metagenome assembly OBAR01 (sample SAMN04571709, study PRJEB22368) | human gut metagenome | biome: human gut; material: stool | host: Homo sapiens | place: Luxembourg | collected 2012-10-26
AGTTCCGCCGGTCAGTGAAAGAAAAAGGTAGACGACCGACAGAAGCGACCGGGTCCCCGAACACGAATACCGAAGACGAACAAGTAACAAAATAATTCTACGTTTATAACGTGTAAATATGTATATAACTGTCAAAAATATATATAGCATAGGGGACTGATAGCTTATAGTGGAACCGTTTGTTTGTCTTCCGTATAACAAGTAAAAATACCCAGAGCTCCCTGCAGGTTACCTTTTAAAGGGACAGGGGTCGTGATACTGCTCTGATTGGCTGTATTTGCTGCATTTAGGGATACCTGGTAATCGTAATTAGCTTTCGTAATTCGTTTCAGCGTGAAAATAATTTCCTCTGCCTGTCCGATATCCGGAAGGATAACGGACTTTTCAGTAAGGCCTTCCTGTTGGAATTCACTATAATCCAGATAACATACTTCTTTGTTGAGAATCGAATCTGCATGGACAGCTTCTGCTGTATAAATGTAATAGTTTTCATCGGCTTTTTCCGAAATATAAAAACGAATGATCGCTTCATTTCCTGCTACCTGGCAATTATAGATAGATACTGCCGGAGGGATGGAGGTCGAAGCTGTGATCGATTTGTTATCGATCGTAGTAATATCGAGGAATAAAGAATCGATATAGCGGACTTCAAATTTTTCCGGGCTTCCATAATTGTATATAAACTCGGAACCGGGGAGAGTGTATAAAGTATGTATCAGTGAAATGGCTTTGTCTGCATGAATGGTCACTTTCATTTCTTTTGAAAAGTCGATTTGCAGATCTTCGGATACCGGAAGCACACTCGTTGCCGATAAAGCGAACGGCCGGCCGGGTTGACAATAACACTCGATAAAATACTCCGGAGTTTCCCCGGTATGACGGATAGGGAGATCTTCTTCAGGCATACACGCTACCTGGAAAAAATACAGCAGTAATATCGGATAGTATCGGTGTTTCATTTATAATTTTATTTTAAACGAAATATACGGTATAAACGGCAACATGACTTTAGATTTTGGAATAAATTTTGTATGATTGGTTGCTGTTTGTTCAGCTTTAAAATAGACAAAAGAGGGATTCGATTGATTGTAAACATTATAGGCTCCGATACTTAATTTTAAACTTGCATATTTATAAGGGATCGTATAATCGAGGCTTAAGTCCAGACGATGATTGTTGGGGAGTTTGTAATTGTAACGGTCTGTATAAACCGGCACAAGGATCGGTTTGTTTTGGCTACTGCTAATATTATGAGCGACAGCAACTCCGACAGGGAAAGTGGTATAAACTCCTGAAGAAAATGTCCATAAACTATTAAAAGTGAGTCGTGTACTGATATCGTAGGAGGTATTGACCACAACATTGTGTTTGACATCATAAGGAGGGAAAAAGGATTTTCCGTTATTGATTTCAGCAAATTTACGTTTGGATTCCGAGAGGGTATAGTTAAACCGGGCACTGATCTTTCTATGCTCCAGGGCTAGATTGAATTCAACCCCCCGGGCATGTCCGCTGCCGGTAATCATATTGTCGGTCAAAGCAGTGTATTTAGTAGACAACCCTGAGGAGAAATCTTTGACATGTTTCATTTTTTTATAAAAAATACCCGCATATAAAGTCAAACCTCCCTGGATTTCCTGTTCTGCTCCGATCGAATATTGATGGCAGAGCGCGGGTTTCATGTTTTTTTCGAGAGGATACCAGATGTCTACCGGAGTTTTTACAGTAAAGTAGGGATAAAGGCTTAAATATTGTGCCGTTTGGGCATAGTCGGCCCAGAAAGTGAATCTGTTTTTTGAAAAGCTGATTTTTGCCCGGGGAGAAACACAGAAGTTTTTTAAATTTCCGTTGTAATATTGAAAATTTAAACCGGCATAACAGGTAAAGTAATTATTTATTTGATAGGATATATCTGAATATATTTCATAGATATTGAATTTTTTATCAGAACTGCGGATGAGTATGTTTTCTTCTGCATCGGGCCTATTGGCTGTTTCAAAACGGGCTTGTTCGAATTTTCCTCCGATATTCCATTGAAACTTGTCCAGAAAAGAATGGGTATACATGATCCGTGCAATGATGGAATAATTCCGGTTACCACCTCCCATAGGAATCGTACCTTCGGCATCTCCTTCACTGAAAGCAGATTTTACCCCTAATCGGAAATGCAGGATATCACCGTTTGCAGGGGTATACCAAGCACCTGCATTGCCTGAAAAAGTGTGCCAGTTAAAGTCATAATTTACATTTTCATTTAACTTCATACTTAGACCGTCGATCGTAAATAACCCGAAGGCAGTGACCCGCCAACGGTTGGAAAGTTTGGAATCTATACTGACGGTGGCATCGTTGAAAGCATATTCGGGCATAAAATTTTGTTGTTTCTGGTCTTTTACCGATTTGTTATATAAGCGGGCGATGGTTTGTAAATAGGACGTACGGAATGAAGCGGCAAAAGAGGTATGATCTCTTACTAACGGACCTTTTATTTTCAGGGCAGAAGAGACAAGGCCTAAAGTGATTTCTCCCTCGTATTTTTGTTTGTTTCCGGGATCCGGCCTCATATTGATGTAAGAGGATAAGTAACTGTTGTAAACTGCCGGGAAACCGCTTTTATAGACTGTCGAATTATTCAGGATAAAAGGATCGAAAGTAGAGAGGATTCCGGTAAGATGATCCGGGCTGGCGATTTCCATATCATGGGTGAGGAAACCATTTTCGCAACTGTTGCTTCCCCGGACATAAATCCCCGGATCGAGTGCATTGGTGGTAATAATGCCCGGAGTTGTGGCCAGGTATTTTAAAATGTCTTGTTCGCCCAGAATGGCCGGAATCATTTCTATACCTTCTTTCGAGGAATAGAGGCGTCCGGGAGTTGATCGGCCGGTAACGACAACTTCCCTTAGGTTGTTGAATTTATTTCTCAGAATGACGATAAATGGACTCCGGGTGTCTTTCAAAGTATAGCTTTCTTTTTTGTAATTCACATGTGAAAATTCCAGCGTACAGGGAACTTCACAGGCTAACTCAAAATAGCCTGTGGAATCGGAAGAAGTACCCTTGTTTTGTTCGGGGCACCAGACATTGACGCCGCTTACCGGAGTCCCGTCATGGATGATTACCCGCCCGACGATAAGAGTCTGGGAGAAAACAATTCCTGGGAAGAATAAACCGATGATAAATAAGAATTTATGCATAAGAAGCTATCAACAATCCTTACAAATGTAGTAAAAAGATGAAGACTGCACTCTGTTGGTTCCGGATTTTGTTCTTAGCTTTGTATCGAAATTTCAAAAAATCGCTATGGGCATTTATGTACATATCCCTTTTTGCCGGAGTAAGTGTTATTATTGTGGTTTCTATTCGGTTGCTTCTACTCAGCTGAAAAAAGCCTACATAGCTGCATTAGGACACGAAATACAATTGCGTAAAGATTATTTGGGTACATCGGAAGTAAAGACACTTTATTTTGGGGGAGGTACTCCCTCATGGTTGAGTATGGATGAATTGACCGATATCGTTACGACACTCGAAATGAATTTCGCATTGAACTGCGTAGCTGAACGCACTATCGAAGCAAACCCTGAAGATATTACCCGGGATAAACTGAAGGGGTGGAGAGCCTTGGGGTTTAATCGGTTGAGTATCGGTATCCAATCGTTTAACGATGAGGTTCTGAAACGGATAAACCGGACACATACGGCTCAGGATGCCCTCCGGTCCGTGGAGTGGGCTGCTGATTCGGGATTTGAAAATATAGGGATAGATTTGATACTCGGATTACCGGGGTATACGAGACTGCATTTGCAACACGATCTGGAAATCGTAAATCATTTACCTATAACACATTTATCGGTTTATTTATTAAGCATCGATTCAAATACAGTCTTTGAAAAATTGATGCAGAAAGGTCGATTTCAGCCTCAAACCGACGATGAACTGGCTGATCAATATTTGTGGGTTTCCGATTACTTGAAATCAATTGGTTTCGAGCATTATGAAATTTCTAATTTCGCTAAAAACTCTAAATATTCCCTACATAACACCTCCTATTGGCAACAACAGAAATATGTGGGCTTTGGTCCGGCTGCACATTCTTTCGATCTGAATTCCCGTCAATGGAATGTAGCTCATCTAAAATCTTATATCGATAATTTAGCTAATGATAGGTTAAGCTTTGAAAAAGAGATTTTGACGGATAAAGATAAATTTAACGAATATATCATGACCAACCTGAGGACGATGTGGGGGATTCAGGAAGAAAAGATGCAATTACAGTTTCCTGACTTTTCGAAGACCGTTCGTCCGAAACTAGCCCCTTTTCTCGAAAACGGGTCGGTGGTTTGTCAAAACGGCCGGATCAGGCTGACAGAAAAAGGATGGTTGGTTTCGGACGATGTGTTCAGTGATTTATTCGTCGTTTGATTAGGAGATTTTCTTTGAAGGTATTGAATAAAGTTTTAAGCAGGAGAACTTTATTTTTGTCTGAATTTGTTATCTTTGCAAATCCGTGTCTTGAAGAGGCGGAAGAGAATGTTAAACGATTCATGTGTAAATTAAACGAGATGAGCACAAAAAAATTGTCAATCAAAGAGTTATTGCAATCTGGAGATTGCGACAAAGAAGTGGAAATCAGTGGTTGGGTGAGAACCAAGCGAGGTAATAAGCAAGTGAATTTTATCGCTTTGAATGATGGCTCTACCATAAATAATATCCAGATTGTGGTTGACATGAATAATATTTCAGAGGAGTTGATGAAAAAAGTCACCACAGGAGCTGCGATTCATGTGAAAGGATTGTTGGTGAAGAGTGAGGGAAGCGGACAATCGCATGAAATTCAGGCTCATGAATTGGACGTATTAGGGGAAGCCGATCCTGAAAAATATCCGATACAACCTAAAAAGCATAGTCTGGAATTTTTGAGAGACCATGCACATCTGCGTTTTCGCACCAATATGTTCGGGGCTATTTTCCGGATTCGTCATGCTATGGCGTTTGCTATCCATCAATATTTCGATCAGCACGGGTTCTTTTATTTGCATACTCCGCTGATTACGGCTTCCGATTGTGAAGGTGCCGGCGAGATGTTTCGGGTAACGACACTGGATCCTAAAAATCCGCCTTTGACAGAAGAGGGAGAAGTCGATTTCAGACAGGATTTTTTTGGTAAAGCAACCAATCTGACGGTGAGTGGACAATTGGAAGGAGAGCTTGGAGCTATGGCTTTGGGAAAAATCTATACTTTCGGACCCACTTTCCGGGCTGAAAATTCAAATACGACCCGGCATTTGTCGGAATTCTGGATGATCGAACCGGAGGCGGCTTTTTACGATCTGGACGATAATATGGACTTGGCGGAAGATTTTCTGAAATACCTGATCCGTTATGCTTTGGACAATTGTATGGATGATCTGAAATTCCTGAGTGCCCGTCAGCAGGAGGAAGAAAAGAATAAGAAAGCAGAAGAACGTTCTATGGAATTGATCGAGAAGCTGAATTTTGTGCTGACTCATTCTTTCGAAAGAGTGACTTATACAGAGGCGATCGAGATTCTGAAAAATAGTAAGCCCAATAAGAATGGAAAATTCCAGTATCCGGTGGATGGCTGGGGTGTCGATTTGCAAAGTGAACACGAACGTTATCTGGTAGAAAAACACTTTAAAAAACCGGTGATTCTGACAGGCTATCCCAAAGAAATCAAAGCTTTCTATATGAAGCAAAATCCGGACGGAAAAACAGTTGCAGCCATGGATGTGTTGTTCCCGCAGATCGGTGAGATTATCGGAGGGTCACAGCGTGAAGAGAACTATGATAAATTGGTAGCCCGGATGAACGAAGTGGGGATTTCCGAAGAGAGCATGTCCTATTATTTGGATACCCGTCGTTTCGGATCGGCTGTTCATAGTGGGTTCGGCTTAGGATTCGAACGCTTATTGTTATTCGTAACCGGTATGGGAAATATTCGGGATGTGATTCCTTTCCCGCGTACACCTAAGAATGCAGAGTTTTAAAAATTAATTCGGTATACCAATGTAATTTTTACATTGGTATATTTTCAATGAGAGAATAGAAAACGTGCTCAAACAAAGTTTACAACAGAAATTAGGATTGAAGATTAATCCTCTTCAAATACAGTTGATTAAACTGTTGGAGCTTCCTACGTATCAATTGGAGCAGCGGATAAAAGAAGAATTGGAGCAAAATCCTTTGTTGGAGGAGGTGGAAGAAAAAGGAGAAACGGATGTAAACGAGGAAACTGCCACCGATTCGGGAGAGGAGTTTGAGGATGATTATCAGGAAGATGAAAGCGAAGAGGAAAATGATTTGAGAGGTGACGATGATTTTTCTTTAGAGGATTACATGACAGATGATGACGATACACCTGATTACCGTTTGAATTCTTCCAACGCTTCTAAAGACGAGGAGACACGTGATTTTGTATTCTCTCAGGCTTCCTCGTTCCGGGAAAGTCTGATCGCACAATTAGGGACACGTCCGTTGAGCGATCTGGAGCGGCGCATCACTGAATATATCATCGGAAACATCGATGAGGACGGTTATTTAAGGCGGGATATCGAGAATATTGTCGATGATCTGGCTTTCGGTGCAGGGATCGAGGTCTCTGAGGAAGAGGTTTTTCGCTTGCTGAAGATTATTCAGGAGTTCGAACCGGCAGGAGTGGGGGCCCGTGATTTGAAAGAATGTCTGTTATTGCAGATTCAACATAAATTGAACGAAAATCCGGAGCACAAACTGTTGCAGGATGCCAAAGCAATTTTGGAAGAATGTTTCGAAGAGTTTTCACGTAAACATTACGAAAAAATATCCCGGAAACTACGATTGAGCGATACAGAACTGAAACAGGCCATAGACGAAATTTTGAAATTGAATCCCAAGCCCGGGGGGACAGTCGCCGATTTTTCTTACGGACAACAGGCCGAAAAGATTATTCCGGATTTTATGCTCGATTTGGTAGATGGAGAATTGCAGCTGAGTTTAAATTCAGGGGATATTCCCGAATTGAAAATCAATAAAGCTTATCTGAATATTCTTGAACAGTATCAGAAAGACCAGTCGCCTAAGAATAAGAAAGATGTCGTGTCGTTTGTAAAGTATAAGTTGAATTCTGCCAGATCGTTTATAGATGCTGTACAACAACGAAACAACACCCTGATGCTGACCATGACCGCTATCGTACAGTTTCAGAAACAATTTTTCCTGACCGGTGATGAAACGATGTTGAAACCGATGATTCTAAAAGATATAGCTGATATTACCGGATTGGATGTTTCAACGATATCACGGGTTTCCAATTCAAAATACGTTCAGACGTGGTTTGGAATATATGCTTTAAAGGATTTTTTTACTGGCAGTATGCAAACGACAAGTGGTGAGGAGGTAAGTACAGGTGAATTGAAGAATATGTTGAAAAAATTGGTCGATGATGAAGACAAGAAAAAACCGCTGACAGATGACGAATTAGTGATTTTGATGGAGAAGGCCGGTTATCAGATAGCCCGGAGGACGGTTGCCAAATACAGGCAAATGCTCGATATTCCGGTGGCCCGATTAAGACGTGAAATATAAACTCAACCTCTATCGATGAAATATATAGCTCAAACAATATCTTATGTTTTGCATCCGATGCTGATGCCTTTGTATATTCTTTTTTTTATCTTCAATAGTAACACTTTGTTTGCGTATATTCCCTGGGGGGTAAAACTGTATTGTTATCTGGTGACCGTATTCGCTCTTTTGATCATGCCCGTTATCAGTTTGCCTTTGTTTAAGTATTTCAGGTTGATCCGCAGTTATGAGTTGAACGATAAACAAGAAAGGGTATATCCGATATTGGTGGCTGTGGCCTTTGCCTTTTTAGGTTTTTGGCTGTTGGGACGTATCGGTTATACAAATATCGTAAGGCAGCTATACCTGGTGTTGATTATTTTGTTGTCCACTTTTTCAGTGATTACTTTCCGGTGGAAGATCAGTATGCATATGACGGCTATCGGTGGATTATGTGGTTTTCTGCTGGTCTGGGGGATGAACTATCAGGGGGACGTGCGTAATGCTTTTATTTTATTTTTGCTTTTGTCCGGTATATTGGCAACTTCCCGTTTGTATCTGAAAAAACACACTCCTTTGCAGGTTTATCTGGGTTTTTTGTTCGGTTTGTTTTTTGTATTTGGAATCCTTTTATAGGTCAGTTGACTTTGTGAACCCAAATATCTTGCCGGTCGGTGATTTTCCGGTATTCATCCCGGGCTGCATTCGCTTCGTTTTCTGTTGGGAAACTTTCTATGCTGACACGATATCTTTGGGAAGAACTGATCAATGTGGCCGGATAATCCTGGGCTTTTAATTTTTCGACAAGCTGTTCCGCCCGTTTTTTTTCTGCAGAGCTGAAACTCCCCACGATAATATGATATCTGGTACCACTATGGGTATTAGCTTGCTGGGGAAGTATTGGCGTAGCATGGGAAGGTGAAGTAGCTTCCTCGCCGGTTTGCCGTATGTTGTGGTTGCCTCCTGTTTCGCGGACAACAGTAATCGTACTCAGGTACTTGGCCGGCAGTTCTTTATTTTTACAACCGTAAATCAAAAAACTAAGTAATAGAAATAGCAGTGTAAATTTCATTGTCAAAGAATTTTGTCGCAAATATACAGGTTTGAACCGGAAAACGATATTTCGTCACAAATTTAGTAAAAAATAGGTTAGTTTATGCCGAGATAAATTAATTTTGCTGACAAGAAAGGTATCATTCGGTCCTAATGGTTGTAGTTTATGAAAAGAATTGTTTTTATCCTGGTGTTAAGCCTGCTGCTCGGAGCTTGTGAGCGGAAAAAGGAAACGGTTATCCGCATGGAGACTTCTTTGGGAAATATCCGGTTGAAATTGTATGATGAGACGGTATTACATCGTGATAATATCCTGAAATTAATCCGCGAAGGCTATTATAACGGTATGCTTTTTCATCGGGTAATAAAGGATTTTATGATTCAGACCGGTGATCCGGATTCGAAATCGGCACGTCCGGGGATGGTCTTGGGAGCTAACGATATCGGATACACATTGAAAGCAGAGATTGTCCCGAAATATTTCCATAAAAGAGGGGTACTGGCAGCGGCCCGTGAAGCCGATAATATCAATCCGGAACGGAGCTCCAGCGGATCGCATTTTTATATCGTGCAGGGAAGAATTTTTACTCCCGATATCATCGATGAAGAAATAGAGAAAATCAATAACAAGCGCTATACCGCCCTTTTTAATCGTTTACAACAAGCTTGTGAAGGAGAAATCCTGAAGTATCAACTAGCAAATGATTATGAGAAGTTGATGCAGTTGAACGAAAAGCTATCCGATACGACCCGTCTTTTATTCGATCAGGTGAAGTTGAAACTTACCGGGGAACAGCGGGCAACCTATACGACCATCGGGGGAAGTCCCCATTTAGACGGGGAATATACTGTTTTCGGTGAAGTGATCGAGGGAATGGAAATTGTCGATTCTATTGCCGAACAAGAGACGGACGATAATTGCCGCCCCTTGAGGGATGTTGTGATTCTAAAAATAGAAGAGGAATGAGAACGGTTTGTTTGTTCGTGTTGTTGTGCGTATCGGCCTTGTCATACGGGGCTAAAAAATATAAATTGGTAGAGATAAGCACGAATTTAGGAAATATCAAAATCAGGTTGTACGAAAATACACCCCGGCATAGTGAGAATTTTTTGAAATTGGTGAAAGCGCATCATTACGATAGTCTTTTATTTCATCGGGTGATCGGGGATTTTATGATTCAGGGCGGTTCTTCCGATTCACGGCATGCTCCGAAAGAAACGGCAGTAGGAATGTCAAATCCGGGATATACCATCGAGGCCGAGATTCGTCCGGAGTATCGTCATTTCAAAGGTGCTTTGGCTGCTGCACGTCAGGGAGATGAGGTCAATCCGGAGAAAAGATCGTCGGGGGAACAGTTTTATCTGGTTCAGGGGAAGACATATACGGATCAGGAGCTGGACCAGATAGAAAAAAGAAAATGGCTGGCGCGAAAAATCAGTTGGGGGATCGGTTATTTAAACCCTTACAGGAAGAATTTCAACGGTATAAAAAGACAGGCCAATATCAAAAAGCAGATAGTTTGCTACGGTACGTCAATGAGGAGATAGAAAAGCAATATGCCGAAAATCCTTATAAAATGTCACCGGAAACAAGGGAAATGTACAAATCGGTGGGGGGAACCCCCTTTCTGGATGGAGACTATACTGTATTCGGAGAGATTGTGGAGGGAATGGATGTTCTTGAGAAAATAGCGCTTGTCGCAACCGATTCGAACGATCGTCCTAAAGAAGATGTGATTATTTTAGGAACCAAGTTGAAAAGGAAATAAAGAAGATTTTATTTAAAAGTCGAAATACAGACTTTTCGTATAAAGGTAAATCCGGTCGGCAAACCTGAATCTTTCGGTTGAAATTATTCCAGTCTTGAAGGTTGCCGATTGGATTTACTAAAAGTTGCTGATATTTCTGGGATTTATTTTATCCTAAAATGATTTTCTTGATTTCACTCAGTTTGTTCAGGGCTTCGAGCGGAGTCAGACCGTTGATATCCAGGCCTGCGATTTCGTCACGTATTTGCGAAAGAACCGGATCGTCCAACTGGAAAAAGCTTAATTGGAGGCCTTCACGTGCTGAAGCGATACTTTCGACATTCTTTTGGATCGTGCCATTTTTATCCCGGTCGTTTTCCAGTTGTTTCAGGATTTCATCGGCCCGTTTGATAACAGATTGAGGGAGACCGGCCATTTTTCCAACCTGGATACCGAACGAGTGGTTCGAACCTCCTTTAACCAGCTTACGCAAAAAAATAACTTTGTGTGCGACTTCTTTTACCGATACATTATAGTTTTTTATTTTTTTAAAAGAATGCTCCATTTCGTTCAGTTCGTGATAATGGGTGGCAAAGAGCGTTTTGGCATGATATTTCGGATGTTCGTGCAGATATTCGACGATCGCCCAGGCAATCGAAATCCCGTCGTAAGTCGAAGTACCTCGTCCTAATTCGTCGAATAACACCAGGCTCCGGTCGGATA
>OBAR01002919.1_pt1 | contig 10982 bp, 6 predicted proteins | sample 1517911 | NCBI WGS metagenome assembly OBAR01 (sample SAMN04571709, study PRJEB22368) | human gut metagenome | biome: human gut; material: stool | host: Homo sapiens | place: Luxembourg | collected 2012-10-26
AAAACGCGTCTATCCCGCCGACGGGAGCGCTTCCCGTGCATTTCTATCCGGTAAAAGAAAGATAAACGGCAGCAATGCCGAAAAAGCCTGCTGCCGCAGCCCACTGCGTCGGCAGGCTGTATGTGAGGTATCCCATGACTGAGCTTCTCGGTAAGATATTTATAAAAAACAGCGGCAACGTAAAGGACCGCACGGTGCGACGCGCGTGGGGAACGCTCGTCAGCACCGTGGGCGTTGTCATGAACCTTTTGCTGTTCGCGGGCAAATTTGCCGTAGGGACGGTGTTCGGCGCCGTTTCCGTCGCCGCCGACGCGATAAACAACCTCTCCGACGCCGGCTCTCAACTTATTTCGCTCGTCAGCTTCCGCATTTCGGCAAAGCCCGCCGACCGCCGTCACCCCTTCGGGCACGCGCGTATAGAATACGTCGCGTCGATGGCGGTATCCTTTGTTATACTCGTTATCGGCTTTGACCTTCTGCGCGAATCGGCGGGCAAGATATTCTCGCACGGCGAGACCGAATTTTCGTGGCTGTCGGTCGCCGTTCTCGGCGTGTCGGTGCTCGTAAAGCTGTGGCTTGCGGTGCTTAACCGCAAAGTCGGTGCGAAAATAGATTCATCCGTAATGCGTGCCGCCGCCGCAGACAGTCTCTCGGACGTCGCCGCTACCGGTGCCGTGCTCGTGTCTCAGCTCGTTTTGCACTTCACCGGCTTCAATACCGACGCATATCTCGGCGTTGCCGTCTCTCTGCTCATTATGTGGGCGGGCGTGAAGATACTTAACGATACAAAAAATTCGATACTCGGTGAAGCCCCCGATGAAAAGCTCGTGAGCGAGATAATGAAGCTCGTGAACTCCTATGACGGTGTTCTCGGCGTCCACGACCTTATGGTCCACAGCTACGGTCCCGGCAGAACGATAGCATCGCTGCACGTGGAGGTGGACGGCTCGGCAGACATATTCGAATCGCACGATCTCATCGACAACATCGAAAAGCGCCTTTGCGACGAGCTTGACCTTTCGGCAACGATACACCTTGACCCCATCGTTACCGACAACGGAGAGGTAGACTCGACGCGCAGGCTGGTGCGGCTGAAAATGGAGGAGATCGACCCGCGCTTCAGCATACACGATTTCCGCATGGTCAAGGGCAGGACGCACACCAACCTGATATTTGACGTGCTTGCGCCGTTTGAGCAGAAAATGAGCGACGCGGAGATAAAAGCCGCCGCCGATGCCAAGCTGCGCGAGATAGACCCGACCTTTTGCGGCGTGATAACCGTGGACAGAGGATAACAGGCGGGCAGCCCGCAAGCGCGGAAGCATCGCTTTGAAACACAGACTCTGACTTTGTTTTGTCGAATAAAAATACGGATGGCCTTACCGCGGCAAGGTCATCCTTTTTTCGGTCCGTCACCTCAATTCCGACTGCAAAAAATCTGCGGTATTGCAGGATATCGGATCCTGTGCACATGGTTTGACATAATTTTCCTGTATTTTAGGCTATAATAATAGCCGAAACCCCTCTCACGGAAAAAGGAAGGTATGTTGAAAATGAACGGACAAGGTGAAAGAAAGGAAAAAATAAAGCCCGCGTCGGAGGTCGGTGCGCGGCTTGCAGGTCTTTGGAAAAAAACGGGCGCACGGATCGTGAACGCCGCAAAAGCGCTGGATCCCTCTCTGCCCGAGGGCGCGGCGCTTGCCGCCGCCGCATTTCTTCTCGGAAGGACCGCGATAGTCGGAGCGCGACCGTTCGGCTTTGCATTGCTTGCAGCCGCCCCGCGCGACGTGCCGCTTATTGCGGTCGGTCTGCTTTTATCCGCGCTCACGGTAGGCGGCAGCGACGGCATAATGCTCGCGTCGGTCTGCCTCTTTACGGTCGCTCTGCGGCTTGCGGTGCGCGCTCTGATCGACCCGCCGCGTGACGGCGGCATATCCGCCTCCGCGTTCGGCGAAAACGTGTATCTGCGCATGGCGTCGGCATCGGTATCGGCATTTGCGGCAGGGCTTTGGCGCCTGATAGCCGGCGGATTCTACTTTTACGACCTGCGCGGCGCGATAATCTCAATGCTGCTTGCGCCCGCGGCTGCGGGGATATTCGAGCCTGTCTTCAGGCGCGGCGATTTCTATCCCGACGGAACGGCAGAGATACCTCCCGTTACCCGAAAACGGAAACGGGAACGCAAACGCGCCAAGGGCGGCGCGGCGGCTGTCGCGGCGGCGCTCGGCTCGTCGGCTCTGAGATATGACGCAGCTCTTGCGGCACTCTTTTTCTGCGCGGTGCTCTCGCTGCGCGGCGACACCGTGGCGGGACTTTCGCCCGGTCACGCGGCGGCGACATTTCTTGTACTTATCGCGGCAAGGCGGCGCGACCTTTGGCGCTCGGCTGTGTGCGGGCTCATCACCGGCGCGGCGCTCGGTTGGCTCTGGGCGCCCGCTTATGCGGCTGCGGCTGCCGCGGCATGGGCAATGTTCAGAGTTTCGTCGGTCGGCGGTGCCTCTCTCGGAGCACTCATAATCTCGCTTGCGGGACTGTTTTCGGGCGGTTTTAACGGCGTTCTCGCCGCGCTGCCCGCCTCTCTGACCGGCATGGCTGTCTTTTGCACCGTCGATGCGCTTGCCGAGGCACACCGCCGCGGCAGTCGTGCCGAGAGGACCGACGCAGCCGAAGAAATGCCCGCGCTTTGCGACGCGCGCGAGCGCATGGGTGAGCTTTCCGACGCTTTCGGCGAGCTTTCGGCTGCTTTTTCGGAGCTTGCGGAGTGCCGCCGGCGTCCCGGCGAAGCCGAGCTGCGCCGCATGGCTGACGAGGTGAGCGACGAATTCTGCGCCGGCTGCCGCGAGCGGCAGCGTTGCTGGGAGCTTGAATACGACTCGACTCTTGCAGCCTTCTGCCGCCTTGCCGGCGCTGCTTTTGACGGCGGACGCGCCGCCGTCAAGACCGACGGCGTGCTGCCGCCGCGCTGCCCGAGCGTGCCCGACATTGCCGAAAGGATGAAGTCTCTTGCCTCCGAGGGGCTTCGCCGCACACTTGAGGACGAGCGGCTGTCGCTTTTTGCCTGCGACTACCGCGCCGTAGCAAGCATTCTTGCCGATGCAGCCGAGGCAAACAGGCGCGAGCACGCCGCAGACCCGGATGCCGGTGAGCGCGTTAAGGAGGTGCTTGAAGAAATGGGCGTGAGGGCATCGTCGGTCACGGTATCGGGCGAACGGCAGCTGCGCGTTGAAGCCGTGGGCGCCGACCTCACACGCTGCCGCACCCGTGTATACGATCTCAGACGTGCGGTCGAGGAGGCAGTCGGCGCTCCGCTGACCGACCCCGCATTCGTTCTGAAGGACGGAGAGGCTGTTCTCACCATGCACGCACGCAGACGGCTGAGCGCTGCATTTTCGGCAGCGCGCGGCGCACCGGACGGCGGCGTTTGCGGTGACACCGTGCTGAGGCTTGAAAACCGCAACAACTGCTTTTACGCCATAATATGCGACGGCATGGGCAGGGGCAGCGAGGCAGCGTTCACCGCAGGCGTATGCGGTATCTTTCTCAAGCGCATGCTTTCGGCTCAAAACAGCGTCGAAGTTTCGCTGCGACTGCTCAACAGCATAATCCGCGGCAAGGGCGGCGAGGAATGCTCTGCGGGCGTCGATCTGCTCGAGGTCGATCTGCTAACGGGCAAGGCGGCGCTCTACAAGGGCGGCGCGGCGCCCTCATACCTGCGGCGCGGAGACAAGATCTATTCCCTCTCCTCAAAGAGCGTGCCGCTCGGGATCATCGGCGAGCTTGACGCGGGAAAGACCGAATTTGCGGTCGAGCCGGGCGACATGATACTTATGATATCCGACGGTGTGCTTGCCGGGACCGACGGCGACGAGGACGGCAGCTATGTGTGGCTGCTCGACCTTCTTTCATCCTGCGACGCAAGGCACCTTGACGAAACGGCGCGGCGCGCACTGCGTATGGCACGCATCGCGGGCAGCCGCGACGACGCCTCGGCAGCCGTTATCGCAATAGGCGAGATGCCTCCGTCACCCGGCGAGGGCGCATAACGGGATACCGCGGAAAATACGCGAAAATCTCAAAAAAACTCGTTTTTCCTCTTGTTTTCTCTTGAAAAATCAATTATACCGTGTTATAATGATGACAACGTACTGAAATACGCCGAAAGGGGAAATCAATTATGGGAAAATTCGTTATCAAAGAAACCAAAAGCGGTTTCAAATTCGATCTTAAAGCCGGTAACGGTGAGATCATTGCCAGCTCTGAGGTCTACAATGCACTCAAATCCGCCCAGAACGGTGTTGAGTCGGTAAGAAACAACGCTCCGATCGCAAATGTTGAAGACCAGACCGTTGAGGGCTACGCCACCGAAAAGCACCCGAAGTTTGAGATGTACACCGACAAGGCGGGCGAATATCGCTTCAGACTGAAAGCCAAGAACGGCGAGATTATTGCGACCTCCGAGGGCTACAAGGCGAAAGCCGGCTGCCTTAACGGTATCGAATCCGTCAAGAAGAACGCCGCAGACGCTCCCGTCGTCCTTCCCGAAAAGAAAGACGAATAATAAAAAAAAAGCTGCCGCACTCGGGTGCGGCAGCTTTTTTTATTTGATCATTTTTCCGATCAGTTGATCGGCAGGTATTCATGCTCGAGCTGAGTGCGGATCTTGCCGAGATCGGGCACGATGACCGACATTCCGCGAATGCTTGCGTAGTAGAACGACCCCTGCGCGGGCACGCAGTAGGTGTTCAGCTCCATCGCCGTGACCATCGGTATGCACTGGGACGCCAGTTGCATTATCTGCGTGTTGGTCATATTGGTGGATAAGTAGGGCAGGATCTTTTCGAAAAGATTCATAAGCGTTTTCGCATCCGAATTTCTGAACTTCTGAAAAATGGCGTTCAGAACGGTGCGCTGTCTTGAGGTTCTGCCGAAATCGCTGTCAAGCTTGCGTATGCGGACATAGGAAAGCGCCGCAGCGCCGTTGAGGTGATATGTTTTTTCTTCCCATCCGACCTCAACGATCTGCGCCTCGGCAGCCGTCAGCTTGACGTCGACTCCGCCGAGTATGTCGATAACAGTCTGAAATCCCTCAAAGTTCACCTCAAAGCAGCCGTCGATGGTGATACCGAAGTTGACGGAGAATGTCTCGGTGAGCAGCGGGAAGCCGCCGAAGGCATATGCGGTATTGAGTCTGTTATCCGCATAACCGCCGGGGATATGCACATAGATATCGCGGAGGAAGGAGATAACGGACACCTTTTTTGTCTCGGGGTTGATGCTGCAAAGCAGCATGGTATCGGAACGCTGACGCCCTCCGTAAGTACCGTCGCTGTCCTCGCCCACGAGGAGGATGTTTATCAGCTTCTTGTTTGTAATAGGCTTGACGGTCTCGTGTGTGACATCATCCGGGTTTATGACCGGCAGAGTGTCCCTCGCCTCGCTGCCGTTATCGTCGGTCTCGACCGGGTCGGTGTCAAAAAACTGGTCGCGGGGATCTATCCTTGTTACCTCGCCATCCGGAGTTTTATCTATCCTGTTCAGCACCATATGCAGGCACATAAAGGCAACTGCCACGATCAACAGCAAAAAGCCTATAACGATCGCGGCAATGACCGCAGCCTTCTTCGGGGTATTTTTTTTCATATTATCTTGTGACCTACTTTCTCACTTTGCGCGTATCGCCTGTTGTCGATCGCCGTTTGCCTATAGTAATCGCGGTGCGTCACGCCGCACCTACGCATTTTGTCACATTATTATATCACCTTTTACGGTTATTGTAAAGTACCAACCTGCTTTATCGTGCCGAAAAACGCGCGACACGGAAAAAATTCACATACAGTACACAAGGCGCGGGATTTTTCTGCTATGCTCGCGCTTATGCGGCAAAGCATAAAAGCAGCCGCTGCGCTTTTGCGCAGCGGCTGCCGCATCAACATCCGACGTCAGATGATGCCGACGGTGTTTTTATATGCTTATTTTCTTTTCTTTCCGAACGTCAGGGCAGCGCCGAACATTGCGGTGAGCGCAACAGCCGCGTATGCGACGGATGAGCCGCAGCCCTTCTTCTCTTCGGTAGTCTTTGCCGAGGTCTCGGGTGCTTTGGTATCGGGAGCCTTCGTATCGGGCGCCTTGGTATCGGGTGCCTTGGTGTCGGTGGGCTTTGCCGAGGTCTCGGGCTTGGTGGTCTCCGGCTTTGCGCCGAAAACGACCTCAACGGTTATCTTGCCTGCGGCATCGGCGGTAAAGGTATCGCCGGGCTTGTATTCCTTGCCGTTGATCTTGAAGGCGGTCACGACCTCGCCCTTGGGGGCAGCCCAGATGTCATAAAGCATACCTTCTATCGTCTCGACTTTGGGGAGCTTTATCGTCTCGCCGGCTTTTACCTTATAGCCGGGGAGGGTGAGCTTCTGGAGATCGTCAAGCGTGCCGGGAGTGGGTGTGGCATACGCCTCAAGCGGAGCGGCACGGCGGGCGTCAACGTTTATCTGCTTGCCGGAAAGCGAGGAGACCAGAGCGGCGCTTCTGCCGTCAAGATCATATGTAAAGGTATAGGCAGTGTTGGGCATGGTGGTGAGACCCCATGTGGTGAAGTCAACGTTCGACCATGTAACGAGATCTTCGAAATCACGGTATGTCATTTCATACGTTTTGCCCTCGACATTGGCGGCGGCAGCAAGAACGTCGCTGTATTTGGCGATACCGTAGGAGCCGCAGGCGGAGTTTTTCAGGTTGAAGTTCTTATCGTGGCCGCCGTATTTTGTGTTGGAGTTGCCGTCCCAGCAGATGACCTTGACGTTGTCGGGGATCTTCCAGAACGTGCGGAAATCTTTTACCGACATTCCCTTGCCGTCGTTCCAGATGTCAAGGTAGGGCTCATAGAACATGGACCACACTACCACGCACTCACCGGGCTCGATGAGGCAGGAATCGGGGTTTTTGGGCAGATTGGAGAGGTCGCCGCGCTTGTTGGGCTGATCGTCCCACTCGAGGGTAGAGCCGTCAAGATAGTTGCCGGGCTTATCCTCATACTGGTTGTTGGTGAGGAAGGGGGTGATCTCAACGATTATCGCCTCAAAATTGTCGCTCTTGAGGTTGTTGCCGTTGTAGGTGATGCAGTAGTCGTAAAGGTTTATAACAGCCTCGGAGTTGTTGTAGATCTCAAACATCTCAAAGATGTCCTGGTTCTGGTCGTTTGTGTAGCCGTTTTCGCCGGTGCCCCTTGTGTCGGGCACGAGCTCGGTTATCAGCAGTTCGGGTTCCTTCGTCGTCCACGCCGGGGCGGCGGCGTCAGTCGCGCCGACAAGAGAAACGGCAGCAGACATGACAATAAGTAATGATAGCGTGATTGCAATGAGCTTCTTCATTTTATAACCTCCATCTGTTCGTCGCTCAAGCCTATTATACAATATACACATAAGCTTGTCAAGAAGAAATCGGTTTTTTCACATATAAATCAACGAAAAAATTTTATTCCCCGCTCTCAGGCGGAAGCAGAACAATATTCTTGCGCAAAAAATATTAAACTCGTAAGATTTTTTATATAAAACTCTTGACAAGTTATATAAGCCGTGATATAATATGACGTGGAGTGAGGAATGCGACCGCAGAGATCCGGCAGCGGGAACCGCCAAGGCTCTGCGTAAGGAACCCAACCTCCCTGCGACGGTACACCACGGTGACCGCAGTAGGGAAACGCACATTCCCCATCCGCAAACAAAGCATCCGGAGCAAGGAGCTTCACAAATGGCAAAAAGAGTATATTCGCTCGTGCTGTCCGACGAGGTCGTCGCCGCGGCGGACAGGCTTGCCGGACGGCTCGGCACAAACCGTTCGGGGCTTATAAATCATATCCTCGCCGAATATTTCTCATGCGGAACGCACGAATCCGCCGTAAGAGACATATTCTCGGCGGTCGAGGAGCTGCTCGGTGCACGCGAAGTCTTTCGCGTGAGCGGCGCCGATTCGCGCCTCTGCCTGCGTTCGGCACTCGACTACAAATACAATCCAACGGTGCACTACACGGTAGAGCTTACGGCGGGCGGCGGTGAGTTCCGCGCATATCTGCGGACTCAGAACACTCTGCTCCTGCTCTACATGAACGCATTCTTCAGGCTATGGACGTCGCTTGACGGCGCCGGCAGCCGCTGCGGCGAGGACGGCAGCTTTTCGCGCCGGTTCGCCCGCATAACGGCAAAGGACGATCCGCAAAAGACCGCAGAGCGCATTTCGGAGTACGTCGGCGCCTTTGACAGCGCAATGAAAGCGTATTTCGCATCACTCGACGACGCCGCAACGGCAGAAGCCGAAGTGAGAAGGATCCACGGCAGCCTTAAGACCGGCGACTGATGCCGATCCGCCGCAGCCGTCGCCCGCAAGCGATCGATAAATAAAAACACAGAATCTGTCATCCGAAAGAGGTGAAATAATAATGAATCTTCAGAAATATACACAGAAAAGCATTGAAGCGCTTCGCGCGGCACAGTCCGATGCCACCGAGCGCGGCAACAGCCGCATAGAACCGGCACACGTTCTTTTGGCGCTCATACGTCAGGAGGGCGGACTTATCCCCGAGCTTATAAAAAAGATGGGTGCGTCTCCCGAGACCGCTGCAACGGCGCTCGAGGCTGCGCTCTCAAAGCTTCCCCGCGTGAGCGGTCCCGGCGCCGAGAGCGTTTACATCTCCCGAGCCTGCGAGGAGGCGCTGAACGCCGCCGAGAGCGAAGCCGACGGTATGCACGACGAGTATGTCTCGGTCGAACACGTTATGCTCGGTCTGTTTGACAAGCCGGACGACACGGTGCGCGACGTCATGCGCCGCGCGGGACTTGACCGCGCAGCATTTCTTGAGGCGCTGCGCTCGGTGCGCGGCAACCGTCAGGTGACGAGCGACGACCCCGAATCGACCTACGACGCACTGAAAAAGTACGGTCAGGATCTTGTAGAGCTGGCGCGCGCGCAAAAGCTTGACCCCGTTATCGGGCGTGACGACGAAATAAGAAACGTCATACGCATCCTTTCGCGTAAGACGAAGAACAACCCTTGTCTTATCGGTGAACCCGGCGTCGGCAAAACTGCGATAGCCGAGGGACTGGCACAGCGTATCGTGCGCGGCGACGTGCCCGAAAACCTGCGCGGCAGAACGGTGTTCTCGCTCGACATGGGTGCCCTTATCGCCGGCGCAAAATTCCGCGGCGAGTTTGAGGAAAGACTCAAGGCGGTGCTCGGCGAGGTCAAGGCGAGCGAGGGCAGGATAATCCTGTTCATAGATGAGGTCCACACCATCGTCGGCGCCGGCAAGACCGACGGCGCGATGGACGCGGGCAACATCCTCAAGCCCATGCTGGCGCGCGGTGAGATCCACTGCATCGGCGCCACGACGCTTGACGAATACCGCAAATATATCGAGACCGATGCGGCGCTCGAACGCCGTTTTCAGCCCGTTATGGTACCCGAGCCCTCGGTGGAGGACACCATCTCGATCCTCCGCGGGCTCAAGGAGAGATATGAGGTCTTTCACGGCGTGAAGATCCATGACCGCGCGCTTATTGCCGCGGCAACTCTTTCAAACCGTTATATCTCCGACCGTTTTCTGCCCGACAAGGCGATAGACCTTGTTGACGAGGCGTGCGCGATGATAAAGACCGAAATGGAATCGATGCCGCAGGAGCTTGACGACGCACGCCGCCGCATAATGCAGCTTGAGATCGAAGAGCAGGCGCTCACCAAGGAGACGGATAACCTCTCCCGCGAGCACCTTTCGAAGATCCGCGAGGAGCTTTCGGGGCTTCGCGAGAACTTTGACGCGATGAAGGCAAAGCTCGACAACGAAAAATCGTCGATAGAGCGCGTTCGCGCACTCCGCGCCGACATCGAAAAAACAAACGCCGACATTGAACGCGCGCAGAACGAATACGACCTCGGCAAAGCCGCAGAGCTGAAATACGGCAAGCTGCCCGCACTTCAGAAGGAGCTTGAAGGGCTCGAGGCCACCGTTCGCAAAAACGACGGCGATTCCCTGCTCCGCGACGAGGTGACCGACGACGAGATCGCGCGCATAGTGGCGCGCTGGACGGGCATTCCCGTTTCAAAGATCATGGAGAGTGAGAAAAAGAAGCTTCTGGGGCTTGAGGACGTGCTGCACCGCCGCGTGATCGGTCAGGACGAAGCCGTGAAGAAGGTCAGCGAGGCTGTGCTGCGCTCGCGTGCCGGCATTCAGGACCCGAACCGCCCCATCGGCTCGTTCCTGTTCCTTGGTCCGACGGGCGTCGGCAAGACCGAGCTTGCAAAAGCACTTGCCGAGGCGCTGTTCGACGATGAAAAGAGCCTTGTCCGTATCGACATGAGCGAATATATGGAGAAATTCTCGGTCTCGCGCCTTATCGGAGCGCCTCCCGGATATGTGGGCTACGACGAGGGCGGACAGCTTACCGAGGCAGTGCGCCGCAAGCCCTACGCCGTGGTGCTGTTCGATGAGATCGAAAAGGCCCACCCCGATGTGTTCAACATTCTGCTCCAGGTGCTTGACGACGGCAGGATAACCGACAGCCGCGGCAGGACCGTGGACTTCAAGAACACCATCATAATCCTGACCTCAAACCTCGGCTCCGACCTGATCCTTGACGGCATACTGCCCGACGGAAGCATTTCGGAGGAGGCGCGCAGCGGCGTGAGCGACATACTGCACCGCAGCTTCCGCCCCGAGTTCCTCAACAGGCTTGACGAGATCGTGTTCTACAAGCCGCTCACCAGAGACAATATCGGCGCCATAGTCGGGCTCCAGCTTGCCGACCTTGCACACCGCCTTGAGGAAAGACAGCTCAATATCCGCGTGAGCGACGCCGCAAAGGCAAAGATCGCCGACAACGGCTATGACCCCGTGTACGGCGCACGTCCGCTCAAGAGGTATATCCAGTCGGTCATCGAGACGCTCATCGCAAAGACCGTCATCGCGGGCGACCCGCTGCCCGGCAGCACGGTCGTGATCG
>OBAR01002940.1_pt1 | contig 10895 bp, 8 predicted proteins | sample 1517911 | NCBI WGS metagenome assembly OBAR01 (sample SAMN04571709, study PRJEB22368) | human gut metagenome | biome: human gut; material: stool | host: Homo sapiens | place: Luxembourg | collected 2012-10-26
CTTTGCAATGTGTTTTTCATAGTATTAGATTTAAGGTTAACAAAAGATTGGCTGTCTGGGATAGATAGCCTTTTTTTATGCCCGCACCATTCGATTCATCCAATTAGTATCAATTCACTTTATACAACTTTTTAACCCACCAAAAGTGTTTTTAGACCCCAAAAGTTGTAGATTATAAATACTATGTTTATATTTGCAACATGAAAAAAGCGCTCGAGAAAATGTAGTATCTACAACTCGTCTGTGAAGTGGGTGGCGGTTGTGATATAGACAGCGTTCATAAGACAAACAAGCAAGCAATCTACAACAATAAAAATATGAAAGTTAGACTTATGACGAAAGTTAGTGCTGCAACCCTCATTTCAGCAATTGCCTGCAGCATATTCACGGGATGTACCGAAAAAGACCTATACAATCCCGAACGTGGAAAAACAGAACTAAAGCCGGAGAGCGAATACTTTGACTTTGCAACAACAGCCCAGGTAGCTTTTGACGTGAATTATGGAAAAATCGCAGGAGGCGCATTAATAGAGGTGTTTACAGAAGACCCCATCACCTATCAGACAAACAACCTCTACTCCATCAACGGCGAAGCGGTTTTTAAAATCTTTGCAGATGCAGACGGACGCTTCACCGGCAACGTAGAACTGCCCAAAGCGACAGAAAAGGTATATATCATCTCACAAAGTTGGGGAGCCCCCATGTGTGTGGAAGCGGATGTGGAAAACGGCAAAGTGGTGGTAGATATGACCGAGGACAATGCCAACACTCGCTCAGCTGCCATGACACGTGCAAAATCCAACCTGACTATCGACCTAAAGGATAGGAAGGAACGGGTATACTCCATCGTTGGATGGGGACAATCTCACGGTGAGATTATTGATAATAATGACATTGTAACTACGGGAAATTTCAATGACGGAACTTTAAAGCAGTTACAACACACACTGTGGAAAGGTTATGACAGCAAACCCAGCAATCTGGACAACAGAGCTTTGGTGAGCGATACAAAGCATGTGAACACCACCATTGCCCAAGCATATATCAACAACCAGGGACAACACGTAACGATTACCGATGCAGAACTGTATCTGACCTTCCTGACCGAACGTGCCGGTTACCTGACTTCCATCGGCTATTATTACTACAAGACCAATGAAATTCCCAACAGCCCTGACAAGGTAGACAAATTCATTATCATTCCCAATGCATCCATTGCAGGAGACGACCCGTATACCGGATGGTCTGGAAGTGGTAACAAATATTCCCGATATGACGCTCCCATACAGAAGAATACAAAAATACAACTTCTGTATCAGGACGAAAACGGTAATGTCTCCACCAAATTCCCGGCAGGATATACCATAGGATATTTCATCATCCCCAATGGATATACCCCCAATAAAGGTATCGACTACTCTATAAATTATATATATTCCAATAAAGAATGGAACAAGATATATGCAGGCCAACAAGCTCGCTTTATCTCCCTCTCCACCAGCAACGGCACGGTAGTCTACGGAGTAGAAGATGGCGATGATACCAGCTACGAAGACATACTGTTCTGTATCGATGCCAACCCCAATGAAGCCATTCAAGACCCGGACCGTCCGGTCATAGACCCGGAAGAGCCTACGGTGACGAGCTCCGAAACAACCTACCGCACGTATGCCTACGAAGACATCTGGCCCAATGGCGGTGACTATGACTTGAACGACGTGATTATCGAACACAAACGGGCCATTTCATTCAACAGCAACAATTATGTGCTGAAGGTGGAAGACACCTTTGTACCCGTACAGCAAAGTGGTGCCGCCACATACTCCAACGCATTTGCCGTGCAATATGTGGCCAGCCAGCGAGGCAGCATAGAACTGCCTGCCGGAGCAGTCGATGAAACAGAGACCTCTTCTGTCATCCTATTCCCCGATGCAAAGTCTGTGCAGGGCAACGAATTTACCGTAACCCGTACATTTGCAGACAACACATTGCCTAAGAAGAATCTGGAGAGCGACTTGAACCCGTTCATCATTGCCCAGTATACAGCCGGAGCCGACAACCGGACAGAAGTGCATCTGCCCAAGAAGAAAGCGACCGGTAAAGCCAACGCAGAGCAAATCGGAGCCGAAGACGATGCCTACTACATCAACAAGGACGGCAAATATCCATTCGCCATCATGCTGCCGGCCACAACCGGCACGGAAGGCCCCATCCGGTTCACTCCGGCAAAGGAAACCGTACGCATCGACCTGGAGTATCCCGATTTCGCCAAATGGGTAGAGTCCAATGGTGCCACCAATAATGACTGGTATCTCTACTACCAGTCGTCCAAAGAGTGAAATCCTACGACATTGCTTAAAGAAGAGCCGCGCAATAGTTGCATTTGCGCGGCTTTTTCATGCATGACCATTACCGTTATGAAATTATTTTTTCTACATTTGCATCCGCTAAAAGGAAACAAAACCGCATCAGGCTGAAAAAAACATGAGGAATACATCACCCGCCGCACCTACCATCCGCTTCCGCCGCTGGAGCAGAAAAGCCTACGCTGCATTTGCCAGCATAGGACGGTGTGTCACCATCGGTTGCCTGCGCAAAAGCGTGGCAGACAGCTCTCTGTCCAAACAGAAGACTGCGGGAACCGCCGGACATGCCGGATGCGGGGAAGAGAGTACCTGGAAAGGAGAAACGGAAGGAAGGGAAACCGACACCGGCATTCCGCTGGGTAGCAGCAGCGTCCTGACAAGTATCCTCACGGAGCCGGGAACGAACCGGCACATTCTTTTTGAAACACAATTCATCCGCCCCTGCGGGAATACGGGCGGACAAGACACATATAGCCTGAAACAAAAGAGAACAAGAGGTACGGATTACCGGAAGCCATGCAGCAGAATGACGAGCTGCACCGCCCCGGCAATCCGTACCTCTGTCTTTATCCATGAACATAACCCAAGAAAGATATGACCCTACAGAAATTAAAGGAACAAGTGCTGCGCGGCAGCCACATCAGTAAGGAAGAAGCCGAATGGCTGGCTGTGCAACCCGACAAGGAAGCGCTATACGAAGCTGCCCACGAGATAACCCGGGCCCGAGCCTCGGAGGAGTTCGACATGTGCTCCATCATTAATGCCAAGTCCGGACGATGCCCGGAAAACTGCAAGTGGTGTGCACAGTCGTCGCACTACAAAACCCAGGCAGACGTGTACGACCTGGTGGACAAAGAAGAATGCCTGCGGCATGCCCTGCATAATGAAGCCCAGGGCGTGGCACGTTTCTCGCTGGTGACCAGTGGACGGAAGCCCTCCTCCAGAAACATGGAGAAACTGTGCGAAGCCGCCCGGCACATGCGCCGGCACTCGTCCATCCAGTTGTGCGCATCACTGGGACTGCTCAACGAAGACGAAATGCGGGCACTGCACGACGCAGGCATCACCCGCTATCACTGCAACCTGGAGACAGCCCCCTCCTACTTTCCCCAACTGTGCAGCACGCACACGCAGGAAGAGAAGCTGCGCACCCTGCAAGCCGCCCGCAACGTAGGCATGGACATCTGCAGCGGCGGCATCATCGGCATGGGCGAGAGCATGGAGCAACGCATCGAATTCGCCTTCACACTGCGCGAGCTGGAAGTACAGTCCATCCCCATCAACCTCCTGAGCCCCATCCCCGGCACACCGCTGGAACGGCAGGCACCACTCAGCGAGGAGGAAATACTGACCACCATCGCCCTCTTCCGCTTCATCAACCCGACGGCTTTCCTCCGCTTTGCCGGAGGACGCTCGCAACTGAGCAAGGAGGCCGTAAAGCAAGCGCTACACATCGGCATCAACTCCGCCATCGTGGGCGACCTGCTGACAACGCTCGGCTCGAAAGTGTCGGAAGACAAGGTACTGATAGAAGATGCCGGATACCGGTTCTGCGGCTCGCAGTTCGACAGAGAGCACCTATGGCACCCCTATACCTCCACAACCAACCCGCTACCGGTGTACAAGGTGAAGCATGCCGAAGGCGCCACCATCACCCTGGAAAGCGGAGAAACACTCGTAGAGGGAATGTCGTCGTGGTGGTGCGCCGTCCACGGGTACAACCACCCTACACTGAACCGGGCGGCAGAGGAACAGCTGGGCAAGATGTCGCATGTGATGTTCGGAGGGCTGACACACGACCCTGCCATTGAACTGGGCCAGTTGCTGCTACCGCTCGTCCCGCCGTCCATGCAGAAGATATTCTATGCCGACTCGGGCTCGGTGGCAGTAGAGGTGGCCTTGAAAATGGCCGTGCAGTACTGGTATGGCAAGGGAAAGGCGAAGAAGAACAATTTTGTGACTATCCGTTCGGGCTATCACGGGGATACATGGAATGCCATGTCTGTCTGCGACCCGGTGACGGGCATGCATTCGCTGTTCGGGGCATCATTGCCGATGCGCTATTTCGTGCCGCAGCCGCGCTCGCGCTTCCACGGCGAATGGGATGAACGGGATACGGTGGAACTGCGGAAACTGGTAGAGGAGCATCACGAGGAACTGGCAGCGCTTATCCTCGAACCTGTGGTGCAGGGCGCTGGCGGCATGTGGTTCTACCACCCCCAGTACCTGCGCGAAGCGGCACAGATATGCAAGGAACATGGCCTGCTGCTGATATTCGATGAGATAGCCACGGGCTTCGGACGGACGGGAAAACTCTTTGCCTGGGAGCATGCGGGTGTAGAACCGGACATCATGTGCATAGGAAAGGCCATAACGGGCGGATACATGACGCTGTCTGCCGTACTGACGACGAATGAAGTGGCGGATACCATCTCCAACCATACACCGGAGGTGTTTATGCACGGACCCACCTTTATGGGAAACCCACTGGCATGCGCCGTAGCGTGCGCTTCGGTGAAGCTGCTGACCTCGCCCGAATACGACTGGCAAGGCAAGGTGACTCGCATCAGCCGGCAACTGCAAGAAGAGCTTGAACCGGCACGCCGATTACCGCAAGTGACGGATGTACGTGTGCTGGGAGCCATCGGGGTGATTGAGACAAAAAAGCCCGTAGACATGGCGTGGATGCAAAAACGCTTCGTTGAGGAGGGAATCTGGGTACGCCCGTTCGGAAGATTGGTATACCTGATGCCTCCGTTCATTATAGAGCCGGAACAGTTGAGGAAGCTGACGGGAGGGTTGATGAAAATTATACAGGAAATGAATTGAGAGGATAAAGGGAAAATTATTATATCAAGAATTTATGAACGTAACTAACTATATGCAGCAAGAGCTGCAAACATTGAAAGAACACAGCAACCTGCGCCGCCTGCCGCAACTGACACACGAGGGACGCACGGTTGTAGCCGATGGCCGGCATATGCTGAACCTTTCGTCCAACGACTATCTGGGTCTGGCTGCCGACCGCCAGCTGAAGGAAGAATTCCTGCAGACACTGACACCGGACACCTTCCTGCCGACTTCCTCCTCCTCCCGCCTGCTGACGGGGAACTTCGGGATTTACGAAGAACTGGAGACGGAACTCGCCACACTTTTCGGCACAGAGACAGCACTGGTGCTCAATAGCGGCTATCATGCCAATATGGGGATTCTACCCGCCGTGAGCGATACACAAACCCTGATACTGGCAGACAAGCTGGTGCATGCCAGCATCATCGACGGCATCCGCCTATCCACCGCACGCTGCATCCGCTTCCGCCACAACGACCTGGTACAACTGGAACGCCTGCTGGAACAACACCATGCAACATTCCGGCAATTGATTATCGTCACAGAAAGCATCTTCAGCATGGACGGTGACCAAGCCGACCTCACGGCATTGGTGCGTTTGAAAAAAAGATACTCCAACGTACTGCTCTATGTGGACGAAGCCCATGCATTCGGCGTAAGGGGACTGCGCGGTCTGGGCTGCGCCGAAGAAACCGGATGCATCCGGGATATAGATTTCCTCGTGGGCACCTTCGGCAAGGCAGCGGCGTCTGCCGGCGCATACATCGCCTGCTGCCGGACGATACGCGAGTATCTCGTCAACCGGATGCGAACCCTCATCTTCACCACGGCATTGCCTCCGACAAGTATTGCCTGGACACTGTTTATCGTGCGGAAACTTGCCGGAATGCAGGACCGCCGCGAGCATCTGGCAAGAATCAGCCGGACGCTGCGCGAAGCATTACAAGCCAAGGGGTACGGATGCCCTAGCGCAAGCCATATCGTCCCCTTGATTATCGGCCCCAGTGCCGACACTGTGCTGTGCGCAGAGTTGCTGCAGAGGCATGGGTTCTATGCACTGCCGGTACGCCCGCCCACAGTGCCCGAAAGGACATCACGCATCCGCTTTTCGCTGACGGCAGACATACGGGAAGATGAGATTGGAGAACTGATACCCCTTATTCCCCTAAAGGAAGAGAGGAATACTAACGCTATACGATTCTAAAAACAGATGAAACAAAGTTACATTATACACGAGCATCATCCCCGGCTATTGCTGTTCTTTGCCGGCTGGGGAGCCGATGAGACGCCTTTCAAAATGTATCGTCCGGCAGCCAGCGACTTCATGGTGTGCTATGACTACCGCACACTGGATTTTGACGCCTCCGGACTGGAAGAATACCGCGAAATCAACCTCATCGGCTGGTCTATGGGGGTATGGGCGGCTTCGCAGACCGTGCCACAGCTCTCATCGCCAGGTACGTCCGGCGAAGGTATCCATATGGCAAACAGCATCGCCATCAACGGAACGCCCTACCCCATAGACCAGCATATGGGCATTCCACCCGCCATCTACCACGGGACATTGGACGGACTGACTGGGGCTTCACTGCACAAATTCCTCCGCCGCATGTGCGCCAACGGAGCAGCCTTCAAAGCTTTCCTGGAAATCACTCCCCGCCGTCCGCTGGAAGAGTTGAGAGATGAGTTGACGGAGATTGAGAAGATGTACCACACACTGCCTGCTGCCACCTTCCATTGGCAGCAGGCAGTAACGGGAGGCAACGACCGCATCATTCCACCAGCCAACCAGCTGCAAGCCTGGGAAATACTCGGCACCCCCGTACTGCAAACGGAGGATGCCCACTACCAGGAAGAGTTATTCAGACATTACCTGCAAGACCTATGGACAAGCCACTGAACCCGATGGACAAACAACTGATAGCCGCCCGCTTTGCCAAAGCCCGGAATACCTATACCCGGGAGGCCCGCGTGCAGCAACAAGTCGCCGAGAAGATGATGCAGCTCATAAAGGAACCATACACACGTTTCCGCCGTGTCGTAGAGTTTGGCTGCGGAACGGGAAGCTACTCACGTATCCTCCTCCACACCTTGCAACCGGAAGCTCTGCTGCTGAACGACTTGTGCCGGGAAATGGAGGAGTGCGTCAAGGAACTTTGCGACGGCACTACCGTGCAGTTCGTCCCCGGTGATGCCGAAGCCATCGACTTCCCCGGAGAAACCGACCTGATAACCTCGTGCTCCACCCTGCAATGGTTCAACGACCCAGGTGCTTTCTTCACCCGCTGCCACCAAGCACTGGTGGCAGACGGCCTGCTTGCCTTCAGCACCTTCGGCGCCACAAACATGCACGAAATACGCCAACTGACTGGGCACGGGCTGGACTATCTCTCCGTTGAGGAGCTGCAAGCCCTGCTGTCTCCCGGTTTCGATATTCTTCATGCCGAAGAAGAGGTGATATCCTTGCCCTTCCCCACTCCCCAGGCAGTGCTGAAGCATCTGAAGCAAACCGGAGTCACGGGTACGGAAAAAAGGATGTGGACGCGTAGTCGCCTGCAATCCTTCTGCAAAGAATACACAACCCGGTTCAGTGATGCCGCAGGCAACGTAAGCCTGACCTATCACCCTATTTATATCATCGCACGAAAAAAAACAAAATAATGGAAACAAAAAACATCTACTTCATCAGCGGCATTGATACAGATGCCGGAAAAAGCTATTGCACCGCCTGGTACGCCCGTGAGCTTATGCAACGCGGCCTGCGCGTCATCACCCAAAAATTCATCCAGACCGGCAACACCGGTCATTCCGAGGACATCGACCTGCACCGCCGCCTCACCGGAACCGGCTACCTGCCGGAAGACAAAGAGGGGCTGACCATGCCCGAGATATTCTCCTATCCCTGCTCTCCCCACCTCGCCGCCCGCATAGACAAGCGCCCGATAGACTTCGGAAAAATAGAGCGTGCCACCAGGGAACTTTCCCATCGCTATGATACCGTGCTCGTAGAAGGCGCCGGCGGTCTGATGGTTCCCCTTACCGAAGATTTCCTGACGATAGACTACATTGCGGAGAAGCAGTACCCGCTTATCTTTGTCACCTCCGGAAAGCTGGGCAGCATCAACCACACCCTGCTGAGCTTCGAAGCCATCAAGAACCGGGACATCGCGCTCGATACGGTACTCTACAACCTCTATCCCACGGTAGAGGACAAGACTATCCAGGAAGACACGATGAAATACATCAAGCAGTATTTGTCCAAGCACTTTCCCGGAACAAAGTTTGAGGTAGTGCCGGAAATTGTGTAAATTTGCAGCACATAAACGTCCTACTGCACATGGAAGCATTTACATTAGATTCAACTGAAATTATCGTACTCGCTACGGCGGGTGGTCTGTTCCTTATTCAAATTATCTACTACCTCTGTCTCTACAACCGTATTCATGCGCGCAGCCGTGCCGTGAAGCAGGGAGACACGCACTTCACCCAGGAACTGCCCCCCATATCCGTCATTATCTGCGCCCGCGAGGAATCCGAGAATCTGCGCCGCAACCTGGGCGCCGTGCTGGAGCAGGACTATCCCCAATTTGAAGTCATCGTCATTAACGACGGCAACACTGATGAGAGCGAAGATTACCTGACCATCCTCGAGGAGAAATACCCCCATCTCTACCACAGCTTCGTGCCCGATTCCTCCCGCTACATCAGCCGTAAGAAGCTGGCTGTGACGCTTGGAATCAAGGCCAGCAAATATGAATGGCTGGTGTTTACCAATGCCAACTGCATGCCCCAAAGCAACCAATGGCTGCGACTGATGGCACGCAACTTCACATCACGTACCCAAGTGGTGCTGGGATACAGCGGCTACGAACGCGGCAAAGGCTGGCTGCACAAACGGGTGGCATTCGACAATCTGTTCACTTCCATGCGCTATCTGGGATTTGCCCTGGCAGGCAGCCCCTACATGGGCATCGGGCGTAACCTGGCCTACCGGAAGGAACTCTTCTACCAACAGAAAGGATTCTCCGCACACCTCAACCTGCAACGGGGAGACGACGATTTGTTCATCAACCACGTGGCTACCCCGGAGAACACGCGGGTAGAAACGGATGCCAATGCCATTGTGCGCATGCAGCCGCTTCTGCGTACCAAGGACTGGAAAGAAGAGAAAATAGGCTACGCCTCCACAGCACGGCTGTATCATGGAATGCAACGCTGGCTGGCCGGTTTTGAGACCCTGACCCGCCTGGCATTCCACGCATCCTGGATAGCCGCGATGGTCATCGGCATTCTGCACTTCCACTGGCTGGCAGCAGGCGTCGCTTGTCTTTTGTTCCTGTTCCGTTTCACCCTGCAGGCCGTCATTGTCAACAAGACCGCCCGCGACCTGGAAGAACAACGTAGATATTACTTCACACTACCGGCTTTCGACCTATTGCAGCCGATACAGTCTTTACGTTGGAAATGGTACTGTCTGTTCCGCAAGAAAAGCGATTTTCTGAGAAAGTGATTCTCTTATTCGTAACGGATGGAAGTTGCCGGATGGATGCGTGTAATCAGGAATGATGGGCCCAGCAACATCAGGACCGAAGCCAGCAATGTGCCGGCATTCAGCAGCAGGAACAGCCAGATATTGAAAGATACCGGAACAGTAGCCATGTAATAGGTTTCAGGGTCGAGCTTGAACAAGCCGGACCAGCGCTGCACGAAATAGAACGCAAGGCCGATTATGTTCCCCCAAAGCATGCCTTTCCCAATGAGGAAGACCGAAAACCAAAGGAAGACTTTACGGATGGTAAAGTTATTGGCTCCCAAAGACTTCAGCACGCCTATCATGGAGGTACGCTCTATGATGATAATCAGCAGGCCGGATACCATGGTGAAACCCGCCACCCCAATCATCAGAATGAGAATGACCCAGATGTTGACATCCAAGATGCCCAGCCAGGCAAAGATTTGGGGATTGAGCTGCTCTACATTACGGACGCAATACTCGGCACCATAGCGGTCGGGATTCTCATCCGTATCGGCAGCTATCTCATAGGTGGTTTCTTCCAGCTTGTCATAATCGCGTATTTCCAGCTCCACACCGCTCACCTGGTCCGGCTCCCAGTTGTTCAGGCGATTCACCAGGTAGAGGTCGGTAAGCAGGAATAGGTTGTCGTATTCGGAGAAGTTGGTTTGGTAGATACCTACAATCTTCAGGCGGCGAGCACGCACATCGTCCTGGATGAAGTAGGTGTCTATCTTGTCACCAAGTTTCAATTGCAGCTTGTTGGCAAGAGACTTTGAGATGACTACGCGGTTGGACGAAGCGGAATCGCTGAATTGCGGAAACTCCCCCTCCAGCAGATGGCGGTGGAAAAAGGTGCTGTCATACTCCTGCCCCACACCTTTCAGCACCATTCCCTGAAAGGCATCGGCGGTCTTTATCATCCCCGGCTTGGTGGAGTAGCGTTGTACATGCTTCACTTCGGGATAATCGGAAAGCGCAGCCATCATGCTGTCGCCCACCACCACCGGGCGCGTCTCATAAGAGCGTGCAGCATCCAGGTTGCCTATCTGGATATGGGCACCGAAACCCACGATTTTATCCCTTACCTCGCTCTTGAAGCCGACAATGACGGACACGGCAATAATCATCACCGCCAGTCCGAGAGCAATGCCCACCATGGCAAT
>OBAR01002952.1_pt1 | contig 10865 bp, 13 predicted proteins | sample 1517911 | NCBI WGS metagenome assembly OBAR01 (sample SAMN04571709, study PRJEB22368) | human gut metagenome | biome: human gut; material: stool | host: Homo sapiens | place: Luxembourg | collected 2012-10-26
TTTCAATATATTTTTTAAAATTTTTATATTTATTTTATTCATGCGTTATCACACCACCTTTACATATCCATCAAAAATGGGTATTATATCTTTAATAATATTAATGAAGTATAGTCAGAGGTGGCTTATGAAAATAGAAAGACTTAATGAGAACCAGATAAGATGTACACTTAACAAGTCTGATCTGGCATCAAGACAATTAAAGATTAATGAGCTTGCCTATGGTAGTGATAAAGCGAAAGAACTCTTCCGGGATATGATGCAGCAGGCTTCATATGAATTAGGATTTGAGGCAGAGGATACGCCTGTTATGATAGAGGCAATTCCTATTTCTTCAGAATGTATTGTCCTTATTGTTACCAAGGTGGACAACCCTGAAGAACTCGATACAAGATTTTCACGTTTCTCACCATCTGATTCAGATGATGATGAATTCAATTTTGATGATATTGAAACAATTGAAGGTGACAGTTATTCTGATTACTCCCTTCCAACTGCTGATGACGAGCTTGATGAATGTTCAGCTGCAGAAGAAGAAGAGGGAATACCTGAAGATGAACTTATGAATATATTCAACCGTATGAAAGAATATCTTAACAAGGATTTAAGTAATGCAGCTTCTGATTCCAAGACTGGTAAACCAGCCACGCAATCAGCTAAAACTGCTGCCAGGGCTGAAGATGACAATTCTGTTAAAGAGAATATTTCAAGAGTATTTTCATTTGACTCCATGGATGATATAAGCAGTGCTGCAATTATTGTTGACACTTTCTACCATGACAATAATTCTTTATACAAGAATCCATCAGATAGAAAATATTATCTCTGTATCACTAAGAACAGATGCAGTGCGAAGGATTTTAACAAAGTGTGTAATATACTTTCTGAATATGGTAAGAAAGAGCCTGGATTCGATAATCACACAGGATTCTTTACCGAGCATTGCGACTGTATTATCGCAGAACACGCCCTTCATATACTACGCACATTATAATGACAGATTATATTTAATAGTCTGTGTCCTTATATTAGTAAAGCCGGAGCAGTAACTGCCCCGGCTTTATTATTATCTGTTATTCTCTTAATTATCCAACAGACTGAAGATAATTCTGAATCTCCTCAATAAGCATATCTGGATCAATACCATGAACCATAGCAGCTTCCTCTAATGTCTCGCCTGCTGATGATGGGCATCCAATTCCCATAAGAATAGGTATAATTCCTGCATCTATCTGAAGAGCTTCTCCAATTGTAGTGTCCTTAGTAATTCTTGTCATACTGACCTCCTGTTATTAGGTTAATATTATCGGTACTTTTGTACCGCTCAACATATCTACTATAATATTGCCCCGAATAAATGTCAATAATACACTAATTTCACTTTATTATTCTACCTTGAGTTAGTTATACCTAACAGCAATAATATATTTTATTGATAAAAATTCATATTGAATTTTATCAAATGCTATCGTATAATATCACTAAAGCAACTGCCAAGGCAGTTAATAAAGAGATTATTAAGGAGGATATATACTATGGCATATGTAATTAATGATGATTGTATCAGTTGTGGTGCTTGTGCAGCAGGATGTCCTGTTGAAGCAATCAGCGAGGGTGCTGCTCATTACGAAATCAATGCTGATGTTTGTGTTGATTGTGGTGCTTGTGCTGGAACATGTCCAGTTGGCGCTCCTAACCCACAGTAGTCTGAACAAGATACAGATTAACGTTCACCAGATGGTGTTCAATGTACCTTAACGGTACTTACATAAAACCCCGGACCAGTTTAATACTGATTCGGGGTTTTCCTTTAATATCATGTTCAATTACTGTCTTAAGTCTCTTGAAAGATCTGCAAATCTTGTCTGTTCTGGCAACCATGCCATCTTAACAGTTCCAATAGGACCGTTACGCTGCTTGGCAATAATAATCTCCGCAATACCCTTCTGCTCTGTATCCTTGTTGTAATAATCATCTCTGTAAAGGAACATAACAACGTCGGCATCCTGCTCGATAGCTCCTGACTCTCGAAGATCTGAAAGCATAGGTCTGTGGTCAGGTCTCTGCTCCACTGCACGGCTTAACTGTGAAAGTGTTACTACTGGTACATTTAACTCTCTCGCAAGTGCCTTTAACGCTCTTGATATGTCAGATACTTCCTGCTGTCTTCCCTCGGAACGTCCGCTTCCGCTGCCACTCATAAGCTGAAGATAATCGATAATAATAAGTCCAAGATTATTCTCCATCTTGTATTTTCTACATTTACTTCGTAATTCTGCGATTGAGATACCCGGAGTATCATCAATTATAAGCTTTGACTTTGCAATACTGTCTGCACCCTCAATAAGCTTACCCCAGTCATTAGAATCCAGATGTCCTTTTCTTATCTTGTCCGCATCTACTGTTGATTCCAGTGATAACATACGGTTTACAAGCTGGACATTTGACATCTCTAAGCTGAATACAACTGTTGTAATCTGCTGCCTGATAGCTACATTTTCAGCAACATTAAGGACAAATGCTGTCTTACCCATTGAAGGTCTGGCTGCAACAAGAATAAAATCTGACGGCTGCAGACCTGACAGATAAGCATCTAAGTCCTTGAACCCTGTAGGAACACCTGTTACAGCACCTTTGGTCTTTGCTGCCGCAGATATTCTGTCAAGTGCCTCAAGAACTACCTTATCAATAGGTGTATACTCCTTACCACCCTTATTCTTAACAAGTTCGAATATCTTCTTCTCAGTATCAGCAAGAATATCTTCAGTCTTTTCCTTGCCCGCATAACACTGATTGGAAATATCATCATTAACTCTTATTATATTCCTGAGTACTGCTTTTTCCTTAACAATACCAGCATACTGTCTTATATTGGCTGATGTTGGTACTGATGATAACAGTTCTCTTACAAACTCTATACTATAAACTTCAGCCGGTACATCTGTCTCTTTCAATCTTGCCTGCAGAGTAACTATATCTACAGGTTTTCCCTCGTTATTCATGTCTACCATTGTCTGGAACATAGTTCCATACTGCCTGTAGTAGAAATCATCCTGCCTTAAGATTTCAGCGGCAGTTATAATTGCCTGTCTGTCCAGAATCATTGAACCAACAACAGACTGTTCAGCCTCAATGCTGTTAGGCATCACCCGTGTTACCACTGACTCGTCCATAGTAATTCCCTTTCTTACAAATGTGTCTTAAAACTTATTTCTCAACAACCTTAACTGTCAGTTCAGCTGTTACATCTTTATGGAGCTTTATCTGGATAATATAATTACCTAAAGCCTTAATTGGCACATCAAGCTTCATTTTCTTCTTGTCAATATCAAGACCTAACTGTTTCTTAGCTTCTTCTGCAACTTCCTTGGTTGAAACAGTTCCAAATGTTCTTCCACCTTCACCTGTCTTCATAGAAACAGTAACTGTGCACTCCTTAATCTTAGCTGCAAGCTCCTTTGCTGCTGCAAGCTCTTCTGCTGCCTCTTTTTCTTCTCTCTTTCTGGCCAACTTAAGGTCATTAAGATTCTTAGCTGTTGCCTCAATTCCAAGCTTTTTAGGCAGCACATAATTTCTTGCATAACCGTCATTAATCTTAACAATCTGTCCCTTTTTTCCTAATGTCTTAACATCCTCTAACAAAATAACATCCATTATATTTCACCATCCTTAATCATATTATCAAGTGTAAGCTTAATTTTATTAATTGCCTGGTCAATTGTACAATCTGTAAGCTGAGCTCCTGCAATACTCATATGACCACCACCGCCAAGCTTTTCCATAACAAGCTGTACATTAACTTCATCAATAGACCTTGCACTCACATATATCTTATCCTCGTAAGGAGTGATAACAAAAGAAGCTTTAATTCCTGATATATCAAGCAAATCATTGGCTGTCTTGGCGCCGCCAACAGTTGGTGTGTCAATTCCATCGCCATTAAATATTGATATTGCAAATGCGTCCTTATAAACCTCCACACGGCTTACAGCCCTTGCAATCTCTTTATATTCATTCATATTGCTTCTTAGCATTTTTCTTACTCTTGTTACATCTGCACCATGTCTTCTTAGGAATGCGGCTGCCTCAAAAGTTCTTGGTCCTGACTTACTGTTAAATCCATCAGTATCAATATTAATTCCTGCATACAGCGCATCTGCCTCAAATGCCTTTAGCTTAATATTGTCATCTACATACTGTATCATCTCTGTTATCATCTCACTAGCTGATGATGCATATGGGTCAACATATGAAAGAACCGCACCAGTAATTGTGTCACTCTGTCTTCTGTGATGGTCAAATACAACAACAGTCTTACATTTTTCTAGAAGCTCTGGACACTCTGTTCTCTGTGGTCTGTTGACATCAACAACAATAACAACTGTTGATGCATTTATCTTAGAAGGCGCATCATCCGGCTTTATAAACATATCGTCCGGATACTCCTCCTTGTCTATGAATCTGTTCACAAAAGGCCGTACACTGCTTGTAACCTCACCAAGGACAATGTGTGCTTCCTTGCCAAGCTTCTTGGCAATAACATATATTCCCAATGCTGAACCAAATGCATCAATATCTGCAAGTGTATGTCCCATAACAAGCACATTACTGTTATTATCAAGAATCTGTCTTAATGCATGAGCTTTAACACGTACCTTAACTCTTGTATTCTTCTCCATCTGCTGGCTCTTGCCACCATAATAAAGAATCTTCTCACCATCCTTGACTACCGCCTGGTCTCCGCCTCGTCCAAGAGCAAGATCCATCGCTGCCTTAGCCACATCATAATTCTTAGAATACTCTGCCGAACCGGTTCCTATACCCATACTCAGGGTAAGCGTCATCTCATTACCAATCTTGATGCTCTTAATCTCTTCAAGCAGACTGAATCTGTCCTGCATAAGCTTCTCTAAGAAATTATATCTGAATACAACGATATATTTATCCTTTTCCAGTTTTCTTACAATTGCTGAACCCGGAGAAAAATACTTATTAACCCTCTTATCAATAAGACCTGCAAGCAACGACCTTCTTACATCGTCAGTACTATCAAGAGCTTCTTCATAATTATCTATATACACAAGTCCCACAACGAATCGTTCATCCTTTAACTTCTGTATATATGTGTTAATATCAGTCTCATCAAAAAGATACATTACATACATTGAAGAATCCTTGCTTTTCTCTATTATATCAACACCCTCTGCTATAGAATCTGCGTCAATATTCTTTAATTCAGCCTTATAATCCCTGTCCTGAAATGTAAGTCTTATCTCCTTAAATCCAATTTCACTATCTGGGAATATACTTGGTGTAACTTCTGGAATAACAGTATTAATATTCTTTCTGAAATCTCTCTTAATGCCTAAGCAATCCTGCATTGCCTTATTAGTCCACATGACATTGCCGTTATTATCAAGAAGACAGTATGGCACACTGAGGTTATACAAAAGCTGCTTCTGAACCTGAGAATAATTGGATGCAAACTCCACTATTCCTGACATTATTCTTGGTCTCATATAGAAATACATGAGGCCGCATGTCATCAGATATATAACCATGAAAATGCTTACAACTGTCGCTGCTGTCGCATTAACACAGAACATAATTGCACATATTATAATCAGAACCACCCCAATATATAATGGCCATGCAAAAAATGACCTCAGAAGTCCGCTATATTTAAATGCTTTTTTCCCATATTTGTTATCTGGCATAACACACATCTCCATAATCAAATTAAAATAATTATATCATGTATACAAATATACTACAAGTATGCTTTGTGCAAGCACATTCTGGATTGCACGGCTCACTGCTGCGGGCAGCTCATATGCCAGAACTTCGTTCTGGCATTGTCGCGGCGCTCCTCGAAAAGACATGGAAAGTTCTCAGTTCGTGCAAGCACGACTGGGAACTTTCCATGTCTTCTCTCATCGCTGCCCGCGCAAAAAAGCCGTAGCAGGTTTCCCTGCTACGGCTCGTAGTCTTAATATATATTAGTCTACTGAATATGGAAGAAGAGCTACGTGTCTTGCTCTCTTAACAGCTACAGTAAGAGCTCTCTGATGCTTTGCACAGTTTCCTGTAATTCTTCTAGGAAGAATCTTTCCTCTCTCAGAAACATAGTGCTTAAGTGTAGCAACATCCTTATAATCTAATACCTTGTTGGCATCTGCACAAAATGCGCAAACTTTCTTTCTTCTACGCATTGGTCTTCTTCTCATCTGACCCTCTGGTCTCTCAGCCTTCTTATCTGGCATGGTTTTTACCTCCTATCTTAGTTGAAAGGCAAACCCTCATCATCTACTCCGTCAGGAATAGCCATAAATCCATCTCCAGCCGCCTGGCTTGGTTCTGGTCTTGATGGTGTGTACGCAGCATAATTAGAGTCTCCTCCATTACTTGCTGCTGCGGATTTGCTTTCTGCAAATTCCTGTTCTTCAACAACTACATCGGTTGTATAAACTCTCTGACCATCTTTGTTAGTATAACTACCAGTCTGGATTCTACCAGTAACAACAATCTTAGTTCCCTGATGAAGATACTTCTCAGCGAATTCCCCTGCTCTTCCAAAAGCAACACAGCTTATGAAATCAGCAGACTGTTCATTATCACTGTTTCTTCCACGTCTTCTGTCTACAGCCAATGTATATCTAGCAACTGCCATAGAACCGTCTGCATTCTGTGAATATCTTACATCTGGTTCTCTTGTCAGTCTTCCCATTAAAATAACTTTGTTCATACTTTATCTCCTCTTCTATAAAGAGTTGTAAGTCAAACGTCATCTTTAAAAATCGGGATTAATAAATTACTCTCCGTCTTTAACGATTAAGAATCTTAATACATTATCCATGATACGGATTCTGCTTTCAATCTCAGCTGGAGCAGTAGCTTCTGCTTCAAACTTAATGAAACTATAGAATCCTTCGCTCATATGCTGGATATCGTATGCAAGCTTCTTCTTCTCGCTTGTGCCTGGATCTGTAATAGTACCACCGAAACGAGTGATTAACTCATTAACCTTCTCGATAGTAGCTGTTCTTACTTCATCCTCGACGTTTGCGCTAACAACTAATGCTAATTCATACTTATTCATCTACGTCGCACCTCCTTCTGGTCTTTTGGTCCCTTCTATCCTTATACACATAAATGTACATGAAGGAACAAGGATTAAAAATATATCACAAGACAAAATCTTATCATATCCAGAAGTTAATTTCAAGCTTTTTTCAATTTTTTTGTATTTTTTTGTGCAAGTGATCTTTTTATAATAATTTCATGACCACATCCTAAACATTTCATTTTAATATCTGCACCCGCTTTGAGAATCTCCCATTCGCTACTCCCGCATGGATGCTTTTTTTTCATTTCTACAATATCACCAGTTTCGTATGGAATAATTCCCGCCATTCAAAACCTCCGCTATATATTAATTAAATAAAATTCCTGAATACATCAGCCAGCGGCTCATTAATAAGAATATCAGCCCTGCTGTCATAAGGAGTTGCTGATTTATTAATAAGAACAAGCTTGTCTCCCCTGTAATAATCTATAAGTCCTGCCGCCGGATATACCCCAAGAGATGTTCCTCCTATTATAAGCATATCAGCATGTCTTATATAATTCACAGCATTTGTTATATTGTTATCGTCAAGACCTTCTTCATACAATACAACATCAGGCTTTATCCTTCCACCGCATTCACACATCGGAACGCCCTCAGAATTGATAATCTTATCAATACCATAAAACTTATGACATCTTTCACAATAATTCCTGAGAACTGAACCATGCAGTTCAATTACATTGCTGCTACCAGCCTTCTGATGCAGTCCATCAATATTCTGTGTTATGACAGCCTTAAGTTTTCCTTCTTTTTCTAGCTTTGCCAATGCCAAATGTGTTATCCCCGGTTCTGCATCAGGATATAACATCTTATCCTTATAGAATCTGTAAAATTCCTCAGGATATCTCTGATAAAAGGAATGACTGATAATTGTTTCTGGTGGATACTTATATTGCTGGTTATATAATCCATCTGGACTTCTGAAATCAGGAATTCCACTTTCAGTAGATACCCCTGCACCACCGAAAAATACAATATTGTCAGACTCTTGCACTAATTGCACAAATGTATCAATATTATTCATTAATTACCACACCCAGAACATTACATTTATTGTTCTCAAGTTCATTAGTATACTTCTCTGCTGATAATTCACCGAACTCGCTTTCCTCATACATGATAACAGTTCCATCACAATACTTTGCTATTCTGCCATCTTCATCTGAACTTACAACAACTCTGTCATATTCAGCAGAATACATATCAATAAGCTGTTTCATAACAGCCTCTTCATCTTCTGTAATAACACCATCATCCAATACTCCAGTAAATATAATATCAAAATCAGGATTATTAGTCTTGCATATTAAATCTGCTGTTTCAGATGGATTTTTAAGAAAATCTGCAACACCTTTCAGGTTCTTTCCAAGCTTATATTTTCCAAGGAAAATCTCAGACATAATATCAGCATCAATAAAAAGGACTTTCTCGCCATCACTTACAAAACTGTATGCTATCTTAAATGCTCCAATTCCATTTCTTGTTACAGCAAGAACTTTTCCACCATTTAACTCAGACTTCACAGTTTCTCTGACTTCATCGTGACATCTCTTCTCATTGTCTGTCATATTAACAATTTTGTCTATATTTACGCTGAACATATCATTCCTCCTCCCACATATTATCTGTATATTCTCCCGAGGATTTTAACCCCTGATTCAGCCTGTTTTGTTGCAAGTTCTTCAATTTCGATAGGAGCTGGTTCTTCGTCAACTAATGTTGGTTCCACCTCTGTTGATACCCACTCTGTTTCTTCTGATTCTGCAACTTCTGGCTCTGCTTTCTGCTCCTCTGGTTCCGCAACTTCTGGCTCTGCTTTCTGCTCCTCTGGTTCCGCAACTTCTGGCTCTGCTTTCTGCTCCTCTGGTTCCGTAACTTCCGGCTCTGCATCCTGTACATCTGCTGTATCTTCTTCCTTCGCTGCAGCAGCTTCCATAACTGAATCTATATCAACCTTATCTTCCGCTTTATCTGAAGAACTATATAAGAATGAATCATCATACTCCTCGTCATCATCATCATCATCAAATTCAGCCAGAATATCATCAGTCTTAATCTTTCTATGGCTCCCCTGCGTGTTGTTATCGTAGGAAATTCTCTTCGTAGAATCTGCTTTATCCTCTATATATCCAGCTCCTGAATATGCATATCTTCCAAATCTTGCCTCATATTCATATTCGTCATCACTATGATCTTCTTTCTTCTTAAATGCGCACAATATAAGGCACACTACTAACTCAATAAATACACATACTGCACTTGCTGCAGCTACAATGAGTGCTGTATTATAATATAAATGTGGTTTAGTTGCCACACCATCACTTGTACCTTCTGAAAGAATCTGGATTGACTCAACTGGGATTATAGTTGTCGTCTTAACTGCAGTCTTGGCAATCGCATCTACGTATGTCTTAGCAGTATTCTGATCCGGATTAGTAATCTTAAGTTCTACAATATTACTATCTGCCGGTGAAGACACTGCAAGATATTCTGATATATCTTCTGATGTTCCTGCAATTCTCTGTGCTGATTCAATTACAACTTTACTAGAGAATATAATTGTAAAATCCTGATTAAGTCCTCCATTCTTAGCTCTTATAGATGCTTCATTCTGTGAACCAGGCACAACATAGAGTTTAGCAACTGATTCATACATTGGAGTTATTGTATTGTTTTCATATATATATCCTCCAACTCCACTAAGTACTGCAACTAATATAAGTATCAATACACATCTGGCAAATTTCTTCATAATTGTCCTCCTCATATCAATTTCGTTCTGGATTATAAACCCACGAAACTGCTGTTATCTTACCATTATTGTCTATCTCAAAATCAAGCGTGGCATAATCATCATAAATCGTTGCCTTATCACTCTTGTATTTTCCATCAAAATATGTGAATTCAATATTATAGCTTTCGGCTGTCTCCATACTGCTATAGCCCTTATAATTAATTAACCCATATGCAAATGTATCTGTCTTCTCAGTCTTATTCAAATCAGAAATAGTACTGTCCCCATACAAAAATTTTCCATATTCAACAGATTTATCTTCTGATGTATATAAATTATCCTGATAATCTGTGTCCCTGTAATAACATTTCAATATATCTTCTGTAGAATCACCAACCCGTAAATCTCTTGAAAACACATCATTATTTCCTATTGATGCCGCCTGTACTACTTTGTATGTACCATTCCAGTCGGGCTTATTATTGTTATTCAATTTCTGAAATCCTATGGACATTTCATTATATGAATAGATTTTCTTTCCATTAGTCTCAGTTTCCTCTGTAGGTTTGCCAAGGATTGCCATTACCTGTGACTCTGTCATTAAATACGATACATTACCTATCTTAAGATCTTTATACGTAAATATATCTGCACTGCTTTTTTCCACCGTCTCATGCTCTGCACTTACTACTGTAACGTCACCCCCATCTGTGATTACAGCATCCATTTTTTTTCCACAACCACTAAAAATTGTTGCAGTAAAACACAATAAAGCAATTACGGCCTTATATTTTCCAAGTCCTTTCATTCTCCCCTCCATACTGCACATTTTTCATAATTATAACATACCTGTTATTATTCAGAAAGAAAATATTTAATTATTCTTCAATATTCCGCTCACAGTAAAATTAAAAAAAGCTTTAATCCTTAAGGATTAAAGCTTACAGAGGCGACAACCAGATTCGAACTGGTGATCAGGGTGTTGCAGACCCACGCCTTACC
>OBAR01002955.1_pt1 | contig 10856 bp, 17 predicted proteins | sample 1517911 | NCBI WGS metagenome assembly OBAR01 (sample SAMN04571709, study PRJEB22368) | human gut metagenome | biome: human gut; material: stool | host: Homo sapiens | place: Luxembourg | collected 2012-10-26
TGAAAGAATATGGGAAAAATCGTAGTTGATAGAGGACTTGAACAGTACACCATTGAGGACAAGAACGGAACAGTGCTCGGTAAGTTTGAAATGAATCCTGCGGATGTGGAACTGGTCAAGCGGTATGAGCACGTAGCTGAAGCAGTGAGCCATATCGCAGACAATGTGGATGAGCGCAAGGATATTGTGGACATTGTGAAAGAAATGGAAGAAGAACTGGATAAGCAGATTGACTATCTGTTCAATTCCAACGTATCGAAGAGCTTCTTCTCCATTACATCCCCGTTTACTGTTCTGGCCAACGGTGAGTTTTTCGTGGAGAACGTGCTCAATGCTATCGGCAAGCTGATTGAAGCAGAAACCGGCAAGCGGTTTGAAAAGGTACAGACCAAAATCAACCAGTATACCAGTAAGTACCATAAGTGAGGTTTGGGATGAATCTATGGGAATTGCCTACATCCGTGACAGCAAACGGACATGAATATCCTATCAGGACAGATTATAGGGCGGTGTTGGATGTGCTGACCGCCCTATCTGACAAGGATATGACCGGGGATACACCGGCAGAAACAAATTACATCCAAAGTGAGATTATCCGGCAGATCATGTTTGAGGATCCCGACAGCATACCTTGGAAGATGCATTCAAAGGTGTTGCAGAATTTATTGACATGGGTGTCGAAAAGACGGACAAACCAAGTCCGCGGGTAATGGACTGGGAGCAGGATGCAACACTGATCATCCCTGCAGTAAACCGTGTGGTTGGAAGAGAAATCCGCGCGGACAAATATATGCACTGGTGGACATTTCTGTCAGCGTACATGGAGATAGGCGAGTGTACTTTTACTCATATCCTATCCATCCGGCAGAAAAAATCCACCGGGAAGAAATTGGAAAAGTGGGAGCAGGATTACATCCGGGACAACAAGGACGTTGTACTGCTTAAGGATAAATTGACAGAGCAGGAAAAGCGGGAGCGTGAGGAAGATGAAAAGGCCCTCAAGGAACTGCTCGGATAGGCGGTGCTTGTGGCAAATAATGCTGTTGTAATTGATACTGAAATTAGAATAGACCAAGCTAAAAAGGAAATTTCTAATTTAGAGTCCTATATAAAAAATTTGGAAGCAACAAAAGAAAGAATGGATAGAATTTTTTCCACATCTAAAGAAATTGGAATTGCTCCAAGTCAAGATGATTTGAAGTATTACGATACACTTGTTTCTGAAATAGATAGGGCAAAAAATAACATATCTGGACTTAATGCAGAAATACAGTCTTTGGAAAATTCTAAAAACGGAATGGAAGACAAGGAAAATAGTATTAAGAATATCAGAGACGCTTCTGAAAAAGCATCTAAATCTATCAGAAAAATGGGAGATTCTGCTAGAAAAAGCAGTGGAGGTTTCAAAGTTGGTTTAAAAACCATGCTTAAATATGTTTTTGGAGTTCAAAGTCTGATAGCACTTATCAATAAGTTGCGCTTTGCAATGGTTGAGGGCTTAAAGAACCTTGCACAATTTAACAATGGTGTAAATCCTACCAACACGGCATTGAGCAACCTTAAATCGGCTCTCACGCAGTTAAAGAATAGCTTCGCTGTGGCATTCGCACCGATTCTGACAGTGGTAGAACCGATTCTGACAAGGCTTATCAGCTTGTTGAGCACTGCTATGAATTATGTCGGGCAGTTTTTTGCGGCACTGACCGGAGCAAGTACATTCACAAAGTCTATCAAGGTGCAGGAGAACTATGCAAAGAGCCTTAACGGGACCGCGGCGGCGGCTAAGAAAGCAAAGAAATCTGTATATGCATTTGATGAACTGAATACAAAAGATAACGGGTCAACATCATCTTCTGGTGGTAGTGGATCTGTCAATCCGAATCAGATGTTTAAAGTGGCACCGATTGAGAGTAAGATTGCGGGATTGGCAAACAAAATAAAATCCATCATTAATCCTATCAAAGAAAGTGTTCAGAACTGGTTTGCAAATGTAAATTTTGATCCGCTGATTGATAGCTTTAACAAATTAAAGGTAGCTGTGCAACCGATAGTTGATAATATCGGTAACGGTCTGCTGTGGCTGTTTGAGAACGTTTTAGAACCGCTCGGTAGCTTCGTAATTGAAGATGCACTACCGGCATTCTTCAATCTATTGGCCAGTGCAGTAGAAGCTTGCAATAAGGCATTTGATGTGATCTCCCCATATCTGAGTGAGATATGGAATGAAGTGTTTGCTCCTTTCGCTGCATTTCTTGGAGAAACATTCGTAGGAATATTGAACGATGTGTCTCAATTTTTCTCCGACATGGGAAATATGTTCGTGGAAAAATCGGAAGAAATCGGAACTATATTTGAGTTTCTGAAAACCGTATTGGACATTGTATCGATAAAATGGAAGGTATGCATCCAGTTAATGTCTGGTCAGTTACAGCCTTTTCTGACAATGGTTAAAAACATAATATCCCATGTCATTGACATCTTAAGCGGATTGATTAAGTTTGTCACAGGAGTATTTACAGGAAACTGGAGACAGGCATGGGAAGGTGTAAAAGATGTCCTTAAGGGCATTCTTAATGTCATCATTGATATAGTTGAGGGAAGCATCAACAGAATTATAGGCGCGCTGAATGCAATCAGCTTTGACATTCCTGATATCGTTCCCGGCATTGGCGGAAAGCATATTGGATTTAACATCACACCAGTATCACTGCCCCGTTTGGCAAGTGGTACGGTTGTTCCCAGACAGTCAAGAGAGTTTGCTGCTATACTAGGTGATAACAAACGGGAAACTGAGGTTGTGTCACCTCTGTCAACTATGAAGCAGGCTATGATAGAAGCACTTTCAGAATCCGGATTTGGCGGTGGAAATGGAGATGTATATATTTCCGCTGATGGTGACATGGATGCTCTTATCAGACTTCTTAAATTTAAGATAGAGAGAGAAAACAACCGTGTTGGCAGAAACTTTGAAAAGGCGGTGACTGTATGATAACTGTTGATGGGAAAAATTATAATGTAGCTGTGACAGATGTATCTCTTGATACAGAATTCATATATAAATATGCAGAGCGTACAGAGGATTATAACCTTAATTATGAATTAGGTGCGGTTTATCATAATCAGTCACTGACTTTTGGTATCGTGGATACATCGAATCAGGACTTTGTGGATTTGTATAAATTGCTATCCAGCAAAGGAATTGATAATGGGACCGGACACAATGTGCAAATATGGACTCCAATGGGAAAACTTACATTCCTGATGTATCCTAACAAATTAAATGTAAAAATGATTTATGAAAAAGGTAGTAAGACATGGTGGAGCGGATTTAATGTAAAGTTTATTGCCGTAAAACCTGCAGAAAGCTGGTAAATATGAGAAAAACATATTGCAAAGCACACATGGTATTTGCAGACGTGACAGCTATGGCAGACAGTACACCAAGCACAAACGATAATAGTGATATTGCGGATGTGTCTTTGCTAAATGGCAAGGTGGCAGTAAGTGAATATGGAACATTAGAATTAAATCAGTTCGTGCTTGATGGAAGTAAAACGGTAATTAATAATCCGAACGATATAGCTTTTATGTCGCAAGAACAATCCGGTGCTGAATGCAAATTTGCAACAAATCCACTTGTTACTTTTGCATTTTCGCAGAATCATACATCTGCAGGAATTACACTTAATTTTGGATTTGATTATCCGGCAGAAATAATTGTGACATGGTATGCAGTAAATGATATAAAGCTATTATCAAAGACATATTATCCTGATGCAATCACCTATGTGTGCAGACAGCAAATAGAGAATTACCAAAAAATTACAGTAGAATTTGTAAAAACAAGATTGCCATACAGATATGCAGAACTGCAGTGGATCATCTATGGGTTGGAGATTGATTGGACTGGTGCAGATATACAATCTGCTAAAGTAACAGAAGAAGTTGATGTAACATCTTCCACACTGTCCATAAACACGGCAAATATCTCTATTATTGATGCAAACAATGATTTCGATATAGAGAATAATGACGGAGCATGGAAAGCAATACAAAAAACTCAGGAAGTTACTCTGACAGAATATGTCAACGATGAACCTATACCATGTGGGGTTTTCTTTATTAATGGAAAGTCATTCAGCAAAAATATTGCAAGTTTTGAACTTATAGACCGAATAGGTCTGCTGGATAATTACACTTTCGATCAGGGAGAAATGTATACCAACAAACCTATCGGAGACATCATAAAAGCAATATTCGCGTGTGCGAATATTACAGATTATGAAATATCAGAGGATGTGTATAATTTGACTGTTTCCGGAACGCTTGATATACAGAGTTGCCGTGAAGCATTGCAGATGTGCTGTTTTACCGTAGGAGCATTGGCAGATGATAGCAGGACCGGAACGATAAAGATATATAAACCAGACAGATATGTGAAATATACAATTCCTATCAACAGAAAATTTAATGGAAATACTGAGGTATCTCTGAAAGAATACGTATCAGGTGTGTCGATTACAAGCAATGTTTATGCGCTTGATGTTGATGCAAGTAATATTTACGATGATACACTTCCGGCAGGAGATACACGTATTGAATTTTCAGACCCATATGATCCGACTACGATTACTGTATCTTCTGGCACAATAAAAGAGAAAAAAGTACATTATATGATCGTTAATATGAAGAACTCCGGCCAATGTACAATTACTGGAAAGAAATACGAAAAAACCACTCTGACGACTGCTGTCAATGATGAATATGTAGATGCAAATGAAGTTGCTAATATTAAAGAGTTTGGAGATTTGACATTACATAATTCTGATATCATGAAAGACACTGCTGACAGCCTTTTGAGATATTACAAATTGAGGAAAGAGATCAAGTTGAAATACATCATTGAAAAAGAGCAAAGCGGTGACTGGGTGGCTGTTAATAACGTCAGAGGTCAATCAGCAACATCACTGGTTGAAAGCCAGTCTATTGATCTTGTGGGAGGTTTCTTATCAACAGCAACATGCTGCGGATATTCGGTTGTTGTTACCGATTATGCATTTACTGGTACAGAGTTATACGCGGGAGGTGATTATTTGTGAATCTAAATCCAATTACTCCGTTTCAGATCATTGAAAATCTGAAAAAAGAAAACCAACTTTTGAAAGAAGAAAATGAAAAATTAAGGGAGGAGTTGCTGAATAATGATCTTATGGATGGACCAGGTAACGGACCGATCACAGAGTGATGTCGATAGAGCAATTTTGCTTTTATCAAAAGCATGGATTTCCTATTCTGAAGATGAAAAAGTTGAATATCTCAATGGGATAAAAGGGTGTTTGAATACATCAGATTTAAAACGAATAAAAAATAACATTTCTTTGCTTAATGAAGTGTTGGAATTGAAGCTGAATGTATCAGAAGTACCTAAAATCCCAACCAAAAAATATTTTGACGAGATATTGACAAATGTATCAGAAATAAGAAAAGCATATATGGTGCATACAACTACACCTGTGACACCAACGCAACCATTAAATGATTTTGAAAAATGGAACAACATTGAACAAATTTTGTACGATGTTTATGAAATCCTAATGAATAACTTTAATTATTATTGCGGAGAAGAAATCTTCGCTGGAGATGAAACCGGATTATTACTGTAAAGAAAGAGAGGTATTTACAATGGCATTTGCAAAAAAAACATGGAAAGACAGAATTGCAGAATTTCCAACGAGACGTAGATTGACAAAGGAAGATAATACAAGTGAACTTGTTACCGTAGCAAGAGAAGAAGGAACATTGTCCCAGGAAGGTGATGCTTTTTCTGCCGACAACATGAATGACCTTGAAAGCAGAATTGATGCAGAGTTTACTGAGGTAAATGGCAAGTTAACGAAGATAACCCATTATTCTGGGATAACTGCTAACAATCAATATGTTGTAAATTCCAACAATTCTGCTATTATTGATGATTACATATTTATTAATGTAACAATTAATGGGACTATACCTACGTCATGGACGGATATAGCTACATTAGACGATGCTGTTAATTATACAGCGGTTGTTGGGATGCTCCAAGGAATTAACGGTGTTGCAAGAATCGAAATAAAATCCAACAAAATAATAGCACAAGGCTTGTCGTCAGGTGGTGGTGTAAGTTTTTGTGCAATGTGTAAAAAGTCAAATACAAAGTAAAATCCCACTTACTGTACCGTTTATGACGAGTGCAGGTGCAGCATCAGACCACAATTTAAATGATACGTTAACTGATCCATTGTTAAGATTCTTCCATATTTGAGCAGTGTGTGCCTGAACGTTTGTGCTGCTTGTAATAATAAATGCAAACGCATTTTTACCTTCTGGAATTATGTCGGTGACTATAAGTACGCCAGAGGATATCTTGCCGTTTGTTATTTCTATTTTTTCTATATTCGGTACATTAGTTAACTTGCCATTTACAGAAGGAGTGATTGAATAATGGGGAAAGATTAGAAACATAACAATAATTAAAAAATACAGAAAGGAAAATAAAATGAAAACAGGAAACGAATTAGTTGCATACGCAAAAAACCGTATTGGCACTCCGTATTTTTATGGGGCCAAGATTCCCGAGGGTGCTCTGACCGAAAACAAAATGAGCACTATGCACAGAATGTATCCAAGGGTCGTGACCACCTATTACATGGCAAAGGCACGGCGCAAGGGACAGGTCGGCAAGGTTAATGTGGACTGCTCTGGACTGATCGCCGGATACCGGCAGCTTAACATCGGCTCCTACCAACTCTATCAGACCGCATACACCCGTATGCCGATTGCAAAGATTAATGACTTTGCTCTTGGAACTGTCTTGTGGAAGTCTGGCCATGTGGGTGTCTATATCGGAAAAGTAAACGGTGTCCACATGTGCATCGAAGCCAAGGGCATCAATTACGGAACGGTGCTGACCAAAGTATCCTCTACCAAGTGGGTGTGCGGTCTGACCTTCAAGGACATGACATATTCTTATGAGACCAAGGTACCTGGCACATGGAAGGGAACCAACCCTTACACAGAGCCTACCATGACGGTAACCAGTAAGGCTCAGGCAAGGAAGAAGAATATCGAGGTATTCATTTCCGCGGGTGAGGGTGTCAAGTGGATTCAGTGGGAACTGATGGAAGCCGGTCTGCTGACAGAAGCTGACATTGACGGGATCTGCGGTCGTAAGACCGTAGCTGCTATCATTACATATCAGAAGTCCTGCAAGATCACTGCAGACGGACTGGCGGGTAAGACCACAAGAAAGTACCTGGCAGCATAGTTTTAATCCCCCATCGGAGCAGATCCGGCGGGGGATTTTATGTACTACTTTAACTGATGCTTGCTCAAGCAACCATCACATAAGGCAACCAAAAGCGTTATAAAAAAATAACATCAATTACATTCATGTTATCGTCAACGATTATCTGCCGGATCACATCCCGCCAAAAGAATTTCCGGTGCAATTTATCGAGATCCTTGTACATTTCTTTCCAGTCAGACACAAACACCTCTCGCAAGTGCTTAACGCTGTCGTGAGACTGCATAGAAGCTTCATACTGCCCTATTAAATCATTTAGCCTTAAATACTCCGTGTCATAGTATTCTTCGCTTATTCTGCCTTTTAAGAACATTGTGTTAAGTCTGTCCAACTCTGCCCGGTATTTTGATGCATTGTTGGTTGAGTGCTTTTTCTCTGATTTCTGATCTGACATAGCCGCTTCGCGTTCTGCCAAAAAGGTATCTACCCGGTTCAGTAGCATCTCCTCGATAAGATTCTCTGATTTTACCCTGGCAAATCCGCACATTTTGGTGGAGTGATATTCGCAGTGGTAGTACCGATACACATTACCGCTTCGGTGGCTTTTTTGACAGGACCGCATCAGCCGATTACACTCCGGGCATCGGATCATACCGGAGAATAATACCTCGGTCCGCTTGTTTCCTGCGGTGCGTATTACTGGTCTCTTTTGTTGGAGATCCTGCCAGTCATCTTTAGATATGTATGGCTCGCAGAAATTATCATTATCCTTGTAACATCCATAATAAAAAGGGCTGCGGATTATGCGCTTGATAGCCTGAATCTCAAATCTTGTACCGTACTGTTGGTTGATATGCCGGGCAGTGGCAGAGTAGTTTCGATATTTGCGATAGTATTCAAACAGATCCGCAACAGCATCTTTCCATTGTTCTTCCTTTACCAGTCTGCGCACTCCATTCACGACAGCGTTGTGGTATCCAAACGGTGTAGAGTGATCCGGGAGTATAGACTTCCCGATGGATGCCGCATAACGGATGGTATCTTTTCTACGTTCGGAATTTAATGCCCATTCCAACTCTGCCATTGATGCCTGCATATACATGAAGTTTTTTCCATATGGTGTAGTGGTGTCGATCTGCTGACTGACGGAGACAAGATTGCAACCGTTGATTTCCATATCGTGATATAAATTGCAGAAATCTCGGGTATTACGTGCGATACGGTCATACCGCTGAATGACAACAAGCTGGATTTTTCTATCAGACACATCCCGCATCATTCGCTGAAAGTCTTTTCTCTTTGGTGGAGTGTCCTGTGATCCCGTAGTCTCCATCATAAACCGTGGCAGTGTAATTCCCGGAGCCGTACTTGTCATCCAGGTACCGGCGGCACATATCAATTTGCACATCCATGCTGTCGGAGTTGTCCACGGCTTTGGATTTACGTGGGTAGATTGCGCAGTTAATCATTGCTGTTCCTTTCTGACAGAAAAAGCCACTATAAAAGTGGCTTAATCAATCTATACGTAGTACGGATTTGGTTTGCAGAGAATTAAAATGAGATCAATTAACCAACCAATACCGAATAACCCTGCGGTGAACAGATAAACAATCCCCATGCCGATTTTTCCCTCATAAAATTTATGCCCGCAGATAGTAAACAGGCAAAGACAGAAAGAAATCCACTTGTTTTTAGGTTTTCCAAGATAAAAACCACCGTTGACGTTCTGATTCATGTTTGTGTTGTTGATTACGACATTCGGATTTGGGTTGCTGGAGATATTCTCCACCTGTTTTCCGCACTTTGGACACACAACACAACTCATGTCAATAGATTCTCCACAAAACTTACAAAATTTTTTCTGTTCTTCCATAGCTTTTCTCCTTTTTACATTTTATCTGAATAGGCTAATATTCGCCTAATCATTTCTTTTTGGGTTTCATCTGCTTTGCGGTATTCCATCAGTAAATCTTGTTCTTCTTCTGACAGAGAAATGGTGTAATCCATCGTCTGTCCTGCGGGATCCCATTTTACATCTTCGCCATTTATAAGATATTCGATAGATACCTCAAAATAATCGGCAATCTTTTTCAGAATAGCAGTGGACAAATTATTCCCTCTGTTTTTCCAATTACTGATAGTACCCTGACTTATGCCTAAATCTTTGCATACTTTGTATGTAGTTATCCCTTTTGATTTGCATAATTGCACAAAAATCTCATACATAAATTAGCAATACTTCACAAATATAAAATACTTCACAATCTTGTATTGACTACTTCACAAATATAAAGTATTATAAACAAGTAAAGTGGTTCACAAATTAAAAGCAACTTGTTTTACTAATTGCAAGTACTTCATAGATGTGTCCTTTCTTTTGTGTGACAACTAAAGAATATCACAAAAGTGAAGTATATGCAACCACTATATATAGATAGGAGGTGTGTATATATTGTGTTTGTATGAAAAAATCAATGAATTATGCAAACAAAAAGGAGTTTCGATTTACAAGATGTGCAAAGACACAGGTATTGCACAGAACGTTGTGAGTAACTGGCAGAACAGACCTGATGCTGAACCGACATTAAAAAATGCTGTCGTGTTAGCTAAGTATTTTAAGGTAAAAGCAGAGTATTTTTTGAAAGAATAGGAGAACGTCTATGAAAGGATTTGTATTAAAAGGAAAGAAATTTGCCTACAAAAGCAAGCAGAATGTCGAATCTGTCACAATACGTGTGACACCGGAAGCGTATAACGCACTGGTGGACATGGCAAACGAGAGCACATTATCTATCAGAAATATCGCATCGCAGGCTATATTATTTGCCTACGGCAACCTTGTAATCGACCGGGAGGAGGATGAGGATGCCTGCAATGACTGAGGAACAAGCTGACAGAGCAATGCGCATTCTGGCAGAGTTATATGCCGACCAGATTGGCATGAAGAACCCGAAGATTACAATCACGAGAAAAGGAGAGAAGAAAGAATGAAAAAGCAGATTATACCTATCGAGAGAGCAAGCGAGAGCACCATCAATGCGCTGATTGCAGCAGGAGTACTGGTAGTGACCGAGGACGGTCTGAAATGTGCGGAGGTGGACTGATGGCTGATATTATCAAAAGCTATAAAGGATTCAACAAAGACATGACTTGCCGTGGATTTCAGTATGAAGAAGGTAAGGAGTACGAAGAGGAGACAGCAGATGCTTGTCACAGTGGATTCCACGCTTGCGAATATCCACTGGATTGCCTTGGTTATTATTCTCCGAACGAATCTGTTTACCATGAAGTGGAGCAGAGCGGTGAATTTGACAGATGTGAAGATGATTCCAAGGTTGCATCCACAAAAATAAAGATTGGTGCGAGATTGGATATTTCCGGACTGGTAAAGGCAGCCATTGATTTTACCATGAGTAGAGTTAAAAAAGAAGCTGGAAGTGATGAAGACTACGGTGCATCCTCTGCCACAGGTTACAAAGGTGCATCCTCTGCCACAGGTGACTGCGGTGCATCCTCTGCCACAGGTTACAAAGGTGCATCCTCTGCCACAGGTTACAAAGGTGCATCCTCTGCC
>OBAR01002966.1_pt1 | contig 10814 bp, 8 predicted proteins | sample 1517911 | NCBI WGS metagenome assembly OBAR01 (sample SAMN04571709, study PRJEB22368) | human gut metagenome | biome: human gut; material: stool | host: Homo sapiens | place: Luxembourg | collected 2012-10-26
CGCAAGCAAGCTGGCAACCGAGGAATTTCCAAACTTTGATGTCGGACAGCGAAGCGCCGCTTCCATCGCACGCCGTGTGCAGGATCCGCTGGCAGAGCTTGTCAAAATCGATCCGAAATCCATCGGTGTCGGCCAGTATCAGCACGATATGAACCAGAAGAAGCTCGGCGAGGCGCTCGGCGGTGTCGTTGAGGACTGCGTGAATAAAGTCGGTGTCGATCTGAACACGGCATCCGCGTCGCTGCTGGAATACATTTCCGGTGTCAGCAAGGTGATTGCAAAAAACATCGTGGCATACCGCGAGGAGAACGGCCGTTTCGAGAGCAGAAAAGAGCTCCTGAAAGTGGCAAAACTCGGACCGAAGGCGTTTGAGCAGTGCGCGGGCTTTATGCGCATCACCGGCGGCAAAAATCCGCTGGACGGCACAAGCGTTCATCCGGAGAGCTACGAGGCAGTCGAGAAGCTGTTTGCAAAGTTAAATATGAAGACAGAGCAGATCAGCGAGGGATCGACGGCGTTCTTCATCAAAGATTACAAGAAGATGGCAGAGGAGATCGGTGTCGGCGAGATTACGCTGCGCGATATCATCAAAGAGCTGCAGAAGCCTGGCCGTGACCCGCGTGACGAGATGCCGCGCCCGATCCTGCGCACCGACGTGCTCGATATGAAGGACCTGAAGGTCGGCATGATCTTAAAGGGAACCGTGCGCAACGTCATTGACTTCGGTGCATTCGTCGATATCGGCGTGCATCAGGACGGACTCGTCCACATTTCCCAGATGACGAAACGCTTCATCAAGCATCCGCTGGAGGCTGTGAGCGTCGGCGATATCGTGGAAGTGAAGGTCATCAGCCTTGATCTGGCGAAGAAGCGGATCGGGCTGTCGATGCTGCTGGATAAATAAAGTGTGATACGTGGGCTGCCCGAAAGAAAACAGGGGCAGCCCGCGGTGTATCAAAGGGGGATTACCATGAATGAGGAAGAAGTGCTGGTCGGACGGATTCAGGATCTGGCAGAGCAGTGTTATCACAGGGATGTTCCGTCACACACGGAGTTTCTGACGCTGGCGGAGCAGGATCTGTTCTACCGCACGGTAAATAAAATCCCGGGCGTGCGTTACGTGCTGTCCGGCGGATACGAGGCGGCAGAGCGGAAAGCGGCGCTGTTTCTGCCATCCTATGCAGAGGACGGTGATGCGTCGATGCTTCCGATCGCAGTCGTGCGCATCAGCCCGCTGAATGAAAAATTTGCGGATGCGCTGTCACACCGTGATTTCTTAGGATCACTGATGAATCTCGGCGTGGAGCGGTATAAGCTGGGAGACATTCTGATCGATGGAAACCAGGCGTATCTGATCTGTATGGCGGATATGGCGGACTACATCTGTGCGGAGCTGAAAAAAGTGCGCCATACGAGCGTGTACTGTGAAGTCGAGGCGGGACTGCCGGAGGAGCTGACGGAGCCGAAAACCGAGCGGAAAGAAGGCTCCGTCGCTTCCGTGCGGCTCGATGCGGTGCTGTCGCTGGCGTTCAGCAGTTCGCGGAGCAAAATGGTGCCGCTGATCGAGGGCAGCCAGGTGTTTATCAACGGAAAGCTGGTGACATCGCCGAGTGCGTCATTAAAAGAGGACGATCTCGTGACCGTGCGCCATATGGGAAAATTCCGCTATGTTGGCGTGCAGAATCAGACGAAAAAGGGAAGGCTGTACGTGGCTGTTGAACGATTTGTCTCATAATAGATATTTTGAGGAATTTTACCGGAAAAGACCATTGACAGTGTTTGTAAAAAGACGGTATTATAGAGGGTATGTAGAAGGTCCGCAGTTATGAGAATTTTCATGAAATTTTTCATACAGAAGCGGACTGCGAAGATTACGTATCAGGAAGGCAGGAAGAAAAATGGGAAAAATTATACTGACCGGTGACCGACCGACCGGCAAGCTGCATGTAGGACATTACGTTGGTTCACTGCGCCGCCGCGTGGAGCTGCAGAACTCCGGTGAATTCGATAAAATTTACATCATGATTGCAGACGCACAGGCGCTGACCGACAATGCGGACAACCCGGAGAAGGTGCGCCAGAACATTCTGGAGGTAGCACTGGATTACCTTTCCTGCGGACTTGATCCGGAAAAGAGCACCATCTTTATCCAGTCTCAGATTCCGGAACTGTGCGAGCTTTCTTTCTATTATATGAATCTCGTTACGGTTTCCAGACTGCAGAGAAACCCAACCGTAAAATCGGAGATCCAGATGAGAAACTTTGAGGCGAGCATCCCGGTTGGATTCTTCACCTACCCGATCAGCCAGGCAGCCGACATCACTGCATTCAAGGCAACGACCGTTCCGGTTGGAGAGGATCAGATGCCGATGATCGAGCAGACACAGGAGATCGTCCACAAATTCAATACAGTTTATGGCGAAGCACTTGTGCAGCCGAAGATTATGCTGCCGGAGAATGATTCCTGCAGACGTCTGCCGGGTATCGACGGAAAAGCGAAGATGAGTAAATCGCTCGGAAACTGCATTTACCTGTCCGAGGAGCCGGATGAGATCAAGAAAAAAGTCATGAGCATGTACACCGACCCGGATCACATCAAGATCACCGATCCGGGCAAGATCGAGGGAAATACCGTATTTACCTATCTCGATGCATTCTGCCAGCCGGAGCACTTCGAGCGCTATCTGCCGGATTACGCAAATCTCGACGAGCTGAAAGCACATTACCAGAGAGGCGGCCTTGGCGATGTCAAAGTGAAGAAGTTCCTGAACAATGTACTGCAGGAGACCTTAGAGCCGATCCGCAATCGCAGAAAAGAGCTGGAAAAAGACATTCCGGCGATCTATGAGATGCTGAAAAAAGGCAGCGAAGAGGCAGAAAAAGTTGCCGCTCAGACACTGGCGGATGTCAAAGCAGCCATGAAAATCAACTATTTTGATGATCTGGACCTGATCCGTTCCCAGGCAGAGCGTTACGGCAAATAATTACCAATAGAAGATGAATGGAAAAAGCGGACATTATGGTTCCGCTTTTTCTGTTGCAGGGCGGACGAAAGTTCGGAGTCCTGCGGTCGGAGAGGATAGCATATGGTCATACATGGATTTCAAAAGCTGACGCTGCTGGATTACCCGGGCAAGGTGGCGTGCACATTGTTTTCGGGCGGATGTAATTTCCGCTGCCCGTTCTGCCAGAACGGAAATCTCGTGCAGCATCCCGAATGGGAGCCGGTGATTCCGGAGGAGGAGATTTTTGCAGTGCTCGAAAAGCGGCGCGGCGTGCTGGACGGCGTCTGCGTGACGGGCGGTGAGCCGACGCTGGATCCGGATCTGGAGCGGTTCGTGACGAAAATTAAGGAACTGGGATATCTTGTGAAGCTCGATACGAATGGATACCGGCCGGAGATTTTGAAAAAGCTGGTGGAAGAGAAGAAAATCGATTACGTCGCCATGGACATCAAAAACGCGCCGTCCCGGTACGGCGAGACGGCGGGCGTGAAAAAGATCGATGTGATGCGGATCAATGAGTCGGTCGAGTTTTTAAAGAGCGGCGTGGTGGACTATGAGTTCCGGACAACGCTCTGCAAAGAGCTGCATGGAAGGGAAGAGATCGAAGCGATCGGAAAGTGGCTTTCCGGGGCAAAACGGTACTTCCTGCAGAATTACCGGGAATCGGATTATGTGATTGATCCGAGGTTCTCGGGGTATGCGAGGGAGCAGCTCGAGCGGTTCTGCGAGATCCTGCGCGGAAAGATTGAGACGGTGGAGATCCGCGGCGTGGATTAAAAAACGCTTTAAAGCGTGCGGTACCAGTAGCCGAAGCGGGCATCGGGCGCGAGCTCGGAGGGGCGCATCGCCTGCTTGAAGTGGAAAAAGCCGAAGAGGCTTGCCATGAACTGCTCATTCGGCGTGTAGACGCCGGGGACGCCGAAATACCAGAGTTCCTGCTGGTCGCGGTTCCGGGCGAGGAGCAGATGGCGATAGGACGAGGAGCCATGGAGGACGAAGCGGTTCGCATCCACCGAAAGACCGGCGGCGCGGAGCTGTGGAAGATCGTCGAGTGAGAGGCGCAGGCAGTCGGTCAGATCATCATCTGGGAACGGGTGGAACTCCGGGAACTGGTCCTGAAGCTGGAGATAGAGAGCAGCGCGGGACGGCGGCACGGCTGCTGCGGCGGGAAAATCGGCGGAAGTCATATGTAGCGGCTGGGCGGCAGAATCCGGGATGGGCTGCGGCGGTTCCGGGTTGGCAGAGGGATAGCTTTCTGCGGTTTTCACAGATTCCGCGGATGCGGGATGGAGTGTGTTGGCGGATGATTGCGTGATCCTGTCTGCAGGAACGGTGTTTACCGTGTCAGTTGATGTGGATTCTGTGGAGACGGTGGATTCCGGGCTGGAATTTTGTGGATAAGGTTCGGAATTGCTGCTGAATTCTGTGGAAAGTTCATCGAACTGTGCTTTGGAAGCGTCTGATGATGGCAGGGACTGCGCAGGTACGGCGGGATCCAGAGGTTCGGGTGTTTCGGCAGTTTTCTCTTCGGTCGGTCTGGCACCATTGTCTGCGGATGTTTTGGGCTCCTGCGGGAGCGTGGGAGCGAAAAACTCCGGCTGAATCGGAAGATCGTCCCACTGGGTGGCGATGACGCCGGTCTGGCGGCAGAGCAGGATCAGACCGCCAAGCTCGTCGAGCGTGACATCCGTCTGCCCAATGGCATCGGAGTGCGTGAAGAGTTTTCCACTCGTAGAAGAGCGCCCCGCAAGGAGATTTCCGAGCGGAATGCCGTACATCCGCCCTGACCGGCGGATAAATCCGTAGACCGTGACCGAGGTCTCCGGCGGAAGAGACGGCGATTTGATCTGGAAGTCCATGCGGCAGAAGCCGTTCTGCGACTCCACGCGGACAAAGCCGCAGCATCCGCCCTTGCGGTTGTTCGGGTATTCGTATAGATAGGCAATGAAACGCCGGTAATCAGACATAAAAACCTCCTGCATAGAAGTAAAAAGAGTAGAAAAAGATACTGCGCTACAGTTCACGATATGCGGGAAGGACAGAAAATATACGCAGAGAAGAAAGGAAGTGCACAATGGAAGAAGAAACAAAGCTGGAAACGCCGGAGGAAAAAACGCACCGGAAAGAACGGGAACGCTTCATGCGCCAGGCGATTACGCAGGCGAAGAAAGCGGAAAAGCTGATGGAAGTGCCGATCGGCTGTGTGATTGTGTACGAGGGAAAGGTGATTGCGCGGGGGTATAACCGCAGAAATACGGATAAAAACACGCTGTCCCACGCGGAACTGAATGCGATCCGGAAAGCCAGCAAAAAGCTCGGCGACTGGCGGCTGGAGGGCTGTACGTTGTATGTCACCCTGGAACCGTGCCAGATGTGCGCCGGTGCGATCGTACAGGCGAGAGTCAGCGAAGTCGTCATCGGCAGCATGAACCCGAAGGCGGGCTGCGCGGGATCGATCTTAAATATGCTGGAAATGCACGAGTTTAACCATCAGGTGAAGGTCGAGCGCGGCGTGCTGAAAGAAGAGTGCTCGGAGATGCTGAGTGCGTTTTTCCGGAGACTGCGGGTGGTGAAAAAGAAGAAAAAAGAAGAGAGGAAGAGGGCGGAAGAAGGGAAAGAATAAAAGGAGAGGCAGCATCGGGATGGGATGCTGCCTGAGGAAGATTATTTGTTTGAGTAAGTTGCACTTTCGAATATTTCCGTAAAAAATACAATCCCCGCATTTCCAGCAGAAACCATCGAAAAAATCATTGACGAATCCCGAAAAAAGCACTATAATATATGATGTATTTGACAAAATACGGAGAAGTACCCAAGAGGCTGAAGGGTCTGGCTTCGAACACCAGTAGGTCGGAAACGGCGCAAGGGTTCAAATCCCTTCTTCTCCGCTATGCAAAAAAGAGACAGCAAAAAGATTGAAAAATCGAAAAAGCTGTCTCTTTTTCTGTGAGAAATTATGAAATAGATGCAAAACAAAAGAAACAAAGACAGAAAAAACATCGCCAGTTCACGAAAAGGGACCGATGCACAACAAAGCAAAATAAAAAGGAGAGACAATACATGGCGCAGTTACCACAGGAATTTCTGACCCGCATGCAGGACATGCTGGGCGATGAATTTGATGCATTTTTAACTTCCTACGACGCACCCCGCACAGCCGGGCTGCGTGTGAATACAAAAAAATGCCGGACCGAAGATTTCCCGCCGCTTGTTCCGGGAACGTGGAAGAAAATTCCGTGGATTCCAAACGGCTATTTCGTGCCGGACGGCATGCGCATGGGCCAGTCTCCGCTGTATGCGGCAGGCGTCTTCTATCTGCAGGAGCCAAGCGCCATGACCCCGGCGTCCCGCCTCCCGATCGAACCGGGTGAGCGTGTGCTCGATCTCTGCGCCGCACCGGGCGGCAAGGCAACCGAGCTGAATGCGCGCCTGAAAGGAACCGGCCTTCTCGTCGCCAATGACATCAGCAACGCCCGCGCCAAAGCACTGCTGCGCAATCTGGAGCTGTTCGGAAGCGAAAACGTGCTTGTCACCAATGAGACACCGGCAGGCCTTGCAGACGTATTCCCGAGCTTCTTCGATAAAATCCTCGTGGATACACCGTGCTCCGGCGAGGGCATGTTCCGGAAAGACGAGGCAGTCATCGGCACCTGGACCCCGGAGCGGCCGGATTTCTTTGCGGATCTGCAGCGCGAGATCACCTCGAATGCTGTCAAAATGCTGCGTCCGGGCGGCCTCATGATGTATTCGACGTGTACCTTCGCCCCGCAGGAGGACGAGGGAACCGTTTCTTTTCTTCTGGAAAACTTCCCGGAAATGGAACTGATCGAGATGGAAGGCTACGAAGGTTTTTCAAAAGGCAATCCAGTCTGGGGAAACGGCGATCCGGAGATCGAAAAGACCGTGCGCATCTGGCCGCATAAAATGAACGGCGAGGGCCATTACCTTGCCCTGTTCCGCAAAAAAGGCGAAGCCATTCCTTATGAGACAGAAGAAAAACCGATCGAAAAGAAAAACAAAAAACAGAAAAACCGGAAAAAAGACCGTGGAACGGAAGCACCGGGTCCGTCGAAAGCAGAAAAACAGATCCTTTCCGATTTCCTGTCCCGGATGACAGCACCGATCCCGGTTGAGGAACTGGAAGTCCGCGCCGGAAAAGTATACCATTCCCCGTCCCTGCCGGATGGCGTGCGGAATCTTCATTTCCTGCGGAACGGTCTGTATCTCGGTGAACTGAAAAAAGACCGTTTCGAGCCGTCACAGCCGTTTGCCGTGACACTCTCCGCGGACAAGTTCAAAGATTACATGAATTTAAAGGCAGATGACGAGCGTACCGAAAAATATCTTCACGGTGAGACAATTTCCGTAGAGCCGGGAGAGACCGCATCGCCGTCGGGCTGGAAGCTGGTCTGCGTCGATGGATTCGGCCTTGGATGGGGCAAACTGGTCAATGGAACCTTGAAAAATAAGTACCCTGTTGGATGGAGAAAGTAGAAAAATCATGCCAGTTTTTGCAGGAAAAACGTCGAAATATTACAAAGTTATTAACAGAAATTAAAAAAGACTTTCATTTCAGACATACTTGTGTTATAATGGCAAAGTACGGCGGGAAAAAAGGCCCATTTTCCGCAGTAACTTGGAGTGACAATCAGCAACAGAACGTAATAAGTATGAGGTGTACGACATGAAAAAAAAGAAATTATTCAGCCTGGTTTTGGCCACAGTGCTTACGGCAGCAACCGTTCTGCCATGCTATGGTGCCAGTACAAAGGAGAAAATTTCAAATGCTCAGGCAGAACAGGCTGCCGCACAGTCTCAGCTTGACAGCATACAGAGCAGGATTGACGAACTCAATTCCAAAAAGGGACAATCAGAAGAATATCTTTCCGAACTGAACCAGCAGCTGGACGATCTGCAGAACCGTCTGCAGGAGCTTCAGGATCAGTATGATGCGAAGCAGAACGAACTGGTACAGATTCAGGCAGATCTGGAAGATGCAAAAGCAAAAGAAGAAGAGCAGTACGAAGCGATGAAGCTCCGTATCCAGTATATGTATGAAAATTCTTCCGGAAACGGATACATGGCAATGCTCTTTTCTTCCAAAAGCATTTCAGAGCTGATCAGCCGGGCAGAATACATACAGAAAATTTCCGATTTCGACCGCGATCTTATGCAGGAGTATGAAGACACGGTAGACCAGGTAAAAGAAAAAGAAACACAGGTGCAGGAAGAGCAGGCAGCGATCGTAGAACTGCAGCAGCAGAGCAGCGATCAGCAGGAAGCCATCCAGGAGCTGTACGCAGCAGCTTATCAGGAACTCCGTACCTACTCCGCAGAGCTGGACGATGCAAAATCCAGCGAGAGTGCACTGGTAGATGAAATCAACAGCAAAGCAGATGCAATCAACGACCTGATCCGTCAGGCGAAAGAAGAGGAGATTGCAGCGCAGAAGAAAGCAGAAGAGGAAGCAGCCGCCGCACAGCAGGCTGCCGCAGAAGCTGAGGCAGAGGCCGCAGAGGCCGCCAGAAAACAGGCAGCCGAGGCAGAGGCCGCAAGAGTCGCAGCCGCAGAAGCAGCAAATGCCGCAGCGAAAGCAGATACCGATACAAGCAGCAGCTCCGGAAGCAGTTCTTCGGACAGCAGCGCATCCTCCACGACAACGGGGAGTCCATCCGCGTCAGATACTTCCAGCAGCTCCTCCAGCGGAACATACCTTGGAAGATTTAAACTGACAGGCTATTGCTCCTGTTCCATCTGTACCGGACAGTGGTCCGGCGGATCCACCGCGAGCGGAACCACACCGACCGCCGGCAGAACGATTGCCATGGGCGGTGTACCATTTGGCACAAAACTGATGATCAACGGCCAGGTTTACACGGTAGAAGACCGCGGAACCGCTTACGGCCACGTAGACATCTTCTGCAGCAGCCATTCCGAGGCGCTGAGCTTCGGCGTGCAGTATGCAGATGTATATCAGCTGAGCTGAGAAACAAAGATAAGAGATATGCCGGAACAGAACTTCCGGCATATCTCTTTTTTTGACTTTCTCAGAAACTGTCATTCTAAAAGAACACCAAAAAGGCCGCAAACCCGTGTAAAATGTACCTTTTGAAGCAATAATAAAAAAAATTAAAAAAATTTCAAAAAAGGTGTTGACATTCCTATAGACATCATATATAATAGCTATTGTTGACGGACGAGAGTTCAGAAAACAAATAAAATCGAAGCGTGGCTCAGTTTGGTAGAGCGCTGCGTTCGGGACGCAGAGGTCGTGGGTTCGAATCCCGTCGCTTCGACTGGAATGAAAATGCCGAAAGCCTTGACAATCAAGAGCTTCGGCATTTTTTCGTATGTCAGAAAGAGAACAGGAAACAGTACACGAGGAGGAAATTTTTGTGAAAGCATTATTTTTTGATATTGATGGAACGTTACTGAGTGAGATTACAAAAGAAATTCCGCAGAGCGCGCTCGATGCATTGAAAAAGACAGCGGAAAAAGGAAATCTTACGTTTATTAATACCGGCCGCACCTGGTCGGAGCTGCCCGAGGAGCTGAAAAAGCTTCCGTTTTCCGGATTTCTGTGCGGCTGCGGGACCTATCTGCGCCGGGACGGCGAAATCCTGATGCATCAGACGATTCCGAAAAAGCGCTGTGAGGAAATCCCGGTTATTTTAAAGGAGTGCAGGATCGGCATGATTCTGGAGGGAACGGATAATGTTTATTTTTCGTCGGAGGTATCCCGTTTTCGGGAGGTCGAGCAGACCCGTGCCTATTTCGCTGCTGTCGGAATCGGACTCGCGGAGACAGCGGAGACAAAAGGAATCATTTACGATAAATTTTGTATCGTAACCGATGCACAGTCTGATATAGAACGTATGTACCGTGAATTTGAGCAGGAGTTTGATATCATGGATCGCCGCGGCGGTGTATACGAAATCGTTCCGCACGGCTGCAGCAAAGGAACAGCTGTGGACTATGCGCTGAAACAGTTTCAGCTGGAGAAAGAAGATGCATACGTATTTGGCGACAGCAGCAACGACCTTACCATGTTCCGGTGCGGCGCACACACCATTGCGCTTGGAAAACATGATGAGATTCTGGATCCGTACACAGAGTACGTAACCGATACCGTCGAGCGGGACGGCGTGGCAAAGGCGATGGAGCATTACGGATTGATCTGACAGAAAAAAAGAAAGCGAAGGGGCGCATTTGAAAAGAAATTTTCAGGTGCGCCCCTTTGGTTGCAATTTTCTGAAAAAGGAAACAAGAAAAGCAGCGTCTGAAAAGGTATGTGCATTGCAAAGTAAAAAATTTCATGGTAATATAAAAATGAGTTTTTATGTATATTTGTAATGATACCAGGAGGTGAGCGTTCAGAAGTTCCATGGAAACAGAAAAAAATCAGATAAATAAAAAAAGCCTCAGATACCGTTTTACAGCAGGAACGATCGGAGTAAGTGTCTGGCAGCAGGAATGAATGCTCACTTGGCAAAGCCTATAAAAATTGAAAACATAAAGAGAATTTTGTGTGAATATTGTGTGTAGTGGCTGCAACTTCTCAAATCCGTATACCTGTTTTTCACGTTTTGTAGGATATTATAACGTAAATGTAAAACTGGCAGGGACAGGTTCTCTGTATACAGATAAAAGCAGGATAATGAAGTATAAAACAGAGAGAGGATTTTTATAAAATGGAAAAGTATGAAGACAAAATATATTCTTTAGGTGAGGCTGTAACGGGACAGACACAGGCTATGTCACAGGCCGTACAGAAAACACTGGAAAATAATGGCGGGGTAGGTATAATGA
>OBAR01002973.1_pt1 | contig 10782 bp, 5 predicted proteins | sample 1517911 | NCBI WGS metagenome assembly OBAR01 (sample SAMN04571709, study PRJEB22368) | human gut metagenome | biome: human gut; material: stool | host: Homo sapiens | place: Luxembourg | collected 2012-10-26
AAAATTTCTTTTGACTTTTTCAATTATCTACTTGACTTTTAATAGTTGGTCTTTCTATGGACATGTCTTTTAATGCAGACATACCTCTGTTACTTCTATCATATATTTTAAAATCCGCTCCGTAAATAACCGATTCCTTCGTTTTCTGTTCTAATCTTATGAAAAAGAGACGCGCACCCGTCTGACTGACAAGGGACACATCTCCGACATATCCTTTTATAGTTTACTTATTTAAGATTTACTTATTTGTGATTTACTAATTGTACAAAGTCTGTTTCAGGGTGTATTATTTTGATCGGAAGGCACATTGTGACGTAAAAACAGATGCGCACCCATCAAACTGACCGGGTACGCATCTGCACCATATCTTTTTATAGACTTATTCTGTTACTTTTCGTATTTCTGCAAAAATCTGGAAAGAATCGCTGCAGTCTCCGCACGGTTTGTACGTCCCTGAGGAGCCAGGATGTTCTGTCCGTCTTTTCCTTTGATGATTTCTGCGCCTACTGCCCATTCCATCGCTTCTTTTGCATATTCCTGGATATCCTTTGCGTCTTCATAGGAAGTAAGGTCTGCATCCACGTTGACATCGTAGCCTTTGTACTTTGCGTAGCGGTACAGCATCACTGCGACCTGCTCACGGCTGATCGGATCTGCCGGTCCGAAGAGTTTGCTGTCCGCATAACCGGTTGCGATACCCTTCTCGTTTGCCCACAGAACTGCATCGGTATACCACTGACCCTCTGCCACATCTGCAAACTTCTCGCTGTATTCCATCTTTGGTGAGCCTTCTGCTCTCCACAGGATCACTGCAAACTGATCACGTGTCAGGTTCTGAGCCGGTGCGAACGTCACCTCATCCACGCCTGTCATCAGACCTTTTTCATACATCGTGCATACATCATCATAGAACCAGTCGGTCTCTTCCACATCTTCGTACGGAAGCTCGACGCTGTCTGCTGTTTCCGTGAAACGCAATTCGGAAAGTCCATAATAGGTTGCGCCCCAGGTACCGTCACCAGCTGTAGGCGCCGCTGTAACCTTCACATAACGGGCAGATACGCCGCCAAAAGAAACAGGTGTATTCTTTCCGTCATTCAGGTTCGTTGCCTTTTGTCCTGCTGCTCCGCCGGCGCATGCAAACTGGAACGGATACTCTGCGTTACCGTTTGTAAATGTCATATCTTCCGGTTTTTCCAGTTCTGTCCACTTGCTTCCATCCTCCGAATACTCAATTTTGACATTCTTCAGACCACGACTTGTCAGATTGTTCTGATTGTGGTTCCAGATCCACATCTGATCCAGCGAACAGATGCGTCCGAAATCCACCTGAATCCAGGCTTTTTCCCCAGGCTGATTGCCTGTATGCCACATGGTATAGGCACTGCCGTTGTTATCATGGGTAGAATCAAGCGTTGTATCACTGGACATACCGCTGTTATTAATAACGTTAACCGCTGCATTTCCGGATGCATATTCGCTGCCTGCGGAAGCAGAAAGTACCTTAATAAATTCTGCTGCCGGAATTTCTCCGTAAGATACTTCATAGTTCTTTGTATCATCGGAAATTCTCATAACCACCGTATTTGTGTATCCCGGAGCTGCATTGACTGCTTTTTGTCCGATCTGGCTCAAGCCGTTTACCGGATACCCCCATGCATTGTTGATATTGAAGCATACCGTCTTATCTTCATTCATCACTGCCCGGACAGATCCCTTGCCGTCACCGTATACAGAGAGCACTGCTTTGGAATCGCCATAACCCATCTCCGCATAATAGATTCCGGTCTTAGAAGCTCTGAAATCGTTTGTTCCGCGTTCGCCCTGGTCATCGGGACCAAAGTTGTAGAAGTCTTTATCATCATCCTTCCACTCCATGGACGGTTTTACGCCATATTCTCTCTTCCAGTCTGTCTCCTTCACTGCTGTGCCTTCCAGTCTGCCCAGCTGGCTTTCCGGATAATAACTGAGATATCCGTCACGTACCCAGGAAATCGTATCTGCGCTTGCAGGCAGGTCATATGCAACACCAATTTCATAACCACTGATATTTCCAGTGTTTTTCATCTGATACGTTGTCTCAATCTGTCCTTCTGCATTGATCTTCAGCGTAAATACACATCCGCCTACATTGGAAGCACTGTAGCTTCCGTCAATCACAAGAACAGCTGCGTCTTCTTCCACTTCTGCAGTAATGCTGCCAAGCGTCCAGTTACCGACAGCGTTCATGCCAAGGTTCAGATGAGGACCTCCTGTCAGTACCGTTTCTTCCTTGTAGGAACCATTTGTAATCTTACCAGTTGTCTTGCTGAAATCAAGTACAAAATCTGTTCCTGTCACATGGATCGCTTCTTCATCTTCCGTAATTTCCGGAGCAGTACCGTTTACTTCCGGAGCGCTGTAAGCTGCCGCACCGATTGTAATTACATTTGTCACTACGTTGCGCCGGATACCGCTTGTTGTCTTATAAAATTCCAGGATAATCTTGTCACCCATCTTCCATCCTTCTGCCGGAGCAGGGATGGTAATCATTCCAGTGTCCTTTGGAGTGATATCACTCTTCAGTGTTTTCTGCCCGCTTCCGTTGACAGAATAAAGGATCTCAAAATCTGCATCATCAAATGCAACTGTTTCATATCTGTTCTCGTAGAGCAGCTCTATCGAAGCATTCTTTTTTGCAGGAAGTGATATGGCATCTTCTCCTTTGTACTGGACCGGAGAATATACATTCTTAGTTGCCCAGATCTCCGGTTTCTCACGTCCCCATGCATCCACCTGCCCCCAGTTGGAGTTGCCTGTAACGCGGTTTTTACCTTCATAGGTGTTATCTGTATAATCCCAGATCGCACCGCCCAGATTGATGGCATTGTTATAAATCTGTTCCCAATTATTTTTGATGATCTGGTAGTAATTCTCACGTAAGCCCGGATCGAACCTCATGTGCGCTTCGTTTCCGTGGCTGTAATCATGCGCAAACTCATCCCAGACGGTCGGTCTGCCATATCTGCCTACTCCATCCATACTGTAATGATTACTCTGAATGTCAATGGCAGCATTTGCAGGTATCTGACTGCCCCATGAAAATTTGGTTGGAATTGTTGGATCCACCGCCTTGATATAACGGCTGGTCGCATCGTGGTTAGAGCCCCAACTTGTTTCATTGGCAATCGACCAGATGACAATGGATGGATGACTACGGTCTTTCTCCACCATCTCACTGCACGCATGAAGCAGATAGGTCTTATATTGCGGCCAGGAATTACTTCCGGATGTAAAATCAAACGTCATGGAGTTTTCCTGTTCTACAAAAATTCCAAGTTCATCGCAAAGGTTCAGAGTCTTATCCGAAAGCGGATAATGTGCCGCACGGATGTAATTGATGTTATTGCGCTTCAGCGTTTCCAGCAGCTCTTTCTCTGCATCAAGGTCATAGGCAATACCGTCATTCCCGTAAACGGTATGATAGTTGACACCCCTTAGTTTTGTCGGCAGACCGTTGATTTTATATACACTGTCCTCAATGGTAATTTCACGGAAACCAATCTTTTTCACTACTGTTTCTGTCACGTTTCCATCGACTGCCACCTCAGCGGTAAGCGTATAAAGATTCGGATGCTCTGCATCCCATTTTTCCGGATTTTCTATGGTCATGGTCACATTTTTATCTGTGAAATTATCATCCGCCCCCACATGGATGCTGTCTTTCTCCAGCGCCACCGGATTGCCATTCCTGTCGGTCAGGGAAAGGTTGATATCCGCCTCTTTGCCATCCTCCAAAAAGGTATTGGTCATGATCGTAAGTTCGGCGTCCTCATAATTTTCATCCAGATCTGTGTTCACATGCAGGCGGTTGAGATAGGTCTTCGGAGCCGCATACATCGTTACATCACTGGTGATACCACGGATGGAACGCAGTCCCACAAAACTGAGAAGCTGACCAGCATCGTTGTAGCTGCCTTCTGCTGTAATGGAGATCGTGATCCAGTTTTCCTGTCCCGGAATAATATAATCTGTGATATCCGCATCCCAGGCATTGAATTCACCGCGGTGGTCACGTACATACTGACCGTTCACCCAGATACGGGCATAGTTGAATGCCTTGTCCACTCTCAGGAATACTTTCTGACCTTCATAATCCTCCGGAACAAAGATCTGACGTTTGTACGCCATTTCAAGATTATTTCCCGGATAGAATTTGGCATCTCCGTAGCCGCCGGTCCAGTCAGGATTCTCTACATCATAAACCGGGAAACCTTCCGCATCCAAATCACCCGGAATGTTTGCTGTATCCCACCCGGATAAATCTGTGGTATTTCTCCAGAACCCATTCTGTGGGCGCACCGTGAAATTCCACTCGCCGTCCAGAGAAATCTGCGGATCTTTTACTCCTTCCACCTTCTCCGGCATCGGATTTACGACCACACGGTCATACAGGTCTGTCTCCGGATTGTCATACATCGGAATCTCCGGTATTTCGGCGCTTTCCTTTCCTGCCACTTCAATTTCCCGGATTCCATAGGTTGCTCCGGCATCTGCTCCCAGAATCTTGATCCGCATATACTGCCGGTGTGTTTCCACATTCGGGATCACATGGGTCTGTGCTGCATTGTTGCCACCCGGATAAGAAGCATAAGTATACCAGTTCTCATTATTACTGGATGTTTCAATGATATACTTGTAATTAGCCGCCTCATCCGCCCAGTTAATATTGACACAGTCAAAATCATAAGGAGCTCCAAAGTCGATCTTGATCCACTGGTTGGCGCCTGCCTGCCACATCGTATCCTCATCGCCGTCAGCTGCCATGGCCGCCTTCGTTCCATTTTCCTCTTTAGAAGCGGTTACGGTTTTGCCTTCCACTGCATTCTCAGTAGTATAGGTAAACTCATAAACCGGAGAATCCCCTCCTGCATTCCCCTTGCAATAAGCCATGATACGGGTATAGGAATCAATTTTAATCGGTTCCGTATACAAAATTGCAGAATCAGAAGTCAAAGGATCACTGCTGTCCAGCGTATAATAGATTTCCGAACCTGCCATCTGGTTTGTGAACGCAACCTCTGTGCCCGGCTCCACTCTGCCTGGTTCCGGATCTGCCTCTATGTACTGCATAAAATAACGGAGCATGGAAACATTAGAATCCTCATAACCGTCCTTTTTCGCATATGCCCGGATTTCCATATCACCATCAAGTTCAATCGGACCTTCATAACGCACACCGTTCTTTGTCGGGTCACTGCCGTCCAGAGTATAATAGATCTCCGCATCCAAAGCTGCGTTCAGTTCAATCGGGGTTCCCTTCTTCAAGGTGCTGTTGGAAGCATATTTTCCCATAACCTTCGGCAGCTGATTGGAGTATACTTCAATCTCATCTACAACTTTCCAGCCGCCCTCTACGTTTGCTGAGAAAAGTCTGATATAGCGTGCCCGCTGCAGGGTATCGGGTGTAAAGTAGACATGTTTCAGGGTCTCTTCCGGCTCTTCTTCTGCGGTTCCAAGCTGTTTCCAGGTTTCCCCATCCTCTGATATCTGGAACTGGTAACGTCTGAGGTTGTTCTTTGGGTTATTGTTCAGATTCAGCTTTTTCAGAGCAATCGTTTTGAAACTTTGTATCTCGCCCAGGTCAATCGTAAGATACCAGTCCTCTCCCGATGCGTTGTCAACCTGTGCAAAACTTCCGCCGCTGTTGTAACCGTCATATCCGTATTCGCCATCCGTCGCTTCACTTGCCGGATGAGAACCGTAACATTTCAGATTACTGACAACATCACACCCCAGAGCAATATTGGTAAGTTCCTTCAGCTCTTCCGGTTCTTCAAACGAGATATCGGTATCCTGAATTTTCATCTCGTCGTCATCCGGATCTTCCGGCTCCGTATAAACTTCAATCTCATCTACCGTACTCCAGGCAGCAGCATTCGGAGCATATAATCTCACATAACGTGCACTCTGCGAAGTCTCCGGTACAAAATAGACATCCTTATAATTTTTTTCCGGCTCCTCTTCTGCTTCGCCCAGTTGTTTCCAGGTCACTCCGTCACTTGAGATCTGCATCTGGTAGCGCACCAGATTATTATTGCTTTCCGGACGCCAGTCTACATATATTTTTCCCATAGCAACGGCACTGATTACTTTTTCACTTCCCAAGTCCACAGTAATATACCAGTCCCCGCCTTCCGTAGTCTGACCAAAGCTTCCGGAATGAGAATCTGCCGCCATAAAATTTCTTTGTCCATCTGTAATACGCATGATCGGATGGAACTCACTGCACGCCAGATTACTCGTCACGGATGCTCCCTGCGCAACATTCGTCATCTGTGCCAGATTTTCCGGTTTCTCCATCGTGATCTCAGATTTTATGATCTGAATCTCATCCCCAAAATCATTCACTGCAGCAGTTCCAACCGTATTCTGAATTTCTACTCCAGTACCTGCAAGAGCACTAAGCGGCGAAGAGCACACCATAGTCGCAGCCAGCAGCATACACATTAGTTTCTTTGCTTTCATCCCTTTTCCTCCTTCTGATTAAAAATTGCTGAAAAGCCGTACAACTACCCTCCTTTTCAAGACATATTTGTCTTTTATTTCCTTATATTTTTAATATTACGGCTAAAATACTTCTCCGTAAATATCACATTCCTTCACTTTCTGTTCTAATCCTTCGAAAAAGCAGATGCGTACCCACCGGAAGTCCGGTATCCGCATAACCGGTTGCAATACCCTGCTCGTTTGCCCACAGAACTGCATCAGTATACCATTCACCTTCCAGCATTGGGCGTATAAAGTTCAAAGCTTCACCATAAATTATCTTTTGTAAATGCTTGCAATTGCAAGCAAATGAGGATATAATATAAAAAAAGGAGGCGATACTATGGCAAATACATCCGTTGTTTATGCAAGAATAGATATCAATCTCAAGGAAAACGCTGAAGGAATCCTTTCTCAGCTTGGCATTTCTCCATCCAGTGCAATTCAGATGCTTTATAGCCAGATTGTACTGAAGAAGGGTATGCCGTTTGATTTGCGTCTTCCTTCTTCCAAACCGTTAGCTGTTGGTGCAATGACCAGAGAGCAGCTTGACGCAGAACTCCAAAAAGGTGTCGATTCTATCAAATCAGGAAAAGTATATTCTACAGATGAAGTTGCTGCGGCACTTGCAAAAGAGTTTGGTATATGACGGAAAGCTATAAAGTCGGCTACTCCACAGATGCACTTGATGATTTAAGAGAAATCCTATGCCAAATTCCATCTTATAATCTATATTACACAAGATATCCCGTAAAAAAACAGACGCGCACCCGTCTGACTTCCCGGATACGCGTCTGCACCATTTTCTCCGATTGCACATGTTAAAAAACCTCAGTGCAGCCCGCTATGCCTGCGTTTTTATTACCTTAATTTTTTGTAAGGAACCCTGAATTCTTCTCTTACAATTGTAAATCTAAATATCTGAGAACTCATGCCAAATAGCTTCTCGGTTGCTTTCCAATTTTGATACTCGTTGTATCAATCCGTAACAATGATTATCATACTCAGGTTTCACAAACTTAATACCTTCATCACATTCTGAAAACTTAAAGTTATTCTTATAATGTGAAATAAGTTTCTTCATCTCAATTTCATTTTGTCCTTCGGTTTTATCTGCAGCAAAAAGATAAACATATTTGCATCCTACTCTTTTAGTAATATCAATAATAATAGGAACAATTATCTCCCAAAAAATACCGAACCCCAAAGGAATATCAACTTCCTCCGGCACAATAAAGTCCTCATTCTTACATAAATGTCTTAATTCTATTGCGGATATGCAATTTGGAACATTAATTGTATTTTCAGATTGACCTATCTCTGTTGATTCGGTTTTACTATCAAGTCTATGTTCTGCTATTTTAAACAAACGATCAACTTCATCTCCATACCAGCATCGTACATCTGCTGTATAGCATACTCCTCCTTAAATTTCTTAACCTCAATAACTGCATCAACATACTCTTGATATTCCTCTGATAACTTTTCTTCTAAATTTTCTCCAACCAAAAGTCCACATTTTACTGAAAAAAACAAGGCAATGTTTTCGAATTTATCTTTAACAAGATATACTCTTGTTTCTCCATCCAAATCCTCTGTCCACGCCTTGTCTTCATCCCTTATGTACGCTTGAAGCGTATTATTTGCTTTCTTCGAAACAAATCCACTTATCAACTTTTTGTTTTCCGGTTTCGAGGTTAATACTTCGTATTTAAACTCACGAAAATAATTTCGCTTTTCTCCAACGTTAATTGTAATACCTCCTTTATGCCATAGCGGTTTTTCTATTCATTAGTTCTCTTGTGGCATCCACTCTCATAGCATTGAGTGACAACTCAACATCACCATCATCGGCAGCTTTCAAACCTTTTCTGGCTTTTTTCCACGAAAACTCTTTATGTGATAAACTGCTAAGCTTCCATGACGACAACGAACCATATCTCTCAAGGACACTTTTCAGCAATTTCATAGTATCATCAGATACTTTCTCAAACGATTTTGATAACAATGCACCAGACATATATGCGCTTCTAACAGCTTTTAATACTGGTCCATATTTCCACCCATAAAAAGTGGCATCAAATAAAGGCTCATTATTATACATGAGGGATTCTCTTTGTGCAAAATACATAAGCTTATGCATCTTCATCTCATCCATGCACACACCACTTTGCTTATAATACATATCGTATAAAGTCTTTGCAACACACATTGTCTTTTCCATATGCATCCCTCCTAAAAAATTAATAGTAGTTGTGATAGTATAACTACTTCTTCTTATATTATACAACAAATTTCTTCAAATTGATATAGAATTTTTTTGGATTTTTTTGGAATTGTATCTCTCCCACAACCAAAACAAACGCACACCCGTCTGACTTCCCGGGTATGCGTCTGCACCATATCTTTATGGATTTATTCTTTTACTTCTCGTATTTCTGCACAAATCTGGAAATGACAGCCGCACTCTCTGCACGGTTTGTATTTCCCTGAGGAGCCAGAATCTTCTGTCCGTCTTTTCCTTTGATGATTCCTGCGCCTACTGCCCACGCCATCGCGTCTTTCGCATAGCCCTGGATAGCGTCTGCATCGTCATAGACATCATCAAGCTCTGCCTTCTCAGTAACATCATAGCCTTTGTACTCTGCGTAGCGGTACAGCATCACTGCCGCCTGCTCACGGCTGATCGGATCTGCGGGTCCGAAGAGTTTACTGTCCGCATAACCGGTCGCAATACCCTTCTCGTTTGCCCACAGAACTGCATCGGTATACCACTGACCTTCTGCCACATCTGCAAACTTCTCTTCGTAGTCCATCTTCGGTGAGCCTTCCGCTCTCCACAGGATCACTGCAAACTGGTCACGTGTCAAGTTCAGGGCCGGTGCAAATGTCTCTGCATCCACGCCTGTCATCAGACCTTTCTCATACATTGTGCATACGTCTTCATAGAACCAGTCGGTATCTTTTACATCCTCATACGGAAGTTCTTCCGGCTCTGCTTTCTTAACCAGCGAGTCAACAGCCTCCTGCACTGCCGCGGCTGCATCGTCGATCTGTGCCTGGCTGGAGCTCTCCTCTCCGAGAACACGTGTTGCTTCAAGCATTGCTTCCAGGAAGTTCCGGAAACTTTCTGCTTCATAAAGGTCTTCCTGCGTATAGAGTTCTTCATACTGTTTTACCAGATTTTCAAGAGCCTTAAAATCTGCCGAACTTTGTACTGTAAACTTCACCGTACGGTAAGCGGTTGTGCCGTCATCCGTCTTGGTAACTTTCAGGTACAGATCCACTTTTGTCGTGCTTTCAATCTCCGGCATATTTCCTACAAGGTTAATGACGGACTGGTTGGAGGAGGATACAATCTCCAGCTTATAGCCTTCCGGCATCTCCGGAAGCTTCAACAGATTGCCGCTCTTCTGTGTTGTCTCAAACTTCAGCTCATCAATCATCTCCTGAGCGGTTGCCGAACGTCCCGGAACGTTAAATACCAGCCATCCCTCGGATCCTGCGGACTCTCCGCCCCGGCTCACGGTCAATGAATAATTCGCACCTGCGCTGTTGCGCTGAGGATTAATTGTCACCGTATTGCCGTTAAAGCTTAACAGTGTCTGATCGCCTTCCACATAATGATAAGCTACGTTAAATCCTGCCGGAGGAGTCGGAAGTTCAAGTCTTGTTACATCCTTCGGAACCGTCGGGGAGATCATCTCCATGATCTGTCTGTAAAGATCCTCTGCCACATTCGCACAGGTAAGGCTCTTTGGCGGAACCGTCACACGGATTGTTTCTGTCTCCGCACGGTCTTCTCCGTCTGCTACCTCCAGTACAACATCTACATACTGATACTCATCGCTTGCCGTAATGATTCCATCCAGGGCAATCACATCCGGATTGCTGCTTGTCTTAATCTGAACGGTGTACGGTGACGGAACTGCCGGCAGTTTCAGCTGGGTATCACCCACTTCAACACTCAGCGTATGGATATTTCCGGCAACTGCTTTGGCGTTGTATTCCACCGGAACACCAAAAGCTTCCACCTCATTGATTGCTGCTATACTGCTTCCGCTTAAGATATCCACCAGCAGGTATCTTGCGTTGACCGGCTCGAAGTCCAGGGTCACACTGGTCGGCTTATATCCTACCACGCTGGCTGCGGTTGTCCAGTTCTTTCCGTCCAGTGAAGTCTTCACGTCAAAGTTTGCAGGAATATTTGCTGCACCGGTAGTCATCTGGAACTGGTCGATCCGATAGGTGCCC
>OBAR01002990.1_pt1 | contig 10728 bp, 7 predicted proteins | sample 1517911 | NCBI WGS metagenome assembly OBAR01 (sample SAMN04571709, study PRJEB22368) | human gut metagenome | biome: human gut; material: stool | host: Homo sapiens | place: Luxembourg | collected 2012-10-26
TCAGTCCACCCAGATCTACTAAAGCAAGACCAGCCGGCAGCAGCACGTTTCGGGGAATACCACCGCCGTCGGTACTGATCGCGTCCACAATAAAACCACCGTCAGCCTTTTTGGCCGTTGCCAGCCGTACCCGTGGCCCTACAGGGTTGACTGCAAAACTTACGGACACCAGTGTTTTCTGTTCAAGCCAATAATCCCTGGCCGGCTCACCAGTCAGCAAAGTCATTTCCTGTCCCTGCGGATAGTTGACCTGTGCCCAGCCGGTCAGAAGCGCAGCCTCCATTCCAGCCTCATCCTCAGTAAAGCCGCCGGTTTTCAGGCAGCGGCGTGTAACCATACTCCCCGGCAGACCATCAATGATTTCGGCACTGGTACCATTGAGCGGTGATAAATATGACTCACAGGAAATATTGGGGTTGTCCAGCAATGCTTTAAGAGCCAGCTCAGTTTCTTCCGTTTCCGGCCGTACCGTGCCGCGGCAATAAGCGTTAATATGTGCTAAATGCAAGGGATTACCGTCTGCCAGCTCCACAGCCTCCAACATCCCTTCAATATTGGAACCATGCTCGGCCGTTCCGGCGTGAAAAGCCGTATATGCTCCCATGCCCGCCGCTGTCTTGATCGCTCTGGCCGTCGCCGCCACTGTCAGCGGATAATGACCTCCCAGCAGCTTAATGCCTAAAGACCCCTGCCGCAGGACCCGCTCCAGCAACTCCTGCAGTTCTGCTGCCGAAGGATCGGCAGTGCTGACAGTATGTCCAGGCCGCACATATTCTATCGTCGCCAGATTGAGCCCAACACCATAGTCACGTGCCAACTCCAACACACTGGTTCCTGGCCCCGACATATCCAAAGCACTGGTCACACCGGCCTTGATCAGCATCGCATGAGCATAGCTGCCGCCCAGCCAGGCCGAAGCGTGTACATGGGAATCCACCAGCCCTGGCAGTATCAGCTTCCCTGACGCATCGATTTCCTGCGCCGCACTGCCGCTGATACTGCTTTCGACAGCCGTCACCAGACCGTTTTGCACCGCCACATCAAAATAACCTTCACGTCCTGTTGCATAATCTACCACATACCCGTTTTTGATCAGTAAATCATATCGCATTTGCTGCCCTTCCCTCAAACCAATTCAGGTAAAAAGTAACGCCGCCTGTTTTTGAGCAAGCAGCGTCTACTATTTCCCGGTCAATATTATTTATGTATTTTATAAAAAGCTTCCATAAATTCTGCCAGCTTCTCGCAGCCATCCAGCGGCATCGCGTTGTAGATCGAAGCTCTCAAGCCGCCAACACTGCGGTGTCCCTTCAGTCCGCCCATACCAAGCTCCTCTGCCTCGGCCGCAAAGCTTTTTTCCAGTTCTTCAGTCGGCAGGCCAAAAGTCACGTTCATCATCGAACGGCTGTCAGCCTTGGCAAAACCGCGGAAAAAGTCAGGATACATATCGATCACATCATAAACGATCTTCGCCTTCGCCGCATTACGCTGCTCCATCATCACCAGTCCGCCCTGGGCTTTCAGCCACTTGGCGACCTTGCCAACAATATAAACCGCAAAAGCCGGCGGCGTATTATACAGTGAATTGTTATTCATATGGATTTCATAATTGAGCATACTGTGCAGAGCTTTAGAACGTCCCTCAATAAATTTTCTGCGAGCAATGACCGCTACTGCTCCGGCAGGTCCGATATTCTTCTGCACACCGGCATAGATCAGCGAAAACTTCTCCGCCGGGATCGGTTTACTCAAAATATCCGAAGACATATCAGCGATCAGCGGCACCTCGCCGGTTTCAGGATAAACGCTGTATTCCGTGCCTTCGATCGTATTATTAGCCGTAATATGCAGATAAGCGCAGTTCTCCGGCAGCCTGATCTCACCCGGCTGCGGTACCCGGTCGTACTTTTCAGCCTTGCTGCTGAACGGAACAACGACATTGCCTACTTTTTCCGCCTCTTTGACAGCTTTATCCGAAAAATTGCTGGTCACAGCATAAGCAGCAGTTTGCCCGGCGCCTAAAAAATTCATTGGTACCATCGAAAACTGCAAGCTGGCGCCACCGCCCATAAAGAGGACGCAATAGTCGTCACCCAAACCCAAAAGCTCTTTGATATCGGTTTCCGCCTCGGCGTTGATCTTTTCATAAACCGGCGCACGGTGGCTCATTTCCAAAATCGACATACCGCTGCCCTGCAGATCCAGCAGCTCGGCCTGTACTTCCTGCAGCACTTCCAGCGGCAGCATAGCCGGGCCGGCGTTAAAATTATAGATACGTTTCATTATTCATCTTCTCCGATCAAATGCACGACCATCGCATCGCGCAGCTTAGGTTCAAACCAGGTCGATTTCGGCGGCATGATCTTACCGGCATCGGCTACCTTGATCAGCTCCTCCATCGACGTGGGATACATGGCAAAGGCTACGCTGTAAGCACCCTCGTCTACTTTAGCCGCCAAAGCGTCCAGTCCGCGGATACCACCCATAAAATTGATACGTTCATCCGTGCGCGGATCTTTGATACCCAAAATCGGCGCCAGCAGATTATTCTGCAATATCGAAACGTCCAGCGACTCGATCACATCATCAGCAGCAAAAGTGTCTTCTTTCGCTGTCAGACGGCGCCATTTACCGGTCAGATACATGCTGAACTGATGCCGTTCTTCCGGCTTCGGTCCGCCTTCCAGCTCGCTGATTTCAAATTTCTCGCCAACCTTATTCAAAAACTCCTCCATAGACAGGCCATTCAGATCTTTTACCAAACGGTTGTAGTCCATGATCTGCATCATACTGTCAGGAAAAATAACCGCTAAAAAAGTATTGTAATCTTCATTGGCACTATGCTCCGGCCTCTTACTCAGCTCGTCCGCCACCCGCATAGCCGCCGCACTCCGGTGATGGCCGTCGGCAATATACAGCGCCGGCACATCTTCAAACAGGCGGGTCAGCTCGGCGATCTCCATCAGGTTATCCACCACATACAGAGTATGCTGCACTCCGTCTTCCGAAGTAAAATCATATACCGGTTTTTTTGCCCCCATCAGGCTCAAAATATACGTATTGATCTCGGGCTTGCCCTTATAAGTCAAAAAAACAGCGCCGGTCTGCGCTTCTGTAGCCAGAATATGGTTGACCCGGTCCTGCTCTTTGTCATGCCTGGTCAATTCGTGCTTTTTGATAATATTCTCGCGGTATTCCTCTACCGACGCTGCGGCTACGAGACCGATCTGGATATGCTGTCCCATCTGCTGACGGTAAATATAGTAGCAGGGCGTAGTATCCTTCTTCATCTGCCCGTCGGCCAGATACCTGTCAAGATTCGCTTTAGCCATTTTATAAACTGCCTGGCTGTGCGGATCGATACATTCCGACATCGTCGCTTCTGATTTTGTTACCCGCAAAAAACTCAGCGGGTTCTTATTAAGGATCTGCCGCGCCTCTTCCGTATCCATCACGTCATAAGGCAAAGCGGCGATCTCGGCCGCATATTCCGGCACCGGACGCAGCCCGCAGAACGGTCTGATCTGTGTCATCTAAAAAACCTCCTTAGCGTTGTATGTATATACAAACATCTGCTTAAATCAAATTAGTCCTTATTTATATTATTTTACTCAGTTCTCCGTCAAAACGCAAGCGTCGCCGCAGCAAACAACGTCTCCAGCCAAAAAAATTTCCTGCGCCGTAATAAATATAACACTTTTCCCGGTTTCTTATCCATGCAAAATAAGTTATAATAGAAGAAGTCGTTTTAAATAAGGGGAGTGTCCATTCGTGTCAGCTATAACAATCAACAGGCGTGTCCTGCAAAAACTTATTCCCATCGCCATCGGCTATCTGGCCCTTGGCATTGCCTGCGGCATCCTGGCGCAGCAGGCAGGCCTCACCCCGCTCGAAGCCTTTGGCATGAGCGTACTGGTTTTCGCCGGCTCCGGCCAGTTCATCGGTATCGCCATGATGGCTCAGGGTGCGGCACTCGTTTCTATCGGCCTCACTATTTTTATCGTCAATCTGCGTCATCTTCTATTCAGCTCTACGCTGATGAATTTTTTTGACGGCCGCAGCAAAAACTTTCTCATTGGTTATGCTCATGGCATCACTGACGAAACCTTCGCCGTCAATCTGAACGCCTTTGAAACAGAGACCGCTCCCCGCTGGACAGGTGAAGAAGCACTGGGGCTCAACGTTACCTCCTGCGCCGTCTGGTCGCTCAGCAACGCGCTTGGCTGCTATGCCGCCGCCTGGCTCAATCCGCCGACCGAACTGGTATCCTATCTGCTGATCGCCATGTTCCTCGGTATCTGGGTCAACTATCTCAGTGACCGCAAAATGATCATCACCGGCCTGATTTCCGGAGTTCTGGCGATCCTGCTTTCACAGATTGTCCCTTATAAGCTGCACATCGTGCTCGCAACCCTGGCCGCCTCCGGCGCCGCCTGCTATATTACCGAACGTCATGCAGGAGGTGCCGACAATGTCCGCTGAATATATCTGGGGCGCTATTTTCATCATGATGGGCGTCACCTATATTTCCCGTATCATTCCCTTTCTGCTGCTGGCCGGCAAACCTGTGCCGCGCTGGTTCAAAACCTGGCTTACCTATGTGCCGACGGCTATTTTCGGAGCACTGGTCCTGCCCGATGTTTTTTTACCGGCAGGCAGCTTTGACCTGGGTCTGCACAACCTGTATCTCTGGTCCACCGTTATCATCTTCCCGCTGGTCTATAAAACAAAATCATTGGGGCTGGCAATAGTCAGCGGTGCAGCAGTCTTTGCACTGCTGCAGGCCGTGATCTGATTTAAAGCTTCTATATTGTTATTAAAGGAGATCTGTTTTGGATATCTTTTTACAGGGGCTTACCATAGGTTTGGCTTATCTTGCCCCTATCGGCGCCCAAAATCTTTTCGTTATCAATACGGCGCTTAACGCGCCTTTAGGCACGGCCCTCGCTACAGCCGGTATCGTCGCCTGCTTCGATATCAGTCTGGCGCTGGCCTGCTTTTGGGGCATCGGCCTCATCATCGAACACAGTCTGCTGCTGCAAAAAGCTCTGCTCTGCGGCGGCGGTCTGATTTTACTCTATCTGGCCTGGCAGCTGATGCATGCGCAGATAGAGGCAAATGCGTCTGATGAGAACAAACCTACGCTCTGGCAAACAGTTTCACTGGCCTTTACAGTTACCTGGTTCAACCCACAGGCCGTCATCGACGGCACGCTGATGCTGGGAGCATTTCGTTCCTCATTGCCTGCCGATACTGCCACTTACTTTATCAGCGGCGTTATTACGGCTTCCTGTCTGTGGTTTTTCATGTTGATCGGTATTTTCAAAACCTGCTGCCGCAAACTGCGTCCCTCACACCTGCAGTGGATCAACCGTATCTGCGGCGCTGTTATTTTTGTTTATGCTCTCAAACTGCTTTACATCTTTTGGCAAATGCTGTAAAACTAACTAAAATAAAAAGCAACAGCTTTTCAGCTGTTGCTTTTTTGCTGCAATCAGTTATTAATTTTTCCTGTAACCACACTTCGGGCAAACGCCGTTTTCATTCAGGGCAATGCCGCAGAGCGGGCAGCGATCGATTTTATTTTTCGTTACAAACTCTGCCGAAGCAGTATTGACACCACTGACAAAAGTGATCTTGGCAATATTCAGCTTGTCCTTAAGCAGATCATAGACGATTTTGATCATGCCTTCAACTGTCATTGTTTCTTTAGTGACCACCAGACGGCAATCAGGGTATGCAGTTGCCAGCTCTGTTTTAAAAGCAGCGCCCTTCATCTGATTCTGCGGTGCGCCATTGCGGATGCCCTGTTTTTCGTAAACATCAAGTACGGCCGGCAGCAACGGATCATCTTCCCTCAAAATCAGCGCATGGTCAAAATTTTTTAAAACGTCCCAAGCTGTTTTTTGGATTTCGTTACAAGGAAACACCATGTTGACGCCGGGTTCAACAGAATCCTCTACTTCGATCGTCAAAATACCAGAATGTCCGTGCAGATACTGAGCTTCACCTTTAAAACCATAAAATCTGTGGGCATATTGCAGGTCTAATGTTGTGATACTTCTCATATTCCTATCCTCCTGATTATTTATATTTACGGAATAACGCGTCCGCATACGCACATGTTTAAATGCTGCTCCCTGCTGGGGATACCACAGCTCAAACTACGCTTTCTGTCTTCAGAACAAAGGTATTATATCTGCAAATCATAAATTCTACGAAAAATTTTATCTGTTCTTCCATCTTTCAAGACTTATTCTAGTTCCAATATAGTATATAATACTATATTTGTCAATATTTTTCTGATATAAAATACTGATAAATAAATAAAATTCATTTCGCCAACAAAATTGCTTTGTAACTTGCAGTACAACAGTGATAAATACTAACCGGCTCATTTCATGTAAAAAGTACCTGATATGGCTACTCTTCCATATCAGGTACTTTATTTTTATCTGCAATTTTGAAAAATCAATTCACAATCACTTAGAACGTAAACCGTAACCCGGCGTTGAACTGCCATTCTGTACGCAGGTCGCCGCCAAAGGTTTTCAAGGCGTCAAAATACAGGTTGCTGTTTTTGGCGATTCCCAGATTAGCGCCCAGACCAATTTCCCACCAGGTACCGCTCATATCAGCGCTTTCCACAACGGTGCTTCTGCCGTTATAATAGGCCGCTCCGCCGCCGTTGCCGCCAAAGTCATGCAGCAGCGAGGCTTTAAGATAAGCGTTGCCCTGCCGTCCGTTCATGGTAAATTCCTTACCACTCAAAACACCTATCCGGGTCACAGCGCTGTTGACTGCGTCCTGACTGATCTGTGTACCGTTGGACATGGTATAATCGGCACTGCCGATACGTCCCAGACTCAATTCTGCCTGCGGCTCTACGAACCAGCCGCCCTGCAGATTTTGCCTGTAACCGTATTCGGCGCTGATACCATAAGCCCAGGTATCATAATCACCTTTTGCAGTATTACCGCTTCTGTCTACCAGCTTAAAGTCGTTGGCAAGCTTGCTGCCACGGGCGATAACATCCAGATAATGGCCTTTACTGCCCAGCCAGCTGGCATATACGCCTACGCCGGTACTGCTCAGGTCGCCGCTGCCGCTGTTGTAGCTGGCATTACCGTCGATGCGGTTGACGGCGATACCTGTATAGAGCTTGCCGCCCTTATAATCCTGCACCTTGTCGATACCGCCCTGGAAGGCTGTATAATCCTGATCAAAACTGCGGTCATAGGCGCTGTCGGCGCTCATTTCACCCCTGTAGTAACGGGCCCAAACGCCGCCCTCAGCAGCTTCCGGGTCGCTGCGCAGGTCGCCCATGCGTTTCATCAGGTTGTTGCCCTCAACGCGCCACAGATTGCCGATCGACATCTGCGCGTCAGCTGCCGTCATCACTGTTTCGGATGCGCCGGCTTCTTCAAAATCTATTTGCGTGATCTTGACATCATTACCGCTCACTGCTACGGTCGGCGTTGCCAGGAATCTGGTCAGGGGGTCGTCCATTTCGCTGGCTTTGCCGACAAAGTTATTTAAATTCTGGCCAGCAGCCAAATTAGTTACTGTCAGCACCGTCACATCGCCGATAAAGCTGTCCAGCTTGCTGCCGTCAAAAGCTTTGTCATAACCAACAGTGATGTACTGCGGTGCCGTGCTGCTGTCAGCTGCCAGACTGTTGAAAGTAAATTTATCGGCAGCAGGGGCAGTACTATTTGTCAAATCGGTAGCAACTTTAAAGGTATTGCTGCCCGCCAGCTGCAAAGTACCGCCGTTAATAGTACGGCCAACCGCCTGACCTTCACCTGGAGTACCAAAGCCCAAAGTCGCATTGTTCAGGTAAGTGATAACATCATTATCAGTAGACGAGCCGTCACTGTTTAAAACAGCATTGTCATTAAACAGTACTGTGGCATTATCGGCATAGATGGCATAGGCTTTCGTGCTTTGGGCATTTTCTGCTTTAGCGCCGATAGTGATCGTGCCGCCATCAGTCTTGGCGCTCAAAGTGATCACAGCGCCCTTTTCGGCATACACGCCATAGGCTTCGGCCTGTGCGCCCTGCTGTCCGTCCTGACCTTGCTGACCGACGGTACCTGATGTACCGTCTTGACCATTATTATTACCACTAGAATACCCATTCCCTCCAGAACCACCCATTCCTCCTAAAGCACCAGCTCCACCAGAACCACCTGTTCCTCCACTGGCCTGAGCAGTGATGCTGTCTGCTGTCAGTATCGTAATCCCGCCGCTGCTGTGCAAGCCATAGGCCACAGCACTGCCGCCAGCACCACCAGAACCACCATCGCCGCCGTCGCCACCGTCGCCACCGTCATAACCATCGCCTAAGTTGCCATTACTGCCGACAAAACTACTATTACCATATCCACCATATCCACCTCGGCCGCCAGCACCACCTTTCCCACCGTTGCCACCAACACCACCTGTTGCCTGAACATTGATATTCTCTGCGGTCAATATGGTGATCCCGCCGCTGCTGTGCAGACCATAGGCAGTTGCCAATCCACCAGTGCCTCCACTACCGCCCTCGGCACCACTGCTTCCATTTTCACCAACGGTACCAGGTGCAGTCGAACTAGCACTTTTACCACTCATGCCAGCATTACCACTCCCGCCAGCATCACCGGCACCGCCGGCACCGCCTGTTACCTCAACACTGATGCTATCGGCAGTAATAAGCGTACTACCACTGCCATACACACCATAAGCCATTGCCTGACCGCCACTGCCACCGCTGCCGCCAACTCCGCTTTGACTACCTTGGCCACCATTGCCGCCTGTGCCGCCTGTGCCGCCTGTAGCTTTAGCGCTGATACTGCCTGCAGTCACTTCTGCAGCACTGCTGCTCCAAATACCATAAGCATAAGCATTGCTGCCGCTGCCACCAGTGCTGCCTTTAGCACCAGAACCGGCAACGAGGCTACTACTATAAACCGTACTGCTGCCACCAGCACCGCCGTAACCACCAACTCCGCCTGTAGCTTCTGCAGCAATACTGTCAGCTGTTATTTTCGTACTGCTGCTGCTGAACAGGCCATAAGCATAGGCTTCACCGCCAGCGCCGCCAATGCCTCCCTGGTCACCATCAGTACCATCATTCACAGAATCATAACTACCTTGAGCACCCCAACCACCAGCACCGCCAGTCGCTGTAGCTTTAATTGCTCCTACTGACAGCTTATCCGCTAAACCGCCTGTAACTTCAATACCTGTTGCTGAAGCCATTCCGCCCTGCCCGGCGTTAGCAACCTTAGCAGCAGCATCTTGCCTATTGGCTGTATTATTACTCCCAGCATTGCCGCCATTCCCACCAGCCGCCGTAATGTTAATATTATTGGCCGTCAGCTGTACAACACCGCTTTCTACAAGCAGTCCCTTACCTACAGCACTGCCGCCGTCAGCGCCGTCAGTACTCATGTAATTATCACCGTGGCTATTATTCGTACCACCCTGGAACATACTAGCATTACCACCATTACCACCAGTACCGCCGGTAGCCTTCAGTGTCAAGTCCGCAAACTGTACGCTGTAAGCACCGCTGCCTGCTGCAACCAGACCATAGGCTTCGGCAGCGCCGCCAACAGCAGCCAGTCCGACTGAGCCATAATTAGAACCACCGGAGCCGCCCCTACCGCCTGTACCGGTGATCACAATATTATTTGCCACCTTTACCTCTGCCTGCTGACCGCTCAAAACAAGGCCCTTAATAGAGGCAGTACCAGCTTTAGCACCATTACTGCCTTGGTTGTCTTTCCCCCAACAAGCAGTCCAAGCATAACTGCCAGCATTCCCGGCAGTGGCAGCCAGTGTAATGCTGTCTGCCTTCAGACTGCCATCAGTTATGGCTATGCCCGCTGCAGCATTACCACCAGCACCACCGCCACCCAAAACAGCACCATTCACCGGGATGACCGATCCTTCACCCGCCATGCCACCAGCACCGCCAGTACCAGCCGAAGCTGTCAGTACCAGGGCACCGGTCTGTACCTCGCCAGCAACAGTCAACTGCAGCTCGGCACTGCCTCCAGCACCGCCGTTGCCGGTACTGACATCAGTACGAGCAGGATTGGCCCCACCAGCCCCACCTTTACCACCCTGCACCGTTAAGCTGACAGCTTTACTGCTATCGTTAACAGTCAAAGTACCGCTGAGGCTGGCATTACCGCCTTTGCCGCCATTACCGCCATCGTCATTTGCATCAGTACCCTGGGTACCGTCTTTACCATCTGTATCAGCTGTACCCCCTACAGTTTCGTTATAGGCATCACTGATCACAACACCATTGCGAATATCATCATTGCCATCAGTTCCATCCGCAGCAGCCCAGGCGGTGCCAGCCCACAAGTTCAGTCCGCTGGCCGATACTATCGACATGGCCAGTAAGGTATGGGCCACCTTTTTTGCCAGCATTTGTTTTCTACTCATTTTCATCCTTCTTCCCTAGGTTTTTGTAATTTGATTTATCTTTATTTCTTCTTAACGTCTTTAAAAATATTTATCCCCCAGCAGGTATTTCAGCACGGCTTCGTAATACGAGGCCGCCTTCTGGTACTCGCCGCGGTTATGCAGCAAACGCGCCGTCAGCAGCGCCGTTTCTACCGTCTTGCCATCAACAGGCTGCAGATCGCTCCACAACGACTTTTTGACATACTGCCAATACAGCTTTTTTTCATCACTATCGTAATAGTAAATATGCCAGGGCTTCAC
>OBAR01003011.1_pt1 | contig 10640 bp, 5 predicted proteins | sample 1517911 | NCBI WGS metagenome assembly OBAR01 (sample SAMN04571709, study PRJEB22368) | human gut metagenome | biome: human gut; material: stool | host: Homo sapiens | place: Luxembourg | collected 2012-10-26
CCTGCAACTGGGAGACATCCCGATAGGATTCGACGGCCGCGTGTCGATCGCCCGGGACAGCATCGTTTCCGAACTGCAGTGCACGATCCGGCCGCTGGCGCTCGAACGGGCGATCACCCTCGTTCCGCCGCAACTGATGCCGACGCTCCGGGCATTCGACACCAACCTCGCCTTCGACCTGCATACCCGGATCGACGGCAGCTACCGGTTCAGCGACGGACGCCTGCCACGGATCGACCTCGATGTCACGACCAACGACGGATACCTCTCCTACAAAAACGCGAAGGCGCGGATCGACCGGTTCGGGATCGACGCTTCGCTGCGCTACGATCCGCAACGGCCGGACTCGACCGGCGCGGTATTCCGCAAACTGGACATCGCCGGATCGGGTATCCGGCTGCACGGCAGCGGCTCGGTGTGGAACGCGATGCGCGATCCGGCCGTGCGGATGAAACTGACCGGAGCCGTCTACCTGGACACGCTGTCGATCCTGTTCCCGTCGAAACAGGACATCGCCGTACGCGGACGGCTCGGACTGAATACCGACGCTTCGTTCCGGATCAGTCAGCTTCAGATCGGGAAGATCGGCAAAACACGGGTAGAGGGCACCATTACGCTCGACAGCCTGCTGGTCGATATCCCCCGCGATACGATTTTCATGATGGTCGGCGGCGGGATGATCCATTTCGGATCAGACCGCAACCGGCAAGACTCGCTGATCGGGAAAGACGCCGAGATGCTGCACACGACCGTCAAAGCCGACACGTTAAACCTCCGCATGAAACGGCAGTGGGTGCTGCTCGGATCGGCCGTATCGGCGTCGGCCCACAGCGCAGCATCGACGCTGAGCGGCGACACGACCGTCGTACATCCGCTGAACGGCCGCGTCGAGGCGCGTATGCTCGCGATGGCGGCATTCGACTCCACCTGGATTCGTCTGGACGGTATGCAAAGCAATTTCAGCATTGTTCCTTCTGAAAAAAATCCGGCGGTGCCGCTGCTTCAATTGGGATTCGACGCACGGGCGATGCAGGCGAAAAGCGCCGTCAACCGCTACGATCTGCAAAACGGGCATGTCGATTTCCGAGCGACGCTGGTTCCGAACCGAATGGACTCGGCCCGGCGGCGGCAACTGCTCGATTCGCTGCAACAGGCCTATCCGTCCGTCGCGCGCGATTCGCTGTTCACGTACCACCGTTCCCGAACGCAGACGCGAAGCCATTCGCGCAAAGACGACTTTTCAGGCTCCGACCTCGATCTGTCGCTCGACAAAAGCGCAGCGGAGATGTTGCGCCGATGGGACGCCAGCGGATCGGTAAAAGCCGCTTCGGGACGGCTGCTGACCCCCTACTTTCCGCTGACCAACACGCTACAAAACGTCGATATTGCCTTTACGACCGATGCCGTCAAATTGAAAAACACACAGATTCAATCCGGACAGTCGTCGCTCGAACTGACCGGCGAAATCTCGAACCTGCGCCGCGTACTACTCGGACGGGGACAGTTGAAGATCAAAATGAACATCGAATCGGATACGCTGAACTTCAACGAACTGATCCATGCCGCGACCGTCGGCGCACAATACGAAAACGCTTCGGAAACCTACCAGAGATCGGTCGCCGAAGCCGAGAACAGCGAACAATTGCAACAGGTGATCGCCGAACAAAGCGGCGTGGACGACACCACCGCAGCGAGTCCGCTGATCGTGATCCCGTCGAATGTCGATGCGCAGATCGACCTGTGCACGCACTACGGCATCTATACGAATCTGCGTCTGAACTCGCTGGCAGCCGAACTGATCGCCCGCGACCGCTGCCTCCAGATCAAAGACCTGAAAGCCGAAACCGACGCCGGCAGCATGAACCTGACGGCACTGTACGCGACCCGCAGCCGGGACGACATCATCACCGGGTTCGACTTGGAACTGACCCGGATGAAAGTCGACCGGCTGATCAGCTTGATTCCGGAAGTCGACTCGATGCTGCCGATGCTGCGGTCGTTCGAAGGCGTCGTGGACTGCCAGATCGCGGCGACCGCGGCCGTCGACACGATGATGAACATCGACCTGTCGACGCTGAACGCCGCATGCAGCATCCACGGCGAGAACATGGTGCTGCTCGACGGTGAGACCTTTACCGAGATCGCCAAAATGATGCACTTCAAGAACAAGCAACGCAACTTGATCGACCGCATTTCGGTCAATATGCTGGTGCGCGACAACCAGATCGAGCTGTTCCCGTTCATCATCGAGATGGACCGCTACAAAGCCGCCGTCAGCGGCGTGCAGAAACTCGACATGAGTTTCAACTACCATATATCGGTGCTCAAATCACCGATCCCGTTCCGCCTCGGCGTCAATATTTTCGGCACGCTCGACAAATTCAAATTCCGGCTGGGGCGGGCGCGCTACCGCAGCGAGAATATCCCGTCGTACGTCGGACTGATCGACACGACGCGCGTCAACCTGCGGCATACGATCACCGACATCTTCCACAAGGGGATCGAAGCCGCATCGCTCAGCGGGATGAAGATCACGCCGGCCGCCGATTCGCTGACCGTAAATACCGACAGCGAAGCGCTGTCGAAGGCGGACAGTCTCGAATTGCAACGCCAGGGCATCCTACCGGGAATCGACTCCTCGGAAAACGGAACCGACAGCACGGCTGTTCGACAAAAACCGGACACGGCCGTTTCGGAAACGACACCGCCGACGATAACTCCCGCCGAAACGAAAACGCCCGGACGGAAAGAACAGCGCGCCCTACTGAGACAACAAAAGCGGGAACGCAAAAAAGCGAAAACGAACAATTAAAAAAACGACGATATGGCAAAAATTTTCTGCTTACTCGCCTTGTGCTGCCTGGTAGGAGCGTGCGGCTCCGGAAACGAAAAAAAACAGACTACGGCATCCAAAAATTTCCAAATGATCGAAGTTCCCAGTATCCTGGACAGCCCGGACGACCGGGCCGCATACATCGGCAAAAATTACTGGCGGAATTTCGATTTCACGGATACCTCGCTGATCGGCAAACCGGAAATAACGGAACAGGCTTTTGCCGATTACGTGCACATCATCGAACACATGAACGCCGAAACCGCCGCCGCATCGGTCAAAACCACGCTGTCGAAAGCGGAAGCGGATACGGCAATGTACGCCCATTTTTTAGACCTATTCGAGAAATACCTCTATGATCCGAACTCCCCGATGCGCAACGAAACGCTCTATATCACCGTTCTACGGGTTGCTATCGGCTCTCCGAAAACGTCCGAAGCGGAAAAGACACGCATGCGTTACCGCCTCGACCTAGCTCAGCGGAACCGTCCGGAAATGCCTGCGACGGATTTCGCCTACACGCTGGCTTCAGGAAAGACCGGCACGCTGTACGACATCGACGCCGAATACCTGATCCTGTTCTTCAACAATCCCGGCTGCCATGCGTGCCAAGAGACGATCGACCAGATCAACGGTTCGGAAACGGTTCGTAAAATGATCGGGGACAAACGGCTGAAAGTGCTGTCGGTGTATCCGGATGAAGACATGAAAGCATGGAAAGAATACCTTCCGACGCTTCCGACGCATTGGCTGAACGGCTACGACGCTTCGCAGCAGATCAAGAACGAAGAACTGTACGACCTGCGCGCCATCCCGACCCTTTACCTGATCGACCGAAAAAAGTTCGTAATCCTGAAAGACGCTCCGTTCGGAGAAATCGAACATTACCTGACACAAAAAGCCGAAAAGTAGTTACACTTTCCGGCTCCGGATATTTTTCTTCTTCAAACCATGCCGAAAACCGGCGGTCAGGACACGCACAGAATCAATAACTGGGTCGTCAGGATACGCAGGAACATAGTCAGCGGGTAAACGGTCGCATACCCCACCGACGGCATATCGTTGCCGGCCACGCCGTTCGAGTAGGCCAACGCAGGAGGATCGGTCATCGCTCCGGCAGACACGCCCATCAGCGTATAATAATTGACCTTAAGCACCTTCCGGGCAATGATCCCGACGATCAGCAACGGCAGTACCGTGATGATGAAGCCGTAACCGATCCAATGATAGCCCTCCTCGTACAGCACCGTGTGGACGAATCCTTCGCCGGCCCCCAGGCCGACGCAGGCGAGAAACAGCGCAATCCCGATCTCGCGCAGCATCAGGTTGGCGCTCATCGTCGTATAGGTCACCAGCTTATAGTGCGGCCCGAAACGGCTGATCAGAATCGAAACGACCAGCGGCCCTCCCGCCAGCCCCAATTTGACCGGCTGCGGAATGCCGGGAAACATGATCGGCACGCTGCCGAGCACGACCCCGAGGAAAATCCCGACGAAAATCGGAATCAGATTCGGTTCGTTCAGCCGCCGCATCGAGTTGCCGAGTATTTTCGAAACGGCATTGATCGCCGACTCGCTGCCCACGACGGTCAGCCGGTCGCCCATCTGAAGCTGCAAATTATGGTTCGGGATCAGATCGACGCCGGCCCGGTTTACCCGCGTCACATTGACGCCGTAACCGCTGCGCAGCCGCAGGGCGCCGATATACTGCCCGTTGAGTTTCGATTTCGTAATCATGATGCGCCGCGAAATCAACTGGTTGTCGAGACGTTCCCACTCGTCTTTGTCCATATCGAGTCTCTCACCGACGAAATCGGTAATCAATCCCATATCGTCGGTCGTGGTCACGATCAGCGCCTTATCGCCGACCGACAGCGGAGTCTGCGAACCCGCGATGTCGATACGTCCGTCCGGATGCAGTACGCGGGAAATAACGAACTGTCTGTTTATAAGTCGCTTGATCTGCAAAACGGTCTTTCCGTCCAGAAACGGATTCTTCACTTCGACCGAAATACGCACGGCTTCGTGCGCACCGCCCTGTTTGACCGTATAAGCCTTGTCTTCCTCTTCGAAACGGATCCTGAAAATCCAGCGGATGAAGATCATCGACAGGATGATCCCGAGCACGCCGAGCGGATAAGCCACAGCATACCCCATCGCGATATCCGGGGAGTCGATCCCGGTCATGTCGCTGTATGCCTGCTGAGCGGCTCCCAGACCGGGCGTATTGGTCACGGCGCCGGAAAGAATCCCGACCATCGTCGTAATCGGCAGACCGGTAATCAAATAAATCACGTAGGTAATTACGACTCCCAGCAGCACGATCCCGGTAGCCATCAGGTTCAACTGGACGCCTCCCTTCTTAAACGAGGAAAAGAAACTCGGCCCCACCTGCAGCCCGATCGAATAGACGAACAGGATCAATCCGAATTCTTTCAGGAAGTGTAACAGGTGCTCGTTGAGCTGCATCCCGAAATGGCTGAACGTGATCCCGACGAACAGAATCCACGTAACGCCGAGCCGCACCCCGGCAATCTTGATCTTACCCAACGCAACGCCGAGCGAAATCACCACGGCGAGAATCAACACCGAATGAGCGACTCCGCCTCCCCAGAACGCATCGTTCCCGAAAAACAAATTGCGAAAAAATTCCTCCATATCGTCTGTCTGCTACGACCCGAGCATCCCTCCGCAAATTTCGAAAACGCGCCCGGAATCTGAATTTCATTTCGGGTGCGAAGTTAATTAAAATATCCGGCATTTCCCGATGCGAAAAAACAGGAAAAAACCTTTTTTTTAAAATTATTAAGAAACTTTTTCGCACCCGCCCCATCCGTACCGCCCGAAAATGCGAGGCCGCCAGATCGTCCCGCGCCTGTAAAAACACCGATAAAAATCCGGAATCCATTTCTGCGGTTGTAAAAAACATTCCGCAATACGGAAAAATAAGACGGTTTTATCTTCCTAGAATCAATTAATTTAGTTTATTTTGTAAAAAATTAAGGAAGTTTTCTTCGGAATCGCACCCCAAAATTCAATAACTCAAATGAAAATGAAAAAATCGATTTTACCCGTATTGCTCGCTGTCGCACTTGCAACGGCTGCCTGTACGTCCAACACGAAACGACAGACGGCTACCCTGAGCGACGATTCGCTGTACACGACTTTCCGGGATCCCGGCCACGAATGGCGGGGCAAACCGTTCTGGTCGTGGAACGGACGGCTCGAAAAAGACGAACTGATCCGCCAGCTTCATATTTTCAAAGAGATGGGTATGGGAGGCGCCTTTCTGCACTCCCGCGTCGGACTGAAGACCGAATACCTCGGGCAAGAGTGGTTCGACCTGACCAACGCCGTGGCCGACGAAGCTGAAAAAATCGGCATGGAAGCGTTTCTGTACGACGAAGACCGCTGGCCTTCGGGCAGCGCCGGCGGCATGGTCACCGAGAATCCGGCCTACCGGATGAATTTCGTGACGCTCTACACGATGCCCGCCGAGGAATTCAAGTGGGACAACGATTCGATCGTCTCGGCATTCGTATGCAAGCTCGACGGGATCGACTACTCCCCCGAATCCGACATGACCCGATACGCCGGGAAAACCGTCCTGAAATTCCAGCACGAAACGGAAAAATGCTCCGACGGCTACAACGGGACCACTTACCTCGACCCGATGAACCGAGAAGCCACCGACCGCTATATCTACCTGACGCACGATCAGTATGAAAAACACTGCGGCGCCCGGCTCGGCGGCAACATCCAGGGGATCTTCACCGACGAACCGCACCGCGGCGGATTGTTCACCTCGCACGAAAGCAAAACCGACGGAGTGACCAGCGGCATCCACCACATTCCGTGGACGCCGAAACTGCCGAAAGAGTACAAAAAGGCATACGGAGAAGACCTGACCGCCGAACTGCCGAAAATTTTCCTGCGCGAAAACGGCGAACGGGTCAACGATGCCAAATGGCAATACTGCGACCTGGTACAAACGCTGTTCTTGAAAAACTTCGCCCAACCGCAATACGATTGGTGTACGAAACACAACATGATCTATACCGGCCATGTGCTGCACGAAAACAGTTTCTCGAACCAGGTGACCATGCAGGGTTCACTGATGCGTTTCTACGAATACCAGCACAACCCGGGCGTCGACATGCTGACCGAGCACGACAACTCCTACTGGGTGGTCAAACAGCTCTCTTCCGCCAGTTGGACAAAAAATGGCTGCTGTCGGAACTGTACGGCTGCACCGGCTGGCAGTTCAACTTTGCGAACCACAAGGCCGTCGGCGACTGGCAGGCGCTGTTCGGCATCAACGTGCGCTGTCACCACCTGTCGTGGTACACGATGGAAGGCGAGGCCAAACGGGACTACCCGGCCAGCATCTTCTACCAATCCCCCTGGTGGAAAGAATATAAGTACGTCGAAGACTACTTCTCGCGGCTGGGCGTGATGCTGAACCAGGGCGCTCCGGTATGCGATCTGCTGATCGTCAACCCGATCGAAAGCGTAACGAGCCAAGTGAGCGTCAAATCGTTCAACGGCTTGGGCGCATCGGCCCCTGAAATCGTCTCGATGGAGCAGAAATACGCAGACCTATTCCACTGGCTCGCCGGCGAACGCATCGACTTCGACTACGGCGACGAGGAGATGATGGGACGCCTCAGCAGCGTGGGTAAGGATGCCGAAGGCAATCCCGTTTTCAACGTGGGACACGCCTCCTACCGCACCATATTGGTAGGAAACATGGAAACGATGCGCGAAACGACCCTGAAAGCGCTTCAGAAATTCGAGGAGGCCGGCGGCAAAGTGATTTTCGCCGGCGAAGCGCCTAAATTCGTCAATGCCGTAGCGTCGGAAGCCCCGGCGCAACTGGCCGCGCAAAGCATCCGGATCGATTATGCGCAAAAACCGATCGTAGAGACCGTGAAAAGCCTGATCCGCCCCGTAGTACAGGTGACCGATGCGTCGGGTAACGACATGAAAAACGTCTTCGGTCAGGTGCGTCAGGACGGCGACCGCTACTACGTCGTGTTGATGAGCATGGACCGCGGCCGGAAGTTCGATTCGGTAACCGTAACGTTGCCGTTCGCCGGCGAAGTGACGCTGTGGGATTGCAAAACGGGCGACGTATGGAAACAGCCGACCGTAAGCTCCGGAGCCGAAGGATCGAAAATACTCACTTCGTTCGAACCCAACGAGGAGAAAGTTTACACGATCTCGGCCGCATCGCCGGCATTCGCCCGGCAGATGCCGGTAATTACCGAAAAATCGCGGATATCCCTGCCCGACACGTACGATTACACGCTGAACGAACCGAATATCTGCGTACTGGACGTAGCCACTTGGCAGATCGACGAACAGCCGGAGCAACCGCTGACCGAAATCATGAAAATCGATCAAGCGGTACGCAAGCATTTCGACTTGCGTCCCCGTGGCGGAGAGATGGTACAGCCCTGGTATGCGGAAAAAACGGACGGAGTCAACTACCAAAAACCGCTCGGCGTACTGAAAATGCAGTTCCCGTTCGACGTAGCGGTCATGCCTTCCGACACCCTCTTCCTGTGTCTGGAAACGCCCGACCGCTTTACCGCCGTAATCAACGGTCGGAAGCTTTCGATGGAACAATCCGCGGGCTGGTTCATCGACAACAGCATCCGTAAATTCGCCGTCCCGACAAACTACCTCCAGCAGGGCCGGAATACGGTCGAACTAATCGCTAATTTCAGCCGCAACCTCGACCTCGAAGCGCTGTACCTGATCGGCGATTTCGGCGTCGAATTGAAAGGCATTCAGCGGACGCTGACCAAACTACCGGCCAAATTGAAAGTGGGCGATATCGCGACGCAGGGACTTCCGTTCTACTCGGGAGCCGTTTGCTACCAGATCGGCAACCTGCCGAAACCCGCCGCCGGCGAACGCATCATGCTGCAAATGCCGGGCTTCGACGGCGGTTGCATCGAACTGAACAACGACTATGCGCACCAGATCTGCGGATGGGCTCCATACCAAATGGACGTAACCCAGGTGGCCGAAAAAGGCGATGTAGCGCAGTTGAACGTGGTGCTTACGCGCCGCAACACATTCGGCCCGCTGCACGCGCTGCCGGCACGTGCAGGAGCTTACGGCCCGTGGAACTGGCGTACCGAAGGCGGTTCGTTCACAATGGATCAGTACACCCTGCTGCCGGCCGGCCTGACGCAACAGCCGACGCTCGTCATCGACGACGTGAAATAGGCGAACCGGATCGAAAATACGGCAAAGGGGCGGGAGCATTCCTGCCCCTCTGCTTTCGAAAAACGAACCATCAAAAACCACGGTAATGAAACGAATAATCGGAATCATCGCATGGACGGCAACGGCTGTGCTGCTGCTCACGGCGCGCGGAGCATCCGCACAGAAAAAACGGCTGCATACCGTCCCATGCAGAAACTACGCCCAGGTCGAAGCGTACTTCCGCTATACGCCCGGATGCGGCACGATCGTCAGCGGACACCGCGGCGGCATGGCGCCGGGATACCCGGAAAACTGCATCGAAACGTTCGAAAATACGCTAAGCCACATGCCGTCGTTCTTCGAGATCGACCCGCAGATGACCCGAGACAGCGTGATCGTGCTGATGCACGACCCGACGATCGACCGCACGACGACCGGCAAAGGAAAAGTATCGGACTATACCTACGAAGAACTGCAACGGTTCAACCTCGTAGACCGCCAGGGCACGGTGACCCCGTATAAAATACCGCGCGTCAGCGACGTGATCCGTTGGAGCCGCGGTAAAACGATCCTGAACTTCGATAAAAAAGATGTTCCCCGCGACGTGCTGATCCGGCTCGTCAACGAACTGAAAGCCAAAAACGTCATTTACACGGTACACTCGGCCGACGACGCGCGCACCTGCTACGGACTCGATCCGGACGCGCACTTCTCGGCCTGGATCGGCGACATGCGGCAATTCCGCGAATACGAAGCCACCGGGATTCCTTGGTCGCGGTTCATCGCCTACGTGGTCAGCGGTACGATGAAACCCGAACAGCGGGAACTGTACGACGCGCTGCACGCAAAGGGCGTCCGGTGCATGATCTCGGTAGCCCCGACGGTCGACCGGCTGCCGGAAGCGGAAAAACGGAAAAAGGGATACCGGACGGAGATCGCCAAAAATCCGGATATCATCGAAACCGATTATCCGCTCGAACTGATCGGACTGTACTGATCCGGAGACGCCTCGGACAAACGTCGTCCCGCTACCGAAAATAAAAACCGCCCGGATTCGCGCGAATCCGGGCGGTTTTTATTGAATACGACGGCGCGTTATTTCGCTTCGTCCTTGATGCAACGCACAGCCTGTCCGCCGAATATCGGACCGTACATTACCTGTACACGTTGGTAAGTCGCATTATTGGTCAGCAACATGCTGTACGATTGGGCCGTCGTCGCACCGGTCTTATCGTTCAGCTTGAACTGATAACCGGTCGAACCCATAAAGTACCCGAGCGAATTGTAATCGAGATCCTTAGCATTGCTGGCATATTTTCCTTCGGCCTGATCGGTCGTCTTGTTGATCGCGCCGGACAGTACGATATCGAAACCCGCACCGTTCAGATCGGCCAGCGGGGCTCCTTTCTGCTCAGCCACATAATACTTACCGGGAGCGATTCCTTCCGCTTCGTTGCCGGCTCCCGCAAGGGCGTCCAGCTCCGCTTTGGTCGGAATATGCCACCCTTCCGGGCAAATACCCTGTTTGCCTTCCTGCTGATCCCAGTTCGAGGCGGTTATCTCGCTTACGCCGAACGCCGTAGCATAGT
>OBAR01003013.1_pt1 | contig 10638 bp, 6 predicted proteins | sample 1517911 | NCBI WGS metagenome assembly OBAR01 (sample SAMN04571709, study PRJEB22368) | human gut metagenome | biome: human gut; material: stool | host: Homo sapiens | place: Luxembourg | collected 2012-10-26
GGACTATATGAAGGAGTTCTTACAGGAAAAGGACTTTCCTATGGTGGATCTCTTGCTCGTACAGAAGCTACAGGATATGGTCTTCTGTATCTGACAGAGGAACTTCTGAAACTTAATGGAATCGAGCTTGCAGGTAAGACGGTAGCAGTTTCAGGATCAGGAAATGTTGCAATTTACGCTACAGAAAAAGCACAGCAGCTTGGTGCAAAAGTTGTTACTGTAAGTGATTCTACAGGATGGGTATATGATCCAGAAGGAATCGACGTTGCAGCCCTCAAAGAGATCAAGGAAGTAAACCGTGCAAGACTGACAGAGTACAAGAAGTATCGTCCGAACTCAGAGTATCATGAGGGAAGAGGCGTATGGAATGTGAAGGTTGATATCGCTCTTCCATGTGCTACACAGAACGAGCTGCACCTTGAGGATGCACAGGCACTTGTTGCGAACGGATGCATCGCAGTTTGCGAGGGTGCTAACATGCCTACGACTCTGGAAGCTACAGAGTACCTGCAGAAAAATGGTGTGATTTTTGCACCTGGTAAAGCAGCTAACGCTGGTGGAGTTGCTACATCCGCACTTGAGATGTCACAGAACAGTGAGCGTCTGAGCTGGACATTTGAAGAAGTTGACAGCAAGCTGAAAAATATCATGGTTAATATTTGCCATAATATGTCTGATGCAGCTGAGAAATACGGCTTCAAGGGCAACTACGTTGTAGGTGCTAACATTGCCGGATTTGAAAAGGTTGTAGATGCAATGACAGCTCAGGGAATCGTTTAAGATTCAGAGAAAGTGATCAATTCGCCCGGGAAATGCAGGTTTCCCGGGTTTTTCTTTTTGTTAAAAGATATTAAAGCTTTATGAAAAAAGGATAAAGTTTATTGACAATTTAGAATAGAATCTTTATTATATCTAATAAATAAGAGGGAGTAACTGGCACTTTTTAATAAGTGTTTGCGATGTCGCCAGAACCGATGGAATTTAGCATCCGTATCGTGATTAAATAGTGAGACTTTTATTGCATATTGAGGTGCAATAAAAGTCTCATTTTTTATACAAGAGAATACAGAAGCAGGTATCGGTGGCAGGTTTGCTATCTTATAATTATGAGGTAAATGCAGGAGGAGCAAAAATGAGATCATATTATCAAATGTCAGGTGAAGAAGTGCTGCAGGAAGTAAATGGCTCTTTAGAACCGCTTACGAATGAACAGGTGAGAGAACATCAGGAACAGTATGGACCGAATGAATTGGTCGAGGGAAAGAAAAAGACGATCTTACAGATCTTTTTGGAACAATATAAGGACTTTCTGGTCATTATTCTGATCATTGCTGCGGTGGCATCAGGATTTATGGGAGATGTGGAGAGTGCCGCAGTTATCCTGATCGTGATTACGATGAATGCAATACTGGGGACAGTGCAGACGATCAAGGCAGAACAGTCACTGGCAAGTCTGAAGAAGCTTTCCGGGCCGGAGGCGAAGGTGCTAAGAGACGGGGCAGTTGTGCAGATCCCTTCCGCAGAAGTGACAGTAGGAGATATTGTGATGCTGGAAGCAGGAGATTATATTCCGGCAGACGGAAGGCTTTTAGAGTGTGCCAGCATGAAAGTGGATGAAAGTGCATTGACAGGAGAAAGCCTGGGAGTAGAAAAGACAACGACGATTATAAAAGAAGAAAATGTACCACTTGGAGACCGGGTGAATATGGTTTATTCGGGCAGTTTTGTCACTTATGGAAGAGGTTCATTTCTTGTAACTGAGATCGGAATGGAGACAGAGGTTGGAAAGATCGCAGGACTTCTGAAGAATACTTCAGAAAAGCGGACTCCATTGCAGGTGAACCTGGATCAGTTCGGACAAAAGCTTTCCATCCTGATTCTTGTATTCTGTGGTATTTTGTTCGGAATCAGTATCCTGCGGGGAGATAATATCGGAGATGCATTTTTATTTGCAGTAGCTCTTGCAGTTGCAGCAATTCCGGAGGCTCTGAGTTCGATTGTGACCATTGTGCTTTCCTTCGGTACGCAGAAGATGGCAAAGGAACATGCAATCATCAGAAAATTGCAGGCAGTGGAAGGCCTTGGAAGTGTATCGGTTATCTGTTCAGATAAGACGGGAACACTGACGCAGAATAAAATGACCGTGGAAGATTACTACGTGGATGAAAAGAGTATTCCTGCCGGTGCAGTAGATCTGACAGACAGTTCACAAAGCCGTCTGATGATCAGCAGTATTCTCTGCAACGATGCAACCAATGCGGATGGTATTGAGATTGGAGATCCGACTGAGACAGCACTTTTAAATCTTGCAAGTGGGCTGGGGATGGATCCGGAGGAGGTTCGGAAAAAGTATCCAAGAGAAAGTGAAAACCCGTTTGACAGCGACCGAAAACTGATGGCGACCAAGCATATGTTGAACGGAATCCCGACGATGATCGTAAAAGGAGCTGTGGATGTGCTGCTGGACAGGACAGATCTGATCCAGTTGGGAGATGAAGTGTATGAGATCACGAGGGAGGACCGTGCAAGGATTGAGGCACAAAACCGGAAGTATTCAGAAGAGGGACTTCGTGTACTTGCTTTTGCATATAAAGTTGTGTCAGATGAGATGGAACTGACGCTTCAGGACGAGGATCACCTGATATTCCTGGGACTGGTTGCCATGATGGATCCACCGAGGGAAGAGTCCGCTGCTGCGGTTGCCGAGTGCAAGAGGGCAGGAATCCGTCCAATCATGATCACGGGAGATCATAAAGTAACAGCAGCGGCGATTGCAAAAAGGATTGGGATTTTGAAAGAAGAATCTGAAGCATGTGAGGGATCTCAGATCGACCGGATGTCGGATGAGGAGCTGAAGGATTTTGTAGAAGGAATTTCTGTATATGCAAGAGTGTCGCCGGAACATAAGATCCGGATTGTGCGGGCATGGCAGGAAAAAGGAAATATCGTTTCCATGACGGGGGATGGTGTGAATGATGCACCGGCATTAAAGCAGGCAGATGTTGGTGTTGCAATGGGAATTACCGGAAGTGAAGTGTCCAAGGACGCTGCAGCGATGATCCTGACAGATGATAATTTTGCTACGATTGTGAAGGCGGTTGAAAATGGAAGAAATCTTTACAGGAATATCAAATTTGCCATTCAGTTTTTATTATCAGGAAATTTCGGGGCGATCCTGGCAGTACTGGTTGCGTCAATTTTTGCACTTCCTGTTCCGTTTGCACCGGTGCATTTACTTTTTATCAATCTGCTGACGGACAGTCTTCCGGCGATCGCACTGGGACTTGAGCCACATTCCAAAGCTGTGATGGAAGAGAAACCAAGACCGTTGAATGAGTCAATCCTTACGAAAGACTTTTTGCTGAGGATCGCAGTGGAGGGAGTATCTGTCTGTGCAACAACCATGACGGCATTTCTGATCGGATACAGGGATGGAAATGCACTGCTGGCGAGTACGATGGCATTTGCAACACTCTGTTCGGCAAGACTGTTCCATGGATTCAACTGTAAATCGAACAAACCGGTTGTATTTACAAAGAAGGTTGCAGATAATAAGTATCTGATCGGTGCATTTGCACTGGGAATCCTGCTGGTGACGGCAGTCGTTATGATCCCTGGACTGCATACGATTTTTAAAGTACAGACACTGAGCTTCACACAGCTCTTTACTGTGTATGGGCTTGCGGCATTGAATATACCAGTGATTCAGTTATTGAAAGCAATCTGGGTAAAAGCAGGGAAATAGAACTGGATCTTCAGATATAAAATGACAGAACGAAGGAGGAGTCAAATTGAAAAAAGTAGAGAAACCCAAAAAACCTCTGATATTTTATTACCTGATTGCTCTGGTGATACTGATACTGCTTAATACATTTCTTTTTCCCAATCTGATGAATCATCATAAAGTAAAAGATGTAGATTACGGTACATTTCTTACGATGGTTGATAAAAAAGAAGTGTCCAAAGTAGAATTAAATGGCGATACGATTTATTTTACGGATAAAGCGGCTGAGCCGAATTACTATGAGACAACGACGTTTGAAGACCCGGATCTTGTAAACCGGCTGGAAGAAGCCGGATGTGAATTTGGAAGAATTGCACAGGAAGAGATGAATCCGCTTGTCAGTTTCCTGCTTGTATGGGTTCTGCCAATCGTGATTTTCTGGGTATTGGGACAGTTCCTTGCAAAGCGTCTGATGAAAAAGATGGGGGGAGGTACTGCCGGAAATCCATTTATGCAGTTTGGAAAAAGCAATGCCAAAGTATATGTTGAGTCTACGACAGGAATTACATTTAACGATGTTGCAGGGGAAGATGAGGCAAAAGAACTGCTGACAGAAATCGTGGATTTTCTTCATAATCCAAAGAAATATCAGGAGATTGGAGCCATCTGCCCGAAAGGTGCACTTCTTGTCGGACCTCCCGGTACAGGTAAGACGCTGCTTGCAAAGGCGGTGGCAGGAGAAGCAAATGTTCCATTTTTCTCAATGTCAGGTTCTGAATTTGTTGAAATGTTCGTCGGTATGGGTGCTTCTAAGGTAAGAGATCTTTTCAAGCAGGCAAATGAAAAAGCTCCCTGTATCGTGTTCATTGATGAGATCGATACGATTGGTAAGAAAAGAGATAATGCCGGATATGGAGGAAATGATGAGCGTGAGCAGACGCTGAACCAGCTTTTGACGGAGATGGATGGATTTGATGCATCCAAGGGTGTTGTGATTCTTGCAGCAACGAACCGTCCCGACAGTCTTGATCCGGCACTTTTAAGACCGGGAAGATTTGACCGGCGGATTCCGGTGGAACTTCCTGACCTGAAAGGAAGAGAAGAAATCCTGAAAGTTCATGCGAAAAAGGTCAGACTGGGAGATGACATTGACTTTAACGCGATCGCAAGAGCAGCATCCGGGGCATCCGGAGCGGAGCTGGCGAATATGGTGAATGAAGCGGCATTGCGGGCGGTTCGTGAGAACCGGAAGTTTGTAACACAGGCGGATCTTGAAGAGAGTATTGAGACGGTTATTGCCGGATATCAGAAGAAGAATCAGGTACTTTCCGCAAAAGAAAAACTGATTGTATCTTATCATGAAATCGGACATGCACTGGTTGCCGCATTGCAGACCCATTCTGCACCGGTGACAAAGATTACGATCATTCCGAGAACTTCAGGAGCATTGGGATATACCATGCAGGTAGAAGCGGAAGAGCGGAATCTTATGAGCAAGGAAGAGCTGGTGAATAAGATTGCAACACTGACAGGTGGAAGATGTGCCGAGAAACTGATCTTTGATTCGATCACGACAGGTGCATCTAACGATATTGAACAGGCGACAAAACTGGCACGTGCCATGATCACAAGGTATGGGATGAGCGACCGTTTTGGCATGGTGGCACTGGAAACCCAGAATAATCCATATTTGGGCGGTGACAGTACCTTAAGCTGTTCTCCACAAACGGCTGCCACGATTGATGATATGGTCGTAGAGACAGTCAGGGAAGGGTATGACACAGCGATGGATCTGCTGGAGAAAAATAAGATGAAACTGCATGAACTTGCAAAATATCTTTATGAAAAAGAGACGATCACGGGAGAAGAGTTTATGCAGATCCTGAACCGTAAAGAGATTTCAGGAGAACAAATAAAAACAGAGTCTGAAGATTAGTTAAAGTTTTTCTAAACATAGTGGAAAATGCGGATGAATGTGGTAAAATAAAATCAGATGTGGTGTGCCTCGCGAGTTTCATCGCGGGGCATACTTACTTTATGCAGGGCAGCAATTTTTATTGCTGAAGCAGAAAGAATACAAAAGGAGAATTGATATGTCAGCGGCCAGAAGAAAAAGGAAGCCTGTTGAGGCAGAGGAAAAAAAGAAAAGAATGCCGACGACGCGATATACGCCGGACTACAGAAAGGGACTGACCAGTCAGCAGGTGCAGGAACATAAGCTTCATGGCTGGACGAATCAGGCGGTAGATTCAAGACTACAAAGGAGATTGTACAGGAGAATGTCTTCACGTATTTCAACCTGATCTTTCTTGTACTGGCAGTTTTGCTCTGCCTGGTGGGGGCGTTCAGGGATCTGACATTTCTTCCGGTGATCATTGCCAATACGCTGATCGGAATTATTCAGGAAATCCGGGCGAAAAAGGTACTGGATGATCTTACCATGCTCAATGCTCCTCATGCGATGGTTGTAAGAGATGGAAAAAAATCCATGATCGATGCAGAAGAACTGGTTGTGGATGATATTGTTATTTTTAAGGCAGGAGCCCAGGTCTGTGCGGATGCAGAAGTCTGTGCAGGGGAAGTTCAGGTCAATGAATCACTGCTGACCGGAGAATCCGACGAGATCACAAAGAAAAAGGGATCGAAGCTGATGTCAGGGAGCTTTATTGTTTCAGGACAGTGCCACGCGAGACTTGATAAAGTCGGTGAGGATTCTTATATTTCAAGGCTGACGCTGGAAGCCAAAGAGATGCAGCAGGGAGAGCAGTCGGAAATGATCCGTTCGCTGGATCGTCTTGTAAAGTGCGTTGGAATTGCGATTATTCCGATCGGGATCATCCTTTTTGTACAGGCATTTTTCTTTCAGCATTCCTCGTTCCGATCCAGTGTTACGTCCATGGTTGCGGCAGTGATCGGAATGACGAGCACGGTCGGCTCCATCGTCGGCATGATCCCGGAGGGGCTGTATCTGCTGGCAAGTGTGGCACTGGCAGTCAGTTCTATGAGACTGGCACAGAAAAAGGTGCTGCTGCATGATATGAAATGCATTGAGACACTGGCAAGGGTTGATGTACTTTGCGTGGATAAGACCGGAACCATTACTGAAAATACGATGCAGGTGCAGAAACTGATCCCAACGCAGCAGTATGACCCGGATACAATGAAGCCGCTTGAAACGCTGGTAGGAGATTTTGCAGCCGCTATGACGAAGGATAATATTACGATGGCTGCGGTAAAGGCTTATTTTACTTCTGTATCAGGGGCAAAGCCGGTCGCAAAGACCGGCTTTTCCTCAGCGACCAAGTACAGCAGTGTTACTTTTGAAGAGGGGGCATATGTGCTTGGAGCACCGGAATTTGTACTGCTGGATGAGTATGAAGCCTATGAAGCAAAAATAACCAGTCTGGCATCGACCGGTGCAAGAGTACTGGTATTTGGAACTTATGACGGTACGATCGACGGAAAGGCTCTGAGAAATCCAATCTGTCCGCTTGGTTATATCCTGCTTGCAAATCCGATCAGAGAGGCAGCAAAAGAGACGTTTGAGTATTTTACCGAACAAGGGGTGGAGGTAAAAGTCATTTCAGGAGACAATCCGGTTACAGTATCAAAGGTTGCAAAGCAGGCCGGAATAGCAAATGCAGATCAGTACGTGGATGCTTCTGAATTAAAATCCATCAATGATGTAAAGAAAGCAGTACTTGAGAATACAGTCTTTGGAAGAGTAACCCCGAATCAGAAACGGCAGTTCGTTCAGGTACTGAAAGAGGCCGGAAAGACTGTGGCGATGACGGGAGACGGAGTGAATGATGTTCTTGCTTTGAAGGATGCTGACTGCAGTATTGCGATGGCTTCTGGAAGTGAGGCGGCGGCACAGGCATCACAACTGGTACTTCTGGAATCAGATTTTTCGTGTATGCCAGAGGTTGTGCTGGAAGGAAGAAGAGTTGTCAATAATATCCAGCGTTCAGCAAGTTTGTTCCTTGTAAAGAATATTTTCTCATTTTTATTAAGCCTGATGTCAGTTGTATTTATGTTCACGTATCCACTGGAGCCATCGCAGGTTTCCCTGATCAGTATGTTTACGATCGGTATCCCTGCTTTCTTCCTTGCACTGGAACCGAATAAGAATATCATTAAAGGTCATTTCCTTACGAATGTATTCTTGAAAGCACTTCCGGCTGCCATTACCGATGCAGTAGCGGTCGGAGCACTTGTGATTTTTGGAAAAACTTTTGGGGTAGGAGAAACAGATATTTCGACGGCAGCGACAATGCTGCTGGCAATCGTAGGATTTATGATCCTGTATAAGATCAGTGCACCGATGAATATGTTGAGAACTGCGATTCTGACAGGATGTATTGCAGGACTTCTGTTCTGTAGTATTTTCCTGAATGATCTTTTTGCCATTACCGGAATGACGACAAAATGTATCATGCTATTTATCGTATTTGCCATTGCAACGGAACCGGTATTAAGATATCTTACGATTCTGACAGAAAAGATCCGCTCTTTTTATTCGGGACTACGTAGCCGAAAGGCAGAAAAAAAGTAAAAAGAAAACCGTCTGCGAAGAAAAGATAAAAATCTTAACTTTGCAGGCGGTTCTTTTTAAGAAAGTCAGACAGACTTATTGATCGTATCCTGAATAAGACAGAAATCGACGATACTGAGTCCGAAGATTCCAAGAAGGAGATAAAGAATACCGGAACTTCCCTGAACTCCCTTAATAAAATCACATTTCTCTCCCATTTTATACATCCAGTAGAATCCGTAAATACCGCAGGTGATCAGAGAAAAGATAACAACCAAAGCACCACTTGTCGCATTTGTATCACCACAGAGGAGATTGATTTCATCATTTAGCTTCAGCATCCAGTAAATGCCGTAAATTCCGCAGGTAACAATGGAAAGGATAATGCAAAGAGGGATGCTGCGAGGAGTAATCCCGTAGGAAGAACGGAACGGTGTTCCTCCGGTTGACTGGTAATAGTTATTCTGCTGATAATAATTGTTCTGTGTTCCTCCGGTTCCCTGAAAATCAGAAGAACTGTGAGCAGTTCCGTCTGTATTCGGCTGATCGTTAAGGGGAGCACCACACTGGTTGCAGAATGTAGCATGATCGTCAGTAGGATTCCCGCATTTCGGACAAAATTTCATATGTAATGACCTCCTAAAATAATTTGTTTTAATGATAACATAGACAGGACGGTTATACAAGTAATACGTCCGGCTGACTGGACAGATCTGATAGTTTCTTGCTATAATAAGAAAAATGAAAGTGAAAAAGGAGTACAGAAGATGCCAGTATTTGATTTTAATAATGCACCGGATGATAAAAAGCCGGTTGTATGTACATATACCACGTTCTCATCTAATGAGGATCATGTGTCCATTGAAAATCCGATCCTTGTCCTGGATAACAGTAAAAAGGAGTGGAATCACCATTCCTGTGGGATTTTCACGAATCAGAGTAAGCAGACTGCTTTTGAATTTGATGAAGACGGAGGAACGATAAGTGCGGATATTTTGCTTGTGGATGCACGGTTTGTCAGCCTTTTGAAATGGCTGGGAGAAAATCATATCAATGTGCGTTTATCAGGAAAGAATACAGAAAGCGGATATGCCGTGTATCGTATCAGGGAGATCGCATTTGGTGGCGGTACGAAGCTGTCTGCGGAGGATGGATTCCTGCAGTTTATGATTGAGAGACTTTTTGCAAGCAATGCACCTGCGGAAGAAGTAGAAGATGAAGACGGAGAAGAGAACGGGGATGACATGAAGCTGACCAGTATTCAGAGTATTACTGATTTCATGACCTGTGCAGGAAGGACGCTACCGGATAATATCCGTCTCTGGGCGAGAAGAAATCTTGCTGTGGCACGTTCCCATGAGGTGTCGCAGGAAGAACGTCGTCATGCACAGCGGGCATTATCCATTATGATGAATATTCAATGGAAAAATGATTATTTTGAAGCCATTGATCCCGAAGAGGCAAGAAGGATTCTGGATGAAGAGCTTTATGGAATGGAACGCGTAAAGCAAAGGATCATCGAGACGATCATTCAGATCAACAGAACACATACATTGCCGGCATACGGACTGTTGCTGGTAGGTCCTGCAGGAACCGGAAAATCTCAGATTGCCTATGCGGTGGCACGTATTTTAAAATTACCGTGGACAACATTGGATATGAGTTCGATCAATGACCCTGAACAGTTGACAGGAAGTTCCCGTATTTATTCCAATGCGAAGCCAGGAATCATTATGGAGGCCTTTTCCATGGCGGGTGAGTCGAATCTTGTGTTTATTATCAATGAGCTTGATAAGGCAGCTTCAGGAAAGGGAAATGGAAATCCGGCAGATGTGCTTCTGACACTTCTTGATAATCTTGGATTTACGGATAACTATATGGAGTGTATGATTCCGACTGTAGGTGTTTATCCAATCGCAACGGCGAATGATAAGGATCAGATCAGTGCACCGCTAATGTCACGTTTTGCGGTGATTGATATACCGGACTATACTCCGGAGGAAAAGAAGATCATATTCTCTAAATTTGCATTACCAAAAGTACTGAAACGTATGAGCCTGAGAGAAGAAGAGTGCATCATGACAGACGAAGCACTGGATGAGGTGATTGAATTGTATTCCGATACAACAGGAATCCGTGATCTGGAGCAGGCGGCAGAGCATATTGCGGCAAATGCGTTATATCAGATTGAAGTGGAACAGAAAAAGAAAGTTGTATTTGATGCAGAAATGGTAAAAGAGCTGCTGGACTGACTGAAATCAGAAAAAGAAAGCAAGCCGGAATAGAAAGCAAGCCGGAATAGAAAGTAAGAAAAGACCCGGGTGGCAGGGCAGGAAAAGATCTGAAGATCATAAAAATGATTTTCAGATCTTTTTTTTAT
>OBAR01003016.1_pt1 | contig 10619 bp, 16 predicted proteins | sample 1517911 | NCBI WGS metagenome assembly OBAR01 (sample SAMN04571709, study PRJEB22368) | human gut metagenome | biome: human gut; material: stool | host: Homo sapiens | place: Luxembourg | collected 2012-10-26
CTGATGCCATAGCCTACGTCATGGGCACCGCCCCTTCCAAGCTGGGCAAGTAGCACCTGCTACTGTACCATATACACAATGAACTGCAACCATCAAACATTAGGAGTACTTACTATGTCCATGCGCAACATCTTCAAAATTGTCCTTGATTCCAACGCTGAAGCTGGCAAGCTCGTGACCGCTCGCATCGCAGGCAAGGCTGCGAAGGAAGCTCTCTTTGCCAACCCCACCGTGTTGCAGGGTGTGCTCACGTCCTCCGCTGTGCTGACCGCTGCGTCCCTCGCTGACCCGGACACCGCGCACGGCAAAGCTCTGCACTACCTCGGCCTCGGCATGACGATGGACTCCGCCGATGAACTCCTGCGTGTGTGCGACGAGGCGGGCGTGTTCCAGATGAAGGGCACCGCCGAAGACAGCGCAACGGCTGACATGCAGGCTGTGGTCTCCAAAACCTTTGACTCCAAGCCTTTCCTCCAGATGCTCGGTGTTCTGCCCAAGTCTGACGGCACCAAGGAAACCAAGCCCCGGTTCTCCACGCAGGCCAAGCCCGCCGGTGTCACTGCCAACGCCATCGAGAATCCCAACAAGATCGAATCCAAGGAAGAAACCACCGCTGAACCCGTGTCCGTGAAGGTCGGCCCCGAAGTGGCTACGCCTGTTCTCCTGCCCACCAAGGACGGCAAGGATGCCAAGACCGAGAAGCCTGTGCTGCGCTGCGCCTTTGAAGGTTGCGGCAGTGTTCTTCGCAAGGTGGCTGAACAGAAGCCCTTCCACCTGCCCACCGACAAGGACACGCAGAAGTACATCACCGATGATGAGCGCAAGCTGGAAGGCAGCTACCTCTGCAAGTTCCACCGTGACGTGGTGACCAAGGCCATCCAGAAGCGGAAGAACGATGACCGCATGAACAAGGTGCGGGAACAGCGTCTGGCTGAAGCCACTGATGAACTGACCAACGTGGAAGCTGAACTGCGTGAAGGTGAAAAGGCCCTCGCTGCCAGCGAAAAGACCATCAACAAGATCACAGACCCCATCATCAAGTCCGGCGCCGAGAAGGCCGTGGAAGAAAAGCGCAACAGCATTCAGAACCTGCGCAAGCGCAGCATCGCCCTGCAGAACAAGTGCAAGCAGATCTCCGAAGAGATCGCTAAGGCCAGCAAGTAACACACTGAAACTCACGGAGGTATGTAGTCTATGAACAAAAACAATGAGATCATTCTCGACATGGAAGCGGCACATGAACCGGTTGGCTTCGGTGCTAAGGTCATTGGCCTTGCCAAGAGCGTGACCAGTTCTCCCACCATGCACCGGCAGATCGACAAGACCAAAGAAGCTGGTGTAGTTATCACCAAGCTCGCCGCTGGTCGGCTAGTTCTGAACAACGTGACCGATGTGATTGCGTCCGGCCTGCCTTGGGGCATGGGCGGATTCATCAAGTCCAACCCGCTGAACGAAGCTCTGTTCAAGTTCAGCTTGGCTCAGGCTCTGTCCATCATGGGCGGTGCGTTTGTCTCGAACGTAGGTGAAGACGATCCGAAAGCCAAGTACTTCCTGACGGCCATCGACGCGGCCACGCTTGCGTCTGTCGACGCTCTGCGTGAAGCCTCCGGCATTGAAGAGTTCATCATGTCCAAGATTCTGACCAAGGATGTGATGGACAAGATCAAGCCTCTCGTCAACACCCATCCCATGTAACCCATAACAAGCAGGGCCGGGGTAACTCGGCCTTGTTTGGAACTAGGTTGCAAGTGAAAGGAGTAAGGCAGACACTGTCGTGTACATGAGAGCAAGTGCAACTGGTAGGTTGCAGCCTCCGCACAAGGTACGCTCCACCGAACGTGTAGACTTAGGGTGGCTAATGAATTGTTGGTTAGGTAAACGCTTTGCAAACTTGTGTATCAGAGTGAGGTATAGAATCCTCGATGGCTGCTGATACTGTGCTCAATGTCGGCACATCAAAGCAAACTACGGATACACAACTTGTGTTTTGGGTCGAACACAGAGCTAGTGGATGACGCAAGTAACATGAGTACCGGCTAGCCATGCCGCGAAGTTGTTACTGAATATGGCAGGTAAGATAGTCTAGCAATGTGCATCATGTCCTTCATAAGATCAACTTACTGACTACAAGGAGCCAGTCATGTTTGATATACTAGGAGAACTCATGGTGTCCAGCCCTGCAGTGCGACAAGTCTATCTGCATGGTGGTGCACTGGTGGTTGGCGTGGGACTGTGTGCTTTTACTCTGGCACGGTATAGAGAGTACAAGTATTGCAGACACGTGTTGACGGAGGAACTTAACAAGCTGTACTCGATGGGTATCATCATGAGAACCGTTGCGTTCACATGTGAAACCAGCTTGGTGATGGCTGATCTCATCGAAGCTATGGCTACAACTAGGAGTAGATGGTATGTCTTACACCTCGTTGTTCGGTCACTGCGAAGAACCTCCGTAAAGGAAATGCTGCTGGATGCCTTGCACGCAAACAAGGTACAACCTCTGACTGGACTTAAGAGGCTCAAGGCCCTGTTTACGTCAGCGTTCTAGCTTCATATCTTTAACATCTACTCGGACTGAGGTTGGCTGCTCTCTGCTAACCTCAGTCCGTTTACGTATAAGGAGAAAGGTTATGCCTACATATCAAGACAAGATGAATTACTGGTCACAGAAAGATCCCTATGCTCCTCCTCGGTTCCTTCCGAAGAAGTCACCTCAACTCACCGAAGAAGAGGTGGAAGAGTGGAAGCTGAAGAACGCAGGTAACTTTATTACCTGCCCTAAGTCTGGCACCCGTCTCTTGAGGAGTAACTGTGGCAAACTGCTGATGTGTTATCAGCAAGGGACATGCTATCATGTGGACTACACCAACTTCGACAAGAACCTGCAACGAAAAGCATATGACTTCAATGGGTAGCAGGGTTGAAGTGTGATAGGTGTAGAGTCAGGGATGTTCCTTGCCTCTTTCCTGTCACACTTTAACAAAGGAGAAACTTATGTTTCGTTTCCTGAAACCCCTTGTGTATGCGGTCATTGCCACGGTCGCCGGTTCCTTCGCCTACAAGGAAGGGAAGCAGGCTCTGTTCCCTGCTCCGGCCTCCGACCAGACCATCGACACCAAGCCGGTGGAAGACAAGAAGGACTAGTCCCCTTCTTTAAACCTTAACTTGGAGAGGTTGTCATGAGTGTTGATCAGGATGCGTTAGACATCCTATGTGAAGTCTTCGATGATAGGATCGAGGATGTCATGTCAAACCGTGACAACCTCTCCTACACTCTGTATGATGACGATGGCTACCCAGTTGGTGCTGCTATCTTTGACGAGTTCAAGTCTGGCGAGCGTGTCAGATATGTCTACGTCTACTGGATTGGGGTGCGCTACCGTGGTGTAGGTATTGGAGGACAGATACTTCGCACCTTGCACCAGCAGTACCCTGAACACTGGTTCAGTTTGAGTACACTCAAGTCGAACACAGATGCTGTCAGATTCTATCAACACCTAGGGTATCAGATAACTGGAGACTTACCCGGATGTCCTAGCTTCTATCATCTCCAGCGCAAACCTGAAAAGGAGTTCACCTCATGAGCGGTGATCAGAACCAAAACCAGAACCAGCAGAAACAGAAGGGTGGCAATCAGAACGGCCCGAAAGAAGGCATCACCATTGCCACCTCGGTCAATCCCTCGCAGTCCGGTACCCTTGGCCAGCAGGTTCAGGGTGCCATTGTCACCGGCATTGGTGGTGCCATCGCTGCGTTGGCTTGCGCCGGTGTGCAGAAAGGATTCGACTGGATTGTTGGCAAGTGGACTGGTCGCAATGTTCGCCCCGTCTTCAACGTGACTCCCACCGGCCCCACCACGGGTGGCTCCGGCAACATCATGCAGGAACTGCACACTGTTGCGGGAAGCAATCCCGATGAAGCGAAGCGTGTCATCCAGTCCGTGGCCAAACGTCTCGGTATGCAGATCGGCCAGCCTGCCCCTGCTCCCGTGACTGTTGACGCTGGTGTGGTGGAGATGACTCCTCCCACTCCGGCCCCTGCTCCCACCGCTGCTGATGTGGTTCCCAGTGATGCTGCCCTCAAGGTGGAAACCAAGCAGCCCAAGCCTCAGCAGCAGAACAACAAGGGCGGTAAGAAATGATTACCCGCATCGCCGGGTTTCTGTTCTATATCTTGATGACCGGCCTGTGCGCCATCACCACTGTTGGTTATGCCAACGATGCGGTTAAGGCCCTTGACAAAAAGAACTAACCTCTAGCACATGGCAGGACTCATGCATACTAGGTGCAACTAACGAAGTATCATGGGGTCTTGTGTAGAGACAGCACCTCCACATAAGGTTGTCTTGTGTGGGTTGTGTGAGTCCTGCTATGCATCTAGGGATTAGATCAATGTGCTATTCACCTAGCGTTGCCGACGCAGTACAGTCATGTTTATCAAGTCTAAGCGTATACTTGTGACCATGACCTTTGGTACTCATCACGTTTCAACTCACGAGGTTTCTCATATGTGTAACTGCACTTCCTGCTTCTGCTCCATGTCTTCCTCCATCGTCATGCCCGCCCCTGTTCGTCCTTCTGTCAAGCGTGGTGCTCTGCTCCGTGCTGTCAGCGGCGAGAAGGTCGGTGACTTGTACATGCTGGTGCGTGAAGCGACTGGTGTGTTCGCCAAGGACGCCGAAGAATCTCTTCAACCTCGTCAACCTGACGAACGAAGGGAAGACTCGTGTGTCTCGGCCCCAGCGCAAGCTGGTCTGGGGACATGACGAAGTACCGATGGATGTGATCGAGCAGCACTTTGGTTTCCAGCTGGTTCCTGTTGCTGACAACATCAGCAAGATCGAACCTCTGCTCAAGGGCGTAGGCATGAACCTTCACGCTGCCAAGATTCGTGAAGAACAGTCTGCCTTGATGTACCGCCTGTTCTAATCTTTAAACCTGCTGGCCCATGTGTACTCTTCGAGAAAGCCTCGACTCTATATGTGTCAATGCCGAAAGAACATAGTGCACATGGGCTGGCCTCTTCGGAGGTTTGTATGTCCATTGATCTGAGTAAGCAATGGCCATCTCTTTTGTCTTATTATGTAGGCTTTCCTGCTGATGGAACTGGTACCTACATCGAGAACATCTACAAACTGAGCAAGCAGAACAAGGCTAATCTGGCTGCTAAGCTCGGGCTTCCTGACACGCTGACTGTCGAGGAAGAAGTAACGGTTGATTTGAATGAACGCTTTGCGTTCTCTTATCAGCTTGTCTGCATGGTCATGCCTAAAGATAAGCAGCCTACGTTTGACGAGTTCATTACGAACAGAACGTCTAACCAAATGAAGCTGTCCAAACGTATCTTATCTTATGCCAAGACCAACAGCAACGTGACCGCGAAGATTCTCCTTAGCGGATTATATTCCAGCTCCTTCCGCTCTAAGCTGAACAAAGAACTGCCGAAGGTACCTGATGCCAGATCCTTTGTCAGTAACTCTGACTGTGCTGAGGCAGTTGTGATCACGCAGGACTACGAATACTACTCCGCCATCATTCAGAACATCTACTCTGAGATTGCGTCAATCAAGAAAGCGACGTATGGTTTCAGCATGGATATGTTCACGATGCTGTCGGCTGGTAGTAGCAGCAGCTTCTCATCGTGCTTTACGGTTGGAAGGTTCAACAGTAAGGGGCCGCTTGACATCGCTCTCTGCCCCTTGACTGGTGTAATCTACAACCGCCAAGGAAAGAACATCACCGGCAGAGCTTGGGTTGTCTTTGACAAAGACTTCAACAAGTTCATCGTCATGAAATCTTATGGTTTTATCGACGACGCCATCATTAAGAAGGTGTGTGGTTGGTTGTGTGCTCTGCTCGATGACAAAGCAGACTGGTCATACACAAATGGAAACAGTGAAGATGTCTATCTTTCACTCGACTACAGACCAGAAGGCTGGTACATTGACCCTGTTCGTATGTTCTTCTTCTCTTCAACGTCTGACAAGATCAGGAACATTGATGTGCGAGGGTGCGTAGAAGCACCTTGTTTGTTGTGCGGTAAGTATCATACCAAATCAACAATCATTTGCAGTGACTGCGAAGAAACAAAGCTGACCAACTGCAAGAGGTGTGGCAAGCAGATGCTTAAAACGGACAGCAACAAGCTGTACCCACTGTGTAATAACTGTGTGGAAAAGGTCACATTCTGTCCTGTCTGTGGTTCGATGATGCGGGAAGGCAAAGCATGTCCCAAGTGTGCATGGAATAACATGTGCGCTATCTGCGGCACCAAGTCTGATAAGAAGCTACAGTGGATTGAAGACATCCCTGTGTGTGACCACTGCATCAGTATCTTGCACAAGACTACCTGCGAATGCTGTGGTTCTCATGGCTTGATGTATCCTTATCGTGGCCATGCTTTGTGCAACAACTGTTACCAGCAGTTGTCTTCACTGCCTTCGTCAACAATCAGTGAAGCACAGGTTCACATCAAGGCCAGCATCTTGCAGAACTTTATAACCAGCAATCCTGATCTCAAGATTAGCTGGAACGTCAGCGAAGGAGACGCTAATGAGCATTGAGAGACTCAAGACAATCCTTCGCATGACGGATGCGGAGGTAATACAGAACATCATTGGTACTCTGACGAGTTCCGACTCTGGGTACGAAGTATACACTGACGACGAGAACTTCGTCTTCGGTATTCCTACAACTGATACCATATGTCCTGTGCTTTTGCAGGCGCATGTGGATACAAGACGACACGCCTCGGTGGATGAACCTCTCATCTTGTGCACCGAGTACGGAGTCATTACAAATGCCAACGGTATCCTCGGCGGTGATGACCGCTGTGGTGTTGCTGGTATTCTGGACATCATTGAACGCCATACCAGTAAACCATTCGTTCTCTTCACAAACTATGAAGAAACGGGTGGCAAAGGCATGAAGGCTTTCCTCAAGACTGGCTACCTCGACAAGTTCGTCGACCATATTTATTGTGTCATTGCCCTTGACCGAAGGGGACACAATGAGTATGTATACTATAGCCCCACGTTACCGAGCAAGCTGACGTACTTCCTTGCCAAGCTCGGTTACTATGAGGCCAATGGTTCTTACTCTGACTGCTATGATCTTTGGATGAAGCATGACATCGCTCATGTCAATCTGTCATGCGGTTATGGTCGGCAACACACAGCCGATGAATTTATCTTGGCTGAAAGCTACGTGTCTTCCATCCTTCGCGCTGATCGTTTGATGCAAATGATTGACGAACCCTTCCGTGTAAAGGAACGCTTCACGTACCGAAGCGGACACGGGTACTCGTCTGTCGTTTATCCTATCCCCAAGCCTGCTGACAATGCTGGTCAGGGAACTGCTGCTCTTGAAATAGTGGGTAGTGAAGAGCTTGCATCTGATGACGGCCCTGAATATGTTCAAGGAACTCATATCCATTCCCCTGTTCACATGCCTCCTGAAGCGGTGTACGCATACTCTGCGGCACCGAAATGTTTCGTGTGTGCGCGAGACGACAGACCGATGGAGTATGATACCAAGAACAGTTTCTTCATCTGTGAAACGTGCAAGAAACAAATCATTAAACACTTTGACACAGTGACAGTCCCCAACGCTATGGCGTACTACGACATGCTTGAGGAGTCACGGGCCAAGAGCCGAGAGGCTAACAGGAATTTGAACAAGGCCAAGCTCAAGGCTAAGAGTTCTCTTCCTGTGTGTCCCGGATGTGGTGACAATCACCATGTCATCTGGTCGAGGAAGGACATAGGATTTGTGTGCACGTCTTGCTTTGAGTACCCTTCTACCGATGGATACAACGGTAAGTTCTGGGTACGAGGAGACAAGAAGTTCTTTGTGAAGACTGTGAATGGCAAGCAAATGGTACTGGTGACAGATCTTAAGGGTGAACACCTTCTGTCAAGTGAAGAGCTGTTGAAGAGCAGTAAGCTTCACCAGTGCGCTGTCTGCCATGAGCCTCACATCTCCTGCTCTTGTGAAACCATAGGCAAGACGAGAAAGGTAAACGTATATGTTTGCCCCTCTTGCAAACAAGAAGCCTTGGATACACTTCTCAATGACAACCTCCCTCCGTGGGACTTGGACTAGGAGGATTACAACATGATCGTACCACGTCGTCCTGAGATTTGCAATCCTTCTATTCCCGGATGTGAACTCAAACTTCCTTTGTACACGGAAGAAGAACGGAAGCGTATTGAAAACATGATCGACTTCCCCGGTGAATATACCGCAGACGATTTTCGTTCTGCGCTTGACCTCTGCTTCAAGCGTAGCACGGAAGCGGAAGCTTTCATCCGTTCCCTACACGACTACACCCTTCGTCTGAAAGGGGTGTGGCATAGATGGTTGGGTGCTCTTCGTCCGACCGTTGTTCGTAAAAGTTAGCGTAGCTAACGCTACTTGTAAACCTTAACACGAGGTGCTTATGCGTAATCGTATCAAGCAGTTCTTTGGCTGGTTGTTCAAAGGTATCAAAGCCCTATGGCAGATCGGTTGGAAAAAGATCATGGACTTCGTCACCAACATAGAAGCTGCCAATGAACTACTTGACAAACTGGAAAAGAATGATTACGTAATCATTCCTGAAAAGATGTCAAGGGTTCACAAAGCTGTCTCTCTTGTGTCTGGATGTTGTCACAGTTTCTTTAACAGATTCCTTAAGAGGACTGACAAAGAACACAAGCTGCTTGACATTGACATCCCTAAGAACTGGATGCGAGGGAAGAGAAGACGTTTAAGCGACGTTGAGCGGCTTGCTCTCTAGGAGAGGTTTTAAGCCTCGTTTACTATGAGGATGACCTATGAGTCATCTTTTAAATAAACGTGTCTTAGAATCAATCCTCGTGCGTTTAAACGGTATATGAACCATAACCGAGGGACGTAGAAATGTAATGCAAACAGAACACCAACAACAGTCCAGACATACTGTGTGTCTCTGACGTAAAGGCAAGACATGAACTCATGCTTAGAGGCATGGTTGTATCAGCTTGTAACCATAACAGAGATGCAAGAGTATGACTGTTAGGCGAGAGGAGCTTGAGAAGTTCCTTGATTACGATGCACCTATGGATGTGCCAGTAAGACAAGCCTACTGCCCTTTCTGTGAACAACACAGGAAGAATGACAGTGCACACTGCTTCGTCATTACTCGCAAACGAAACGGGTTCAGTATGTGGTGTCATAGGTGCCACACTAAATACTGGTACCCAATTAAAAGCCCATCATCTAGCGCGATCTTAAGTGAATTGCATCGAAGAGCAGTGGGCAACAAAGACAATGCCAGTGTCGTAACGAAGAAAGTCACTCTCCCGTCAGACTTTACAGCTGACATTCCCGCGTCAGGTTTGCTGTGGTTACGTACCTACGGCGTCAATGAGGATGAGATACGCCGGTACCATTTTGGGTACAGCCCCAGACTAGATAGGTTAATCCTTCCTGTGTTCCGGGATGGAGAGCTGGTCTTTTGGCAGGGCCGCAACCTTTCTTCAGACACATCCAGACCTAAGTACATGAACGTGAGATCACAAAGGTCAGATATCGTTCTGTTTGTAAATAACCAAACATCGAAGGTCGTACTCGTCGAGGATATTCTTTCATGCCTCGCAGTAGCTAGGGCCGGTGTGAGTGCTGTTGCTCTACTTGGAAGCTACGTGAAGATGGATCTTTTACGTGATGTTCTGGCGGACGCAGATATAGATTGTATAAAGGTCTGGCTTGATCCCGACAAAAGACAAGAGGCATGTAAGTACGCAAAGCAATTGCGTGCACTTGGTTACAGTGCAAGTCCAATTGTGCTGGCACACCAAGACCCTAAGTGTTACAAACCCGAAGAAGTCCAACGCTTCATAGGAGGTGCGACATGTTCGGATTCGGAAAGAAAACCTACGATGGGCCTACGTGGAAAGACGTGTCCATCGGTGTGACCATCGGTAAGAAAACCATGAGCATCTTCGAGATCATTCGTAAGTTGTTCTGGAATGTGATCAACATCATTAGCAACGCCCGATCTATCTGGCGTACTTTGTGTAAGGCGGTTAAGGAGGTGTGTCATGCTTAGCTTCAACGATAAGGCTGTCTCCTTCGTACAGTCTTCTTCCTCCTCTGGTTACGACATACAGCGCTATCTGTCTCGTAAGCGTAACCAGCTGTCGAACTTCTACGACATGGAGCTGGCTATGTGTGACTCGTGTGGCACGCTTTTTACAGACAAGCTCAAGTCTATGCCGTGCCCTAAGTGTGGCAGCACTAACGGCAGGAGTCATTCGTACAACACTACGAGTCTTGGCTATCTTGATAACATCAGGATGAACTCGTTCACCTACGCTATGGCTGCCTAATAAATATGCAGACAGGTACTTGACAAGCAGGTATTTGATCTTATACCTATAGTACTATAGGTTACTTAACAGGTAAACCTAAAGATAAAACCTTTAGGTTAATATATTAAGTATCTTAATAAGTATCCTTGACTTTACTTAATTAAGTATTATAATATATCTAAGTATATCTTAGCCGTTACTTAACCTTACTTAAGTATAATATCTTAAATAACCTACTACGTAAATACCTTAATAAGTATATTATCCTAAGACTAAACCTAACTCT
>OBAR01003019.1_pt1 | contig 10615 bp, 18 predicted proteins | sample 1517911 | NCBI WGS metagenome assembly OBAR01 (sample SAMN04571709, study PRJEB22368) | human gut metagenome | biome: human gut; material: stool | host: Homo sapiens | place: Luxembourg | collected 2012-10-26
TTTACAATATCTTCTGCCACCGTCAGGCATGATGCTGATACCGAATACTGTTTCTTTAGTTTTTCGGTTGAAATTCTGTTGAGTCCTTACTTTCATTTCGATATTTTTTAGAACTATTTATTTCTGATCTGAAGAAATCCACGCTTAGCACATTCCCTGAGAAGCTCCATATCCTCATCCTTGATGTTACAGGGAGTTTCACCGTTTACCGTGGTGTAATCGGGAATGTTAAACCTGTCTCTGATTTTCTTTATAATTCTGGGGACGTCTTTGGGATCAAGATGTTTGGTGTCCCAGTAAATAGTAACTTTCATTTTCTTAGACTTTCTCCAATAAATTTGACTCGTGTTGTAATCGCAACCAATCTGTCCATTGTCCGTTCCCCGTACTTTTGAGAGATTTCCTCAAGAGATAAATTAGTAGTCAGTATCAAGAGTTTTCCCCGCTTTTCTGCTTCATCAACTATTTCACAAAAAGCAAGCCTTCTCTCTCCGAATTTTACGCTCAGATTCTCCGTTCCAATATCGTCGATATAGATGATATGTTTAGCTTTCACGGCATCTATATTAGCATTCATTTGCTGCGCATCGTAACAGGAGACTATCTTTCGGCAGTAATGATTCAGTAGCAAAGGAATAATTTTCCAACAGATAAGAGATTTCCCGCGTCCACAGTTACCATGACAGAGAAGCCCACGCCCATTGTTATCAGAAAGCCATGTGGCTATTTCTTCGTATTCTGGCAACCATTCAGCATTTTCGGTGAAATAATTCAACCCGCGCCAAAGAATATTCTTAGCGTCTGGTATTGCTATATTCACCAAGTTGGGAATAGGGTTAAACCCTGTTTCTCTGAGACTGTCGATTGTTTTCTTGAAGTCTATTTTTTCCATCTTTCCTCCCATTTTCTTTCTTGTGGCGAATTGTATTTATCAGGGGAATTGTCTTTAAGAACCAAGCCAATATCGGTAGTAGATTTAACGCAAATACTGTTCTTATCTCTCTTCCATTGCTCATATTCACGCGGTGTACTATCAAACACGACACCAGCCCATCCTGATTCAATGGCTCTATAAATTTGCTTGATAGCAAATTCCTCATCGTACTTTCCTAATTTGTCTAAGGATAGTTGTAGGGCATGATTTATTTTCTTTTTCCATTTTGGAGTAGCACATAAATCATTCCATGCTGCCATAAATGCTTCTGAAGTGAAAGGATATACCAAAGGCTTATCTCTGCTACTTGTTAGAGGCGTTCGCCTCTTACTCTTTGGCGGATTTTTAGCTTCAGTTGGAGAATCTTTATTCTCTTCCTCTTTTGCATCTACGTTAGTAGATGTTTTATCTATATCTGATTTATCAGATACATTATCATATAACATTATAGGGGTTTCTTTGGGGTTATTTAGGGGTTTTGTTGGGGTTTCTTTGGGGTTATTTTTTTTAGGTCTTCCACCAAGATGTCCATATTCAGCTCCCTTTTTCCCATTTTCAAACCTTTTTCTATTAGAGTCTATTTGAGGTTTTATTATTTCCAGCATAGCTTTCGTAATCGGCTTTAGATTATCAGTTGTTTCTCCGTATAAGCCATACTCAATTATGGCTGTGAGTACATCTCCCTGAATATCTCTCGGCAAATTCTTGATTGCTTCCAACCAGCTTTCATAAAACACAAAACTTGACCTTTTTTCGTTGCTCATCATGTTGGCAGTATTTCAAACTCTATTCTTGGATTTACTTTATCTATAATTTTCTCCACTTCTCGGACATTTCGGGATATGCTCAATATCCTTGATTACCTCTTTTATACTTTTCATATTAAAATCTCACGTTAGTTAATTGCCTGTCCTTGGAGAAAACAGCCCATTTACCATTACCACTATCAAATAACCGTAAGTCCGACACCTCTCCGAAACGTTTGATGTTACCACAAAGGTCAACAATCCAGCCACATTCCTTGGAAGGATGCGGGCGGATAGCCCGACCTACAATTTGATACCACATCGCAAGTGACATCGTAGGGCGTGCCATTACTACTGTATCAAGTTCAGGATAGTCAAAACCAGTAGTCAATACTCCGACATTAGCAACAACAGGTATTTCACCTGTCTTGAAATGCTTGAGAATCATTTCACGCGTGACTTTTGGAGTTTCACCGGATACAATAGCGCAACCAGGTATTGACATCGTTAACCGTTCAGCCTCTTTCAAGAATCGAGTAAATACCAAAATGCCTTTTCGTTTTCCTCCAGCTTTGGGATTCATCAGCCTTTGAACGATGTGGACAAGATAACCGTAGAAGTCTATGCGTTCATATTCTCTTTGGACTGATTTATCCGTATAATCGGCACCGGTGGTGTTCACTCGTAAGTTGAGTTCGTTCCACCCTGAAGGATTCATAGGGTAGTAATTCAACCTCGCCAAATATCCCATATCTAAAAGAGTTGATACCTGTACATGGTAAATGACCTCTGAAAATACATGGGGCTTTGTACGGGTGATAAACTTCAACATAGAACCGAAGTCACGGCTGGATGAAAGCCGGTAAGGTGTGGCCGTTAATCCAAGAACCTTGCATTTTACAGCTTCAAAGAAATCCTTGTACATTCCCTCTTTAGGGTTTACCAAATGGCACTCATCCACAATTATGTTTTTAAAGTGGGTAAATAATTCGGGATGATTCTTCACGCTACCTATGGTGGCGAATGTGATACGGCTTATCTCCTTTGAGTTGAAAGAAGCCGAATAGATGCTACAATCAAGAATACCATATGAGCACAGTTTCTTGAAATTTTGCTCCAAAATTTCTTTACTCGGCTGGAACACTAAGGTATGTCCGTCAAGCCTTGCAGCTATATCCGCTATGATAAGGCTCTTTCCCGAACCCGTAGGCAAGACCATGATAGCATTCGTTTTCTTGGCTTTGTTGTTGAAGAAAGAAACGGCTGCATTAGAGGCTTTCTGTTGATAATCTCGCAAAACATAACTCATAATCCTTTCTCCTTTCGTAACTTCTTATTAAGTACCTTGTAATACTTGATTAGCTGCTCGTACTCGTTTACGTATTTCCATTTGTAACCATAGGCTTGCGTTCTTTTCCCTTTTAAGACCTTGCATATCAGTGAGGAATCATAACCTAAAATCCTTTCTGTATCTCTTATTGAATCAAATTTTCTCACAAATGAATTATCTTCATTTAGTTGAATTATTGAAAGAGAAAACGGATGATTTTTTCCCGTACCGTATCCAGGACTATTCCCCAAAGTATTAATTGAATGATGAATGTTTTGCTTTTGACTACACCATTCAAGGTTGCTATATACATTGTTTTTCCTATTTCCGTCTTTATGGTTCACGACAGCACATTTAGTATATCCATCACAAAAGCAAGAAGCAACTAGTCTATGAACTTTCAAGCATTTTACTTTCCCGTTTTTTGATAAATATACGAGAAAATATCCACCTCTTAAATCGGGATTTTGTTTCAATATCTTTCCCGATGTAACTCTTGTATGGTTACCGCATTTCGCTGTATGTGATAAAGAACGCACTCTACCCATATTAGAAACTTGATATAACCCTTTATATCCGGCTATATCCTTCCAAACTTCTTCCATAAAAAAGTATTAAATGTTGGACAATAGAAATTCCAAACAATCCTTGTGAGGGTCGCTCGAATGATAGGTTTTGCAGAACTCTGCAAATGCTTCTAAAAGTCCGTTGGATAGGATGAAATAGTAAGCCTCGTTTTTGGCGTTCTTTTCTATTTCAAAATCACGATAAGATACAGTTTTCGCACTGTTGGGCGCAAAGTTTTGGCTACTGTTATTCGCCTTAACTCTGATTTCATTGTACTTTGGCATTGATGAATGAAATTTGAGTTATGTATATAAAGAAAGCTGTTCGCTTCCCTCTACTCGCCAAAGTACACTAAATATCGCAAAGATACATAGCCATCAGGGAATACGAACAGCTTATATTTATAAATACAATCTGTCGAATGGATATAAAAAATCCATGTATCAATACGACTATAAAACATACTTTGGCGAAGTATGTCGCAAAGATACACTCAAATTTCTAAATGCCAAATGAAAATCTTATTTTTCTGATAACATCTTCTTGTTTAACGCTTGATAGTATTTGATAAGTTCTTGAAGTTCAAAATCTGAATACTTTTTTGTTTGATGAACTTGAATTGCCAACATATCAAACTTTTGCTTACCAATTTTAGCAATCAAATTCTTTTCGTAGCCAATCAGATGGTCAGCCTTAAATCTGTTGCAGAAAGAACATTCGCACGAGCAATTCAATTCAGAATATCGCAAACTCATATTCTTTCTTGACCAAAAATGACCGCAATCTCCTTTTTCAAAAGGTTTGATTTCACCACAACTTATACATTTGAAGAATTTGTAGCCAAAAGGTTTGCTGTCTCTTAGACGAATATATAAGCTGAAAACCTTGTCGAGTTTAGCTTTCAAATCCGGCTTCTTCTTTACTGTTACCCCAGCCTTATCAAACAAGGGTAAAGGCTTGTCTTTCTTCTTGGACTTAGTTCTTTTTATGTAGTATGGCATTATTTAAATCCCCATTCTTTCATATAATCAATGTTTTTAATAAATCCATCTATCGGTTTAGGACTTAAAAACAACCTTTCATTTTTTAAACTTGTACCACCCCAAATGGTTGGAGGACATTCATCATAATCCTTTTTATTTGATTCATAGACATTAAATTGGGGTTGGAATCCACAACCTTGTACACTCACACCTAAATAACCATCAAATGCACGTAAAGCCCACTCAAAAGCGATTTCACGGTGACAGTAATGAGAAGAATATACAGCAACAAAAATCTTATGTTGAAACAATCCTGTTTCTGTTAAATCAGGATGACAATCTATTCGGAAGTACTTTACATTTGAAAGTATTTCTTTTACAAACCTCTCGTATTTCTCGCATTCTTCTTTAGATAGGAACTCTTTCCCATCATTTGCGACATAGATTTTCTTAGTAATTTCTTTTTCTTCCATAATTTTACCAATTAAAAGCCCCGAAAGCGTATTCTCCGGGGCACAACCATTATTCACTAACTCTTGCCATTGATGTGTGGCTCACATTTATGAGGGATAAACAGGAGTCGAACCTGCACAAGTATCGTCTGCTTTCTCGCTTTCGTCCGTAGATTGGCTATCCTACGATCTCTTTAAACTACTCAACCTATTACTAACAGCTACGGTCTTGATGGCTTCCGTTCCTATGCGCACTTGGAATTTCAGCTCATTTAGTCTTCCTGTGACTATTATCCCATGTTTGCCTGCCCCATCTTTACAGACAGAACAGGCAGGTTAACCAAATTATTCTTTCGCTTCATAAGGATATACATCCATAATAGCCGTTTCAGACACAGATGCTATTTGATAATCTGCCATCGTTCCCTTCATGCCTTCATCTAACTTTTTGACAGCATCCCTTAAATCGGCAGCCTGAACAAGTACATGAGTAGATGTTTTCTTTTCAGAACCGCTTTTTTCATCAAGCGTGATAAATACCAGTTTGCATTTAAACCAGCGGTCAGCCGATTCTTCTTCAGAAAAGAATATCTCCGAATAATTAGCCCTCTTTATATCAGAAACAGTAAACTCCCCACTGATAAAGGGTGTCATTTCTTCAATACATTTACCTTCACTCTCTGTGAAAGACAGGGCGTCAAACAAATAAGGTTCTGTAACCTTTTTCTGCATTCCATTTTCCATTACTTTCTCATAACGGATTTTCACTTCAAACCATGTGTGCATCATAAATCACTATTTGTTTAAATAAATTCTTTGTTACGTTCAGTTTCTTGCTGGGCATATATCAGCATTTGATGTTCATTCGCAGCCGGAAGGTAAATACCTGCCTGTGCCGCACTCCAATTGCGGAAGCGGTCAATGCTCAAAGTCATTTCACCTGTTGTCAGTTCGGCAGAACTGCGCAAATAGGTTACTTCTTTGCCTTTCTTGTTGACCGTCTTGCGTTCAAACAAATCACGGTTGCAAGTCCTCTTATAGAAGTCAATTTTAGCTTCATCAAGGCTGCAACCGTATTCACTGCCGAAATACCCTAAAAGAAGATGCAAGTAGCTGTTTTGGGCAAGTGTGCGGTTAGGGAGTTTCTTTTTCACTTCCACCACCGCACGTTCACTAAACAGCTTGTTTACATACTCTTTGAACTTGGGTATTTGATATTCATTCTTCAAATCGAACAGCATACGCTAAAATGGCAGTGTATCATTATTTCACTGCGGTGGAGGGAAGTTATGCGGTTGTTGCTGATAAGTGGGCTGCGATGCCGGTTGCTGAACTGGTACTGCTGGCTGCTGTGTCTGCCTCGGTTCAATCCGATAAGGTTGAACACGGGTGAAAATCTGCTCTACACCGTCCTTGTTCCGGTATCTCGTGCCTTGAACATCAAAAGATATAGTGACTATTTGCCCGACTTGGAATTTGTCAAGTTCGGCACATCTGTCACCAATGAACTCCAGCATGGGAGTATTCTCAAAGCCCCGCTCGCCCGTATAAGGGTCGAAGCGTGTGCAATCTATTACTATACCTCTCTTGACGATGGTCTTTGAACCGTCTTTTGATGGTATCTGTTGCGAAGGGTAGATATAGATAATCTTTCCGGTTAATGTATTTGCCATAATTATTTGGTATAAAAATCTTTGATTTGTTGGAATATCCAACCTCTCTGCTTTATCAGTCGTATGATTTTCTCGTCACGTTGAATGCGGACAAAGGTTGTATCGTCATCTGTAATAATGCGACGAAGGTTTTCTTCATCATTGTAAGAGTCCACACAGACGAATACGAGATAACATGAGTCAAGCCCCGTGCAGTAGAGCTGCTCTTGCACTTGGTTGTAATATTTTTTGTGATTCTTCTTTACATACTCCACCAATGCGTTGTTGTTGCCTTTCAACGGCTGTATGTGGTCTATATAATCGTTGAGATAGACCGATTTCAGCTCGCGGAAGTCGAATAATTTTCCCTCTTTGATTTCGGCAAAGTCAAGAGAGGCCTTGAATACATCCATTTCCTCGCTTTGCACAACATACTGCGGGATAAACCACATCGGTAGTGAAGCTAGGTAACGGTCTTCAATTATTGCTCCTGTGCGCAATGCATCAATAGGGCTTGCTCTAGCATTGTAATAGGGTTTCACACCGCTTACAAAGCGTTGCATCAGTGAAACGTGCGCTTTGGTATTCCTACCGGACATCAGTGCATGTACGTCCCCACTTCCTATATACATTGTCTCCGTCATGCGATACCTCTCTTTCTCATACCTTGATAGATGTAGTCAATCTCATTTAAGGATAATTCCTCTATTGTTCCTTTATTGAACCGCTGCAAGGTATTTGCACAGACATTGCCGTCAGACAGCAGGAAGTTTGTCACACTTATCCTCTTCTCATCTGGCGTCTTCACGGCGGCTTGTTCTCTCGATTTATTCTCGTCCGGGTCTTCACCAGTGGCAATCTTGTAGGCGTTCAGTAAGGCATATTTCCTCGCATAAGTCGAAGCCTTACCAAACCCCTTGTCACCGGGGTCAAGTCCACGACCAAAACTTTCAACATCTACAAACTCGTCAGTTTTTTCAAGGTTGATGATGCGGAGTGTCATTTTCACTATGTCCATGTATTGTATGGATTCGCCCCCACCTTCTTTCATCACCTTGATAATTTCTGATTTTACGAGTTCCTGCTTGATAGGGATGCTGACAAGCCCGAATTTCGCTTCGGCTTCTTTCACTTCGAGAGTAACATCAATGTCCTGCACCGCTTTGTAAGCATAATTTCCTTTGCCCACGGTCATGTTTTTTTCGATGTTCTTTATTTCGTTAGAAACAGCTTGTATCTTCTGATACAAATTTAGCTCGCTCATAATCGTAAAATTTAAAGGGTTATTTATTTATAAATTCACTCATTCTAAGTGCATTGATAGCTGATTGGATTTCAAACTTAGAATACATTACAGGAGAGTTTTTTGAAGCACCTTTTCGTTTTTTGTGAACTAAACCATTGCTTTCCATTTTATCAAGCAAACCAGGCTCATATCCAAGTGATTTTAACCAACGGTGCGCTTCTCTTCTTTTTATCTCATCTGAGATAGGAGAACGTTTTTTCTCATTTGCGGCAGCTCCAAGCTCAGCCATCTGCATACAAATATCTTTTAATTCAAACAAATCAAGTGTAACCATCATATCGCCTGTATCTTATTACATTTTCAATCCTAACCCTACGCGATCTTCTCATAATACTTTGTCCGTGATAAGATGAAAAAGAGAATACACATAGCAAACAGCAAGCAACCACCGTTCTAGTGATTGGAGCAAAATCCATTGTTAGTTTGACATTAAACTTTGCCTCCATCATTTTAACAGACAATTCGCTTCTATTTCTTACCTTTAGCTTTGCATATATGCTTTGCATTTGGTTTCTAATTGTAGCAACAGACCTAAAGCAAATATTTGCAACTTCTTTAGCTTCTAACCCAGCCCCAATCATTTGAGCAACTTCATCTTCCCTATCCGATAGAGTTAAAAATAATCTTTCCATAATCGTGTGAGTCAATAGCTTATTTCCTATTATTAATAATAAATAAGCATCCTACTCTTTTATTTACCGAGATTGTATAGAGAGGTTTATCATTTGGAATGACAATACCTTCTTCTCTTGCTCTATTACTAAGCCTTGTAGCTTCTGCCCGAAAGCCATCTACTTCAATTCCATTCAGAGATAAAGACTTTATTTTTCCTGGTTTAACGGATTGAATAACCTCTCTAATTGTTTTCTTTGCCATAAGATTTAATTTTAAATTAATAATTCGTGGAGAAGCCCGGACTCGAACCGGGACAATTTTACTCGATACGCTGAAATAGGTATTACAACCCTAATTTTATTTTATTACAGCACCTTCGCAGGTTACGGTTAAGGCCGGAAGTTCATCCGTTTTATTGAGAACCGTTTCAGCACCTTGCGTCTTCCAATTCCGCCACTTCTCCTAATAAAAAAGTGTACTATCTTCACAGACCGCACACTCACAGTAAAAATAACTACATTTCAAAGGATTTTTTATTGTAATTAATGCCCTAACTCTTTATAACATATTCGGGCCATTATAAATGATACTCCACAAATGATAAGCATAATAATAATCCCTGTAGCATACATAGGACTATCATTAACAACTGCTCCGTACAACATCACTATTGAGCATAAAAAGACGAATAGTGAGAAAATAAACATAATCACTTTCATAGCATTGTCATTACGATTAAATCATTTGAATACAACTCTATAAAGTCATGCTTCCCGAATTGCACCATAACTCTGTCACCGTTAACGCTATATATCTTCCCGATCTTATTTTCCCAACCGGGAGCTTTATACTTTACCAATGCACCTTTTTTCATAGTTATTCGTTAATTAATTCGGGGTTATCGTGGACGTTACCTATCACCTCACCTTGTAAAACTTCGGAATCAAGAGTGTCAATCGGTTTGTTTCTTTCATACCCTATACACCAGCCAGTGAATTGATATTCGTCTACTGTCCACTTGTCTCTCCTTTCCTGATGTATCCACGTAGACCACATTACAAGATATATTCTACCGGACGGTGCTTTTATTATATCCCCGTCGTAAACTTCCGATTGATTCTTGTCAAGTAATCCGGTAAACTGACCTACTGTTTCTTTTAAAACCTTAATAGGCTGACATCCGTCTTTCTTGATATACGAACACCGCCCTTCTCCGTCACACAATTCAAATTCAAGGTAATAACCGTATTCCCATTCACCTTTTAAATTTTTCGCTCTAAATTTTATCTCAATCATAATTACTTTGATTTAAAAATTAACCGCCTGTACAAGGGTAAAGTAAAACGGTGCGCACTTCGTTTCTCTCATGGCTTTTAGTACAGTATTAGCACTAACCTTTTCTGCGGGATAGTTCCCGTGGGCGTTCCGATGATTGCCTTACTACTTACACTAAGGATAGGTAAGCCACGGGATAATTGCATAATTACTTCAGCTTCCTGATTATATGACCGCCATACGAATCTTGAGTTAATTCTATAAACTCATGTATGGTATATGCATCTTTGTCAATATCTATACCCTTATTGGTACAGAATGATAGTCTTCCTTGCTTACATGAACCGGTTAAAACATGATGCCAATGAAATAATTCTTTAGCAGATATCTTCTTCGCAAAGTCAGGAAAATGTGCTCTAAAAGCTTCTAACCTTTCTTCCTCGGTTGAATTATCATACAGTTTTTCTTGGAGTGCAAAGAATGCCTCATGTAATGTCTCTCCATGTGCAAATCTGCCATTATCCTTGACAATAAATGTCGGAGTTAAGGTAAAGTCTCCATTGAGAATATATCCTTTGGCTATGTTGTCCCGGACACTTTTAATAATAGTCGGCGTTTCATCTATTATGTAGACTTTATCACCATTAAACATGTTAATACCATCGCCAGAGCCATCGCCAGAGCCATCGCCAGAGCCATAGCCAGAGCCATCGCCAGAGCCATCGCCAGAGCCATAGCCAGAGCCATCGCCAGAG
>OBAR01003020.1_pt1 | contig 10615 bp, 9 predicted proteins | sample 1517911 | NCBI WGS metagenome assembly OBAR01 (sample SAMN04571709, study PRJEB22368) | human gut metagenome | biome: human gut; material: stool | host: Homo sapiens | place: Luxembourg | collected 2012-10-26
TGACCGAATTGGAGACCGGCCTTCAGCATTTCGCTCATAGTGATCTGAGCCATGGTATTACTACCTTCCTAGTCGGTTATTGCCTGGCCATGCGATCCTGCGTGCAGCTGCCCCTACAGGGCTGCCGACCGACACAGGCCGTCGCGGGCATGACGCGAATTCATGTGCACCGGTAGACGATATTCGGTTGGCTCGGAAAGCTGCGACTGCCTTCTTCACCGGTTGGCGCACAATGCTCGATAATACCACAGGGGGTCGCATTTCAATTGCGACCCCCTGTGGACATTCACACCAGACGTTCCCGCTGCGTTCGGTATGGCTAGTCAGCGCTATTCAAGACTGCGCATGCGGCGCATCGCCGCACGCCGCTCGTCCTTCTCCAGCCGGTCTATATAGAGATGGCCGTCGAGATGGTCGGTCTCGTGCTGGAGCATACGGCCCATGATGCCGTCCCCCTCGAGCACAATCTCATTGCCGTCCAGATCCATGCCGCGCACGCGCGCGTAATCCGCCCGCTTGGTCTTGTACCATAGTTTCGGCAGGCTCAGGCATCCCTCATCGCCGTATTGTTCGCCCCGGGTCTCCTCGAGCACCGGGTTGAGCACATAGCCGATCTTGCCATCGATGTTGTACGAGAAGGCTCGGAGGCTGACGCCGATCTGGTTGGCGGAGACGCCCGCTCGGCCTGGGTCATCCACAGTATCGAGCAGATCCTGCACGAGATTGCGTACGGCCGGCGTGATCTCGGTGATTGGATCGCATGGCGTGCGCAGTACCGGATCGGGAACGACCCGAATTTCACGAATTGCCACTCTTGTCACTGCTCCTTTGTGTTCTGTTCGGAGGAATCCGAATTCGTTGTGGTTGAGGCACCATGCTCAGGCTTGGCCGAGGAGGCTTCATCGGACCGACCATGCTGCTGAAGCTCCTCAAAGCGTTCCTGTACATTGTCGAATGCCTGACGGACCTTCGGAGTGACCGTCTCGGCGGTGTGCTGCACGGCTTGGGAGGCTTTCTTCACGGTTTCCGAGGTGCTTTCGATGATCTGCATGCTCACCGGAACCGGACGCGCCGCATTCTTCGGAGCATAGAGCTCCGCATCGATGAGCTCGCTGTATGTCGAGAGCACCTTGGGACGCACAACTTTCTGGCTTGGCGTGAGCGTGCCTTCCTCAATGCTGAAATCGGAGGGAAGCACGATGAACTTGCGCACCGACTCTGCACGGGATACATTGGCGTTCGCTTTGTCCACGTACTGCTGGATGAATGCGTGGACACCGTCGCTGTGGGCCAGATCGTCCATCGAAAGATTCGTGGGCATGCCCTGATTATCGAGCCAGCTGCGGGTCATCTCCTCATCGAGGGTCACCACTGCGCCAATGAACGGCTTGTTGTCACCGACGACCACCACATGGGACACGATCGGGCATTCACTGATTGCGCTTTCCAGCGGGGCCGGGCTCACGTTCTTTCCACCCGCGGTGATGATGAGATCCTTCTTGCGACCGGTGATGTACAGGAATCCGTCGTCGTCGATATACCCGAGATCGCCGGTGTGCAGCCAACCGCTTGGCTCCAGCACTTCATCGGTCAGCTCCGGGTTCTTGTAGTATCCAAGGAACACGTTGGGGCCTTTGACCTCGATCTCCCCGTCGTCCGCCGTACGCACGGCCATTCCCGGTCCGGGACGTCCGACGGATCCAACGCGGTTGGCTTTCTGCCAATTGACGATCATCGGAGCGGCCGTCTCCGTCATGCCGTACCCCTGAATGAAGGTGATGTCATCGATGCCATTGAAGAAATGCACGAGGTCCGGATTGATCGGCGCTCCGCCACACGCGAGATACCGCAGGTTCGGGCCAAGGGCCGATCGGAAGGACGAGGCCACGGTGCTCATATAGAACGAATGCTTGATTCGCATCATCGGTCCCGGGTGTTTGTGTTCCGACATCATCTTCGACCAGGAGACGAAATGGTCGACGGCATTGGCGAAGATATGCCCGCGAATGCCGGCGCCGGCCTTCTGGGAAGCTGCGTTGTAAACCTTCTCGAATACGCGGGGCACACCGAGCAAGTACGTCGGCTTGAAGCCACGCAGATCGGCCAACAGATGCTTGGCGTCGGGCACATAGCCCACCACCCCATAACCTCCGATGGCCACATACTGGATGTAACGCGCGAAGCAATGGGCGAGCGGCAGAAACAGCAGCAGACGGTTCGGGGCATCGTACAGCATCTCGGGCAGGATCTCGTAGCCGTTCTTCACAATGTGGGTGAAGTTGCGATGCGAAAGCATGGCGCCTTTCGGCTTACCTGTGGAACCGGACGTGAACACGATGGTGAGCAGGTCATCGGCACGCACCCGGCCAATGGCCGCATCAAGCTCGTCCTCGCTCACCGATTCGCCGTAATCGATGAGCGCTTCCAATGCACCGTTCTCGAAGTTGAATACGTGGCGGAGGCATTTGACCTGCTCGGCGATGCGTTCCAAAGTATGGGTATGGTTCTCGTCACCGCCGAATGCGATGGCAGGCTGCACCTCCGTGATGATCGAGTCGGCCTGCTTCTGCGAATCGGTCTCATAGATCGGAACACTCACCGCACCAATGCTGGCACATGCGAAATCCATGACCCCCCACTCGTAGCTGGTGGCGGAATAGATTGCCACCATGGTACCCGGACGCGCCCCTATGGCCATCAGGCCTTTCGCAACGCTGCGCACCTGGGCCAGCATCTCACCGGCCATGACATCGACCCATTGGTTCGTCTGAGGGTCTTTGAACTGGGCAATCAGTTCATCGGGGCGTTCCAAAGCACGTTTCGACAGCAGCTGATATACGGTGTCGTCATCCGTGGTCACGTATTTGTTATCGAGTCCATATTCCCTGAGCATGGTTCAACTATATCCAATCGTCTGCCATTTCATCGGATGGTGTCAAGTTCATCCCATATCCAGATAGGTGCATATCCAAGCACTGCCGCGAAGGTCGAGCACCATGTTCACCCAATATTGGAGGGAACCCACCCTCACCTCGATGGTGATTTCGAATCTCATCGGAGACACCGCGGTGCCGTCGATGAGAACAGGCATGGGTTGCCCATAGAAACGCTTGGAATGCAAATCGACACGGCTGCTGGTGGCGGACTTCATAAGATCCCGCATGAGTTCTAACCTCTCGCAGCAGGTGGTGGTGACCATGCCTCTCAGCGCCTGCACCCCCACCCTGCCTCGCACAACCTCAAACGCTATGCAGCAGATCTTGAAAGCACGTTCGCTTATGCCATATGCCGTGATGGGCAGCAGTTCCACATTGACGCAGCTGCGTATGCGGAACCGCACCGGGCATAGGCTGTGATTACGTGAGAGCATGCCGCTGTGCACCGGCAACGGTGTGCGTTCTATGTGCATGTCCACATCGGGAGGGCATGTCTCCAGCTCTTCCTTCAGCGGAGGAATGTCTATGGGTTGACGCGCATTGCCCGCATGTGGTTTCGTATTCGATGGGTTGGATGGTGTATGCATGTTTCCCCCTTGAGTCCGATACGGTCCCCTTTGCCGTATTCGGTATCGAATGTATCGAAGCCACGATTATCCCGCAACCCTGACACGGGGAATTGTGGATTTGTGGATGATTTATTCACATTCCTCCCGCATCCTCGCCGCGGCGCCCTTCCCCCCGATAATGCCAAAGCGCCGAGCCTGATGAGATGGCAGACTCGGCGCTTTGATGTTCCCATTCAGGATCGGTTGGCGGTGACCACCACGGGGCATCGTTGGAAGCTCTTGATGTCCACATAGCCACACGATGCCATGGCACGGCGCAATGCACCTATGAAGTTCGTGGTGCCGTCCGCCTTGTGGCTCGGACCATACAAAATCTCTTGCAGGGTGCCAACCGTACCGACCTCAGAGCGCAGGCCACGCGGCAATGTGGCGTGGCGAGCCTCGGAACCCCAATGCGTTCCATGCCCCGGCGCCTCTTGGGCGCGGGCCAGCGGCGCACCGAGCATGGCCGCATCGGCTCCCATGGCGAGGGCAGTGACGAAGCTGCCTGATTCGCCCATGCTGCCATCCGCAATCACCTGGACGTATCGGCCCCCCGACTCATCCATGTAGTCACGTCGCGCCTCGGCCACATCTGAGATGGCGGTCGCCATCGGGATGGACACCCCGATGGTCTGGCGGTTGGCGGATGTCGCGACGCCACCGAACCCAACCAGCACACCGGCAGCCCCAGCACGCATCAGATGCAATGCAGCCCGGTAGTTTGCCGCACCGCCGACTATCACCGGCACGTCGAGGTCGTAGATGAACTGCTTGAGGTTCAAAGGCTCATGATCCTTCGAAACATGCTCCGCCGACACGGAAGTGCCGCGGATCACGAACAGGTCCACACCGGCATTGAGCACAGTCGAATAGTACTGCTGCGTGCGCTGCGGGGAAAGGGCACCTGCCACGGTTACCCCCGCATCGCGGATCTCGTGGAGTCGTTCAACAATGAGTTCGGGCTTGATTGGCTCCGCATAGGCTTGTTGCAGATACGCCGTGGCATCGTCGGGATCCAACGAGGCGATCTTCTCCAGAATCGGTTCGGGATTCTCGTATCGGGTCCACAGACCTTCCAAATCGAGTACGCCAACAGTTCCAAGTTTGCCCATGGCTATGGCCGTCTGTGGGCTCGTCACCGAATCCATCGGGGCCCCGATCACCGGGATGTCGAATTCATAAGCATCCACCTGCCACGAGGTAGACACGTCCTGCGGATCGCGGGTGCGACGGGATATGTCGTCCAAGCCATAAGCGATGCGGGCCTTCTTGCCAAGGCCGATTTCTGTTTCCTGAGCCATGCCTTTAGGCTATCCGTGCCATGTGACACGTCACCCGCACCGTTTGCAGAATGGACAAATATTCATGTTGGTAACACTTTTGCATTACACATGGGTTTGTTACCCGCAACGACTGGAGGACACAGCATGGCCAAAATCAAGGTCGAAGGCAAGGTGGTTGAGCTCGACGGCGACGAGATGACACGCGTCATCTGGAAGGACATCAAGGATCGTCTCATACTGCCGTATCTCGACATCGATCTCGACTATTACGACCTGGGAATCGAGAACCGCGACGCCACGGATGACCAAGTGACCATCGACGCGGCAGAAGCGATCAAGCGCGAACATGTGGGTGTCAAATGCGCCACGATAACCCCCGACGAGGCGCGTGTGGAGGAGTTCGGCCTCAAGAAAATGTGGAAGTCGCCGAACGGCACCATTCGCAACATTCTCGGTGGTACGATCTTCCGCGAGCCGATTGTCATAGACAACATTCCTCGTCTGGTGCCTGGTTGGACAAAGCCGATTGTGGTGGCTCGTCACGCGTTCGGCGACCAGTACAAGGCCACCGACTTCAAGGTGCCGACTTCTGGCACTCTCACCGTGACTTTCACCCCGAATGACGGCTCCGGGCCGATCGAACATGTGGTGTTCGATTATCCTGGGAGCGGCGTGGCGCAGGTGCAGTACAATCTCGATGAATCGATTCGCGGCTTCGCACGCGCATGCTTCAACTATGGACTCCTGCGGCACTACCCCGTGTACCTCTCCACGAAGAACACGATTCTCAAGGCCTACGACGGCGAGTTCAAAGACATTTTCGCCGAGGTGTTCGAAACAGAATACAAGCAACGTTATGAGCAGGAGGGACTCACCTACGAGCACCGGTTGATCGACGATATGGTGGCCAGCTCGCTCAAGTGGCATGGCGGTTACGTGTGGGCCTGCAAGAACTATGACGGTGATGTGCAGTCCGACACTGTGGCACAGGGATTCGGGTCGCTGGGACTCATGACGTCGGTTCTCATGACTCCCGATGGCCAAACCGTCGAAGCCGAGGCCGCCCATGGAACGGTCACACGCCATTACCGTCTCTGGCAGAAAGGCGAGAAGACCTCCACGAACCCGATCGCCTCGATCTATGCCTGGACCGGTGGCCTCAAGCACCGCGCAAAACTCGATGGCACCCCACAGGTCGCCAATTTCGCGGAAACACTGGAACAGACCATCATCTCGACCGTTGAGGGCGGCCAGATGACCAAGGATCTGGCCATACTCATCGATCCAAGCCATGAATGGCTCGACACAGAGCAGTTCATGAACGCCCTGGATGAGAACCTGCAAAGGAACCTTGCCGAGCAGCGTTGAATCTGACATCCTCACGACATTCGGGGCCTGTGCGTATGCACAGGCCCCGAAGTGTTGCAGGTCGGGTACAATGTAACGGCATACGCTGCGATCTAGGCAAAGGGCAAGGGCGGTTATGGGCAAAGGCACCTCTCACATCATTCGCGCATTCGTCTCGTTGGCGATGGCTGGCTCACTGATGTGTGCAACGGCCGGATGCTCCACCGATCCATTGACCGGTACCGCCACCACCAGCCCCTCGGCCACCACCGCAGCTTCGACAGGGCACGTGGCGCTCTTCCTTCCATCGAACTCCCCTAATCTTTCGCAGAACGTTCCCCTGAACAACTGGAACACCCTCAATGATTCGCTCGAGAACGCGCTGTCCACTGGCGGATTCTCCGGCAAGTCCATGAACCGTGAGACCAGCGGTTCGTTGGCAAGCCAGAGCGATGCCTTGAAGCGGTATGTGCAGGAACGGCTCAATGCGGATTCCAAGGAGCAATACGGCGACCCGCAAACCGAGCAGGGGGCAACGACGATTGTCATCGCCCCGGCCGTCAGGCTTGACAGGAACTACGGCGAATACAGCCATTTCATCACCACTCCGAACCAGGAGCCCTCCGACCAGGATGCATCTGACACTGACTCAGATGAATCCTCTTCCATGCGCCAGATAGCCGATTCGCTGAACAAGGCGAAGAACGCGGGGATGCATGTGGTGGTGCTGGGCAACCCGATCGACGGCTTCGTTCCGAACGTCTACGTCCCATTGGTGACTGCCGCTGATATCGGCCGTATGCAGGCACAGCAGATCGTATCCAAACTCGATCTCGATGCGGTGAGCGAGTCGAATCCCAAAGCCATAGAGGTGCTCCTGCCGAACACCGACCCGTCCGGCAAAAACAATTCGTTCCAAGCGCAGGCGTTTGAAGGCATCTGGGAGGTTCTGGGGCCGTATTTCCGGCAGCGCAAGGCATATAGCCCCTCACAACGCCTCTCGTTCTTCACCACGAAAAGCGATTACAAGGATGTGATGTTCAAGGCGACGAAGGACTCCCAGATAGAGGATGAGCTCAAGTCACGCCTCGAGACGAAAGGACGCGATGCTGCCGTACGCATCGACGGTATCCTGGCGATGAACGATTTCACCGCGGCCGCATCGATCAAGGCACTGAAAACGATGGGCTATTCAGGATCCTCCATGGATGTCAACCCCTCCATCACCATTTTCGATGTGGTGGGCAACATTGCAGGAAGGAAGCCACTGAACAGACAACGTGTGCCTGATCCGGCACAGTCAGGTGATGAGTCCGCGCAACCATCCCAGACAACGAAGACGGACTCCAAGCAATGGCCCATTATCACCGGTTTTGGTGCCTATATATCCGATATCCCGAACATTGTGAATGGATTGCAGTGGATGACCGGTCTGGTGGACGTCCATGCCAACACCGGCACCATTGCACAAATCGCACTGCAGCTCAACCGCAAGGAGAAGCTCTCCAACATTGCCGAGCTCAAAACCAGCGACGACTACGGTTCGGAGATCCCCACACTGCATATGACCCTGCTGGCCGTGAGTGCCGCAAATCTGAAGGCCGCATTGATCGATCCGGGATACATCTCATTGGCCGACGCCGACATGTGATGTGATGTGCCGGTGGGACGCTATTCGGAATAGGGAACCAGCCGAATCTGCATTGGACGCAGGAATGACGCCGGATCGAGATAGTCCCTGCGCCCAGTGCGCTTGACACCCCAATGCACGCAACTTTCCCCACAGTGGTCGCTCTGGCCTCCGACCGAGGCGAATCGCTTTCCGCGATGCACTTTGTCGCCCACCGCCAGTTGAGTGTGCGCCGGTTCGAATGTGAGCGTGTACGGACCTGTGTCGATACTCACCACCGATTTCCCCGCCACCATCCCGCTGAAACTGATGGCCCCATCGCTGGGTGCCAGCAACTCATGCATACCATTCAACGAGATATCCACTCCCCTATGGCCAGGGCTCCATTGCCATTCCGGCCGGTCGAACCCCCTGACAATCAATCCATCGGGCACGGGCGACAGCATGCGAGCATGGCACATTTCCCCTGCGATTGCCGTACAACCAGCAACGAGCTCCATGCCATGAATCTCACTCGACGAGACAGCGAGCGGGGCAACGGCACCGCAAACCAGGCATAGCGCCAGAATCAGCAGTTCATGCTGCATCCGCAGCAACCGCAGCATCCACAATCTCACCATCCTGAGTCTGCGAGCCCGCCATCGACGCCACCCATCCCAGGAAGTCCCATGATGTGCCATATCTCCTCCAGCCACGTAGTGATCTGGATTCCACTATGACTGGTTAGCATCCACGTGTCCAGTCTGGCAGGTCATTGTGGTCGGAGAACGGGTTATGCCATCACCCCATTGCCGTCAATGGCATGCACTCATTGCCGAGAAGGATGGGAAAGGTCGATGGCGAATCCGAAGACGTCATTCCAGCGAATCGAGCACCTCGTCAATAAGCAGTCGGGTGCGAACAGCTCCCGGTCGAAGACGAGGAAATCTGCGCATGGCATTCGTTGGATCCGAATCGGCGGCACGTGCCACGTTCGATTTGCTGGTGCCATGTTGCACGGCTTTCTCGGCCAATCTGTCCACCAATGAATCCGACACCTGCCGCAGCCGTTCAGCCACCCAGAGTTGCGAGACGTCGGAAGAGAGTCCATAATCCTCTTCCAATTCCGACGAAGCCTCCTGAACAGCCGCCCACAGCACCATGAAGGGCTTACGGTAATAAGCGATCTGGTCTTCCATGCGTTCGCTCTCGATCGCTGCAAGAGCACGCCGGTCATCAGTGTTCCTGCTCATACGCGCACACCCACCTCCTGTATAACAAAAAAGCCGCCCGAGGGCGGCTGATGGCTCCTGCGACTGGGCTTGAACCAGTGACCGTCCGATTAACAGTCGGATGCTCTGCCAACTGAGCTACGCAGGAATGCGCTCGCATGATCTCTCACACGCAACAGACATATAATTTACACACGATACTTTGAATACGCAAATCCGGCGTGTCGGCATACTCCCCGGATTCATATGGCACGACCGTCATTTTCTCCGATGCGCGTAGAATGCAACATAGAGAGAAATCCGCACAATATGCGACGGTCTTATGCCCCGCAAACCCAATCAGGGAGAATATGGAGCCAGTGCAGCCGAATATGCCGAAATCCAGCGACGACCATGGTGACACCAGCAGCACGGCATCATCCACACATCGGAATGCATCGATCATCGTCATGCTCTGTCTTGCCATTGTCTTCGCAGCCGGCGCCGCACTCATCGTGCACAACATGAACGTCTCCCATCTCACCCATGCCAGACATATGTGCGCCGCGGCAAGCGATAAACTGCGCATCGCGATGAACACCTACACATACCTGCACGATAGCGAGGCAAGCAAGGCATACCATCTTGGCACCTATGACGTGCAGGACCCCAATGTGCTCGTGCAATTCGCCAAGGAATATGAGGAGAAGGCCCCGGAAATCACCGGGTGCAATGCCGACAGCGTCGAGGAACTGCAGCGCCGAACCGGCCGCATCATGGAGAACACAGGCTGGTACACCACTCATCACGACAGACTCAAGGAGCTGACCGAATTGGTCAATGAGTCGCGTCGCGACACCGTATCTGGCACACAATGAAAAAGCCGCCCGAGGGCGGCTGATGGCTCCTGCGACTGGGCTTGAACCAGTGACCGTCCGATTAACAGTCGGATGCTCTGCCAACTGAGCTACGCAGGAATGCGCTCGCATGATCTCTCACACGCAACAGATGTTTAGTTTAGCGGGTGAGTCGAAAAATGCAAATCAACGCGTGTCGCACCGTATCCCCGGCGGGATGCCGCACCAATCCGGAGATAACCACTGCAATACCTCACATGCAGATCTTGGTAAGCGGCATCGCAGAGTCAATGGGGAATTCCATGTCAGACGGCGCCACACCGGCCTCCACCAAATTCGAACCAAGCATCGCCACCATGGCACCGTTGTCCGTACACAGTTTGATCTGCGGTATGCGCACGTCGACCCCGTGATTGCACCCAACCTCCATCAGCGCCTCCCGGAGCTGCGAGTTCGCCGAGAACCCACCGCCCACAATCAACGTGGTGGAATCGAACTGCTCGCATCCTCGCATGCTCTTTCGGGAAAGCACCTGTGCCACTGATCCAGCCAGCGACGCACATACATCGTCCACCGGAATCTCCTGCCCGCTCCCCTGCCGTTCCTCGATCCAACGGGCAATGGCTGTTTTCACCCCGGAGAAGCTGAAATCGTACGGATGCTCCTTGCCCGCGCGACCTTGCGTGAGTCCTTGCGGCACCTTGATGGCATGCGGATCGCCATGCTGGGCATGCCGGTCGATGTATGGGCCGCCGGGATAT
>OBAR01003022.1_pt1 | contig 10598 bp, 10 predicted proteins | sample 1517911 | NCBI WGS metagenome assembly OBAR01 (sample SAMN04571709, study PRJEB22368) | human gut metagenome | biome: human gut; material: stool | host: Homo sapiens | place: Luxembourg | collected 2012-10-26
GGATGAAGAATTGAGCATTGTCGGCCCCCGGTTCACCACTGGTCTGGTAAGAAATCATACCGGCTACCCGTCCTGCCAGCGCGGTAGTCAGGTTACTGGAGGGGACTTTCAGATCTTTTGGGGTTACTGTGGTGATCGCACCGACTACACTTTCTTTTTTCTGTTTGGCAAAAGCTACAACGGTAACACCGTCCAGTTCGTTTGCCTTGGGTAACAATACAATACTTAAGGTCGTTTTATCACCGATTGGAATCGTTTTCGTCTCGAGCCCAATGAACGAGATTACCAATTTATCACTCGGTAGGACGGTGATTTCAAATTTTCCCAGCTCGTCGGTGACAACACCCCGGGTGGAATTTTGTACCAGGATGGTTGCTCCCGGAATAGGTTGATTGGTTTCATCTACTACGGTTCCTTTTACTGTTTTTAGGTCGGTAGCAGATTGTTGGGCAAATGAGGTCGTGGTCAGGCCAATTGCCAACAAAAACATGAATATCTTCCCTAACTGGTAAAGTCTTCGGGGAGATGCTTTCTTTAGTGTGTTTCCTGACATGTTCTTGAATTTGAGTTGTTATTTGTTTATTGTTAATGTTGTTTCCCCAAAAAAAGGAACGAATTATTTCCGGATCTGACAGAATCGAAATAGTTATAAGGTATAACTATTTATTATAAAATACCGGCACAGGATAAATGAAGTGGTGTTAGACCGATAAAATGGCGGGCATAAAAAAATGGCCTGCAAGGAGGCCATTTTTATAAATTATTTCAGAGCTTCTTAACGAGCTGCCATGACTTCTGATTCGACTGTATTCACGGAATTTTCATCGAATACCAGTACTTTGTCGTTCGGAAGATAGGTATATACTTTTTTACCTTTCAATTTCACTACCTGAACTTTTTCGTTTCCGTTCATCTGGTACCAGGTACTTTCTTCCGGGAAATATCGGAAATCCACTTTCACATCGGTATCTTTCAAAGCAACTGTCATATTATTTTTTGATTTGATCACTTTGTACATTTTGCCTTCGTGCATGAATTCAGACTCGTCGATCTGACCGTCTTTCATGGTGATCGGGTTCTGGCCACCCCAGAATTCAATAGAGTTGAAAATCAATACATCCCCCAAAGTACACAATTCATAAGCAGGTAAGATACATAATCCCAAGAATACCAATTCATTGACGAATTTCTTGTTAGAAACATTACCGTTCCACTGATGTAATTTTGTGGTCAGACGGAAAGGTCCATAACAACCCGATAGAATTCCTGTAGAACCGATTAAAGCAATAATGATTGCTCTTGTTACAAATTTTTTCATAGCTTTTTATTTTATTAAAAATCATGCTCGGGGGACACCACATCCCTCATTGTTTAAATGATAGGACAAAGATAATAAGATTCATTAAAATTGCATCTATTTTCCATTTTTTAGTCCAAAACCATTATCTTCGCGTCGAAAAATCTGAAACGATGAATAATTTGATAATACTGGCAGCGACGGCTGTCCCGCAGGCTGCTGAGCCTGAATTGAGTTTGTGGAGTATGATCGTCAAGGGAGGATGGTTGATGATACCGATTTTCATCCTGTCTATTATTGCGGTTTATATTTTTTGTGAAAGATATATGTTACTCCGTAAGTATACACGAATCAGCGATACTTTCCCGGATAAAATCAGGGATTGTATTTTTGCCGGCAATATTCGTGGAGCGGTAACGGTATGTAATGAGGAAAATACGCCGATGTCGCGTATGTTGGTTAAGGGGCTTCTTCATTATCGTCTGCCGGTTACTGAATTGAGAGCTATTGTGGAAAGTGCCGCAAATCTTGAAGTAGCCGGAATGGAAAAAGGATTATCCACTCTGGCAACCTGTGCCGGAATGGCACCGATGATCGGGTTTCTGGGGACTGTCGTCGGTATGGTACAAGCCTTTTACGATATGGCTATGGCTGGAAACAATATCAATATTACCCTGTTGTCCAGAGGTATCTATACGGCGATGATTACTACAGTCGCCGGTTTAATCGTCGGCATTATAGCTTATTTTGCCTACAATGCCCTTACAGCCAAAATCGATCATATTGTCACTAAAATGGAGACGGCCAGTGCTGATTTTATGGAGGTCATTTATGAGGTGAAAAACGAGAAGGAGAATAAATAAAGCGATATCTATGGCAATTAAAAGATCCAGAAAAGCAAATCCTAATTTCAATATGTCGTCCATGACCGACATTGTATTTTTATTGCTGATCTTTTTTATGGTCACTTCCACCTTGATTAATCCCAATGCTTTAAAATTATTACTGCCCAAAAGCACACATCAAACCTCCAATCGTCCGACTGTGGTGGTCTCTATCGATAAGAACCTGAATTTTTATCTCAATACGAAAGTCACTCCTTTTTCCCGGCTAGAAGGGAAGATTGTCGAGCTATTGAAAAATAGCGACGATCCTTGTATTTCTATTGAAGCCGAAAAATCGGTTCCTATCGAACAAGTAGTCAGAGTGATGAATATTGCTAAAACTTATGGCTACAAGTCTATTCTGGCTACCGAACCGGAATAAATATTTCCTAAAAAATCTTATCCTTTTGAAATAGTAAGTTCCGATTCGGACTTTTAAATAGATGGTAAAGCTTGAAACTGCCGGATTATAGCCGTTTTAAGCTCTTTTTGTATTCCTTTTTAACAAAATGGGGCTTTTCTCTTCCAATTTTTTAAATCCTAAAACTATTTTAAAAAGCCAACGTATAACCCGGTACAATAATGAAAATTATTGTTACCAATACCACGCGGTAATTGATAGAGAACATTTGTTAAACTAAAAACAAACTAAGTATGAAACGTTTATTAATTTTATTGCTCACCGGTTTGTTTGCGCAGCTGGTAGTTTCATGTTACCCGGAAGGCGCAGATAACATTGAAGACTATGATGTTGCCATTACAAACTACGACAAAGGTGCTGATTTCAGTGCTTTCACCACCTTTTCGATTCCTGACACGGTCGTTTATTTTGCGAATGACAATAGTGCCAGCAAACCTTCACATGAATTTGATGATGCTGTCATCAAAGCTGTGACCGATAATTTCGTAGCTATGGGATACGAAAAAGTAGCTGATCCGACAGCAACTACTCCTGCCGAAGATTTACCCAGCTTTATCGTGACCGTATCTGCTTTTTCTAATGTCAACTATGCTTATTTCGTTGACAACTGGTACAACAACTGGAATTGGTACTGGGGTGGCTGGTGGGGTGGTCCTTTCAATCCTTACTATCCTTGGTATCCGGTTAGTGTTTACTCTTACAGAACAGGTTCTGTGGTGGTGGAAATGGTTTCTACGGCTAAACGGAATGACGATAAAGTAAATGTTGTTTGGACGGGTATCGCAGACGGTTTGCTTCAGGGATCCAATTCTTTCGTTCTGAATCGTGTAGAATCACAAATCGATCAGTGCTTTATCCAGTCGCCTTATTTGAAGAAAGCCACGACTCCGAACAAATGATAACGGAGGGACCGCTATCTATAACAGAAATATATCGATTTATAAAAATACATGAATTATGAAAAAACTATTAATAATTGCCATATGCCTTTTCGGCCTGAGCCCTTTCCTGAAAGCTCAGATGCTTAATCTCAACTATCAGATTAGTCTGCCGATGAACCAGGTAAAAGATTTTACGGATAAAGCTAGTTTCCGCGGATTCGATATCGAATATCACCAGTTTTTAGGAGATCAATTCTCTATCGGTGCAGCTATTGGCTGGGATGTCTTTTACAAAGATAAAAAACACACTCCCGGAAATTTCAGATTCAATGGAAATAGTAATGTATATACGATTACCGGGAATCAGTATCGTTATATCAATACGGTGCCTATGTTAGCTATCGGCCGTTATTATTTTACAGATAATACGACGGCTGTCAGACCTTTTGTCGGCTTGGGTATCGGTACCAGCTGGACCGAGAGACGACTGGAAGTAGGACAGTTTGCTTCTACGATCTCCCGCTGGCAGTTTGCATTGGCTCCGGAGGTAGGGATGTATATCCCGATTAACGACCAGTTTGCTTTCAATGTGGGAGCCCGGTATAATTACGGTACCAAAGCTGCTCACGGAAGAGTACCTGAAATCCAGACTTTCAGCTTTAACTTCGGTGTGATCTTGATGGGGATGGACTAAAACTCAAATAACCCTGTGACAGAGATGATCTTCAAAGTCGGACTACCGGCTTTGAAGAGTCTCTGTTTTTTCTTTCCTGTTAGTGCCGGATTTATTTTATATCTAAATTTTCTATTTCCTTCAAATCATTAGCAATTGCTTTTTTTATCGAGTCTTCTTTTATAAACTCTGCTACCTTTTGTTCATTATGTTCGTATGAAATGGCCAGTACATTATTTTTGACTCCTTTACAACTCATACTGGAAGGTAAACTATAATCATCGTTATAAGCTGCGACTGTAATATTACTTCCATCGCTGCGGCTGATAGATTTTATCTGACAAGGTATTATTCCTGTAGGAGAAAGAAAGAGATATGAAAATATACCGTATTCCCAGGCTTTGCTTAACGAATGATAATCTTCGAGCTTTAGGTTTACAATATGTCCCTGTTGTGAAGAACGGGAGGGGACTAAAAAGTTACCGGCGTTTGTGTAGACCGTTGTCTGGGGAGACTTCAATTCGGTATTATTGAGATAAGAACGGGCAAGTTTATTGCCATCTTCGTCGACGATATTGAATTCATAAGTTTTTATCTGTTCAAAACCGGTGTAATTTATTTTTATTGTCTGTTCAAAATTATTTTTCTCATCAATTATACTTGAAAACACTTGCAATGTATTCGGGTTCCTTTTTGAATTAAAAAAAACAATTTCGAATACTCTTTCCCCACTGCTTAATTGCGTTTCATGCTCTATCTTATATTCAAAAGCGATTTGAGGGGTAAAAAGATGAAAATGTGATTTTTTAACATCCGCAGACTCTATTGTGGTATCACGTCCCGAGATGGGTTTGCCTTGTGCTATCACCCATTGATAAGCGGCGGTTGCTACAGCAAATTCTTTTGCTCCCCGGGCAGGCAGGCTTGCAGGAGCGATTCCGATGAATTTTTGTGTCGGGGCGAACATCCAATCCGGTAATTTTACACTTGTAACCGGCTGTACATCCTGCGATTTTTTTGTGTTTTGCTCCGGGGTGGCTGGATCTTTTTTCTCTTTTCCCGAAGTCAAAGGAGTTGCGGGGCTATCCGGTGATTCGGTTTTAAGGGTATCCGATTTATTTATCGTGTTATTTTTTGAGAGGATACACTGTTTCCCGGAAACCTCTTGCAGGTACCACCAAATCCCTCCGGCACATAAAATAAGAGCTGATAGGATCAAAATTGTTTTTAAAGAAAAGAAGCGGGATTTACGGGTCTCTAAAAAGTCGGTTTTTAGTTTTTTGTAAAATTCGTCGAAGTAATATTGATTATATTGAGGTCCGTTTTTCTTTGCTACATCTTTGATATCTGCCGGAAGATTTTCTGGAAAACCCTCGAACCCTTCGAGCAGGATGGGGATGATATTTTTCTGTTTTTTCAAAGCGTAAGCTAACTCTATTCGTAACCAGTCTTGTCGTGGATTAAAGGCCGGATCGAGTGTTCTGGCGAAAGCCCCTTTGCTCAGTATTAAAATGAAATCGGAACATTGGTCGATACGTTTCAGAAGTGCCTGATCGAAATCTCCGTTCCGAAGGGTATCCAAATCGAAGCTCACCCGATAGCCGTCTTTAGAAAATAAATCATAGAGGTGTTTCGCTGTTTCGTATCCCCCTTTACGTCTGTAACTGATAAAAATATCGTATTTCATGATCCGATCTTAAAGATTTACCACATCAGAATTTCTATTCAAAAATGCAAATAAAATTATTTCCGTCAAAATTAATTATATCTACATCGGTACACTTTGTTTTATTCCTGGGGTATGTTTACTAAAATTTTTGCCGGAGAGAGAATTCGATGAATTGTTTGGCATAGGGATCGGGTTCACCTTGCCGGTGAATGATATAAAACATCCGGTTGATATTCAGTTCGTCGATATCGATGATTTTTAATTTCCCGGCGGCCACTTCTTCGCGGATACTATAAATCGAAAGCAGAGCAAAACAGTTTGAATGAAGTAAATAATGTTTGATTCCTTCCGTACTACCTAAAACGAGCTGACAATTTAGTGTGTTTATGGCTATTCCGGCCTGTGCGAGCTGATTGCGGATGACGTGGTAGGTACCGGAACCCTGTTCACGCAAAACGAATGGGAGTTGGGGGAATTGTTCCGGAGAAATGTGTTCAGGGATTTTTGTTTCTGCTCCGGTGACCAATACAATCTCATCCCGGAGAAAAGGTATATAATGGAGGTCCGGTTGTGTCGGGGTTCCCTCTATAAAAGCGACATGAAGATTACCTGTTACAATTTCCTGTTCGATCTGTGCCGTATTTCCGCTCATCAAAGAAATAGCCATTTGCGGTGAGGCATTTTTGAATCGGACCAACGTCTCCGGAAGGACATATTGGGATAAAGTGGTACTGGCTCCAATGTGAAGTGTGCCTGTAAAAGTATGTTTCATTTTATCGATTCTGAAATTTATTTCCCGTTCCTTCCGAACTAAAATTTCAATTTCCGAGTACAGATACTGTCCGGCTTCGGTGAGTTGCATCCGACCTTTTATCCGGTTGAAGAGGGTAATACCCAGTTCTTTTTCCAATTCTTTTATATTTTTAGAAATTGCTGGCTGGGATAGCTTGAGTTCAACTTATAAATGCAACTTTTTGGGTGCGGGCTGGGATAGTAATAACTCTTCAGCTACTTTTGTGGTGTTGGGAGTTTGAGCCAGATGATAAAAAACTTTGTATTTGTGATCGAGCATAGGAATAAAAATTAATAGAAAGCAAAATAATAGAAATTAATTCTTTAAAACAAAGGAATCCGGAACGACGTAAAAATTAATTTAAATTTAGAGTTAAATAGGGAGAAAAGTGGTAATCGTTAATTTAAATCGTTTTAATTCGAATGATTTGTTTGTTATTAAATGTAAAAACATTAATTTGGAGCCATCAAATTTGAAAATTGGCATAAGGCTTGTGTTATTGATAAAATGATTGTTAAGTCGGTGAAATACTTGTACTTAGAAAGAATGTCCGAAACTAAAAATGAGATATATGGAAAACAAATTAGATGTCTTAACTAAAAAGCTGTATGAAGAGGGGGTCGATAAGGCGAATCAGGAAGCTGAAAAAATAATCGCTCAAGCAAAGGAAAAAGCAGCAAAATTGATTGCAGAGGCTGAGGAACAGGCAAAGGGAATAAAAGCCGGAGCAGCAACCGAAGTCGAAAATATGAAAAAAAAGGCTGAATCAGAGATGACTTTGAGCGCACGTCAGGCGATTACTGCTTTGAAACAGTCGATCACTTCCCTGATATCCGGTGAAGTGGCAGGAAATATCGCTAAGGCAGGTTTTAAAGACGAAGCATTCGTGCAGGAAATGATTGTCGCTATTCTGAAAAAATGGGACGTAGCTTCCGGAAACCTGAACCTGGAATTGATTTTGTCTGAGGAAGAGAAAGAAAAATTCCAACAGTTTGTGGCGACCAAATACAAAGAATTGTTGGATAAAGGCCTTGAAATAAAAGTAGGAGATCATACGGATGCTTTCGTCATACAACCGAAGGACGGAGGATATCAGGTTGCTTTTTCCGAGAAGTTGTTCGAGACTTTCTTCAATCAGTATATGAGAAGCTTTACCAAGAGCTTGCTCTATAAATAATTTACGATTTAATTTACATGGATTATATTGCTTTTATAGCAGGCTTGCCGGAAATTGCCTGGGATGATCGGAAATTGTCTTTGACAGTGGCCGAATTTCGGGAACAATTGAAAGATTATATCAGTGGTAGGGATGAACGGTTGATCGATTTATTCTTTTTACCTAATGATAATGCCCAGGTGTTGCGTTTGTTGAGGAAACAAGAACCCGATGGGGCGTTGTCTACTGTTTATCCGGTGAAATTGCTGGAAGATGAAATACAGGAACCGGATAAAACGATTCCGGCTTACCTGAGGGAATTCATTACTGATTTTAAGGAAGAGCATTTGCGTTATGATGTTTCGCCCGAGAATGTGTTGAGCTGGATGTATTATGATTATATGATGAAAGCCGACAACCAACTGGTGAAGAGATATGCAGAGTTTTCCATGAATCTGAAAAATCTGGTCACTGCTTTGAATGCCCGGAAATATGGGATGGAAGTGGCAAAAGAGGTGATCGGGAGTAATGAGTTTGCAGTAGCTTTGCGGACATCCAATGCGAAAGATTTCGGTTTGACCCTGGATTATCCTTATGTCGAAAAAGTGATTGCTTTGATGGATAACGATAATTTAGTAGAACGCGAACGGGGACTCGATTTGATTATTTGGCATTTCTTGGATGAAGCGGTGACTTTTGATTATTTTTCTTTGGAAAGAGTCATCAGTTATATGCTTCGTCTGATGATCGTCGAACGGTGGAGCAAGATGAGTTCAGAGTCCGGGCGGAAGGTGTTTATGGAAATGGTCGACCGTTTCCGGAAAAGTTTTCAGTTTGAAGAACAATTTAAATAATTTACGATGAATGAATTACAAAGGATATAGAGAAATCGTCGATTCTTGTAATTCAAAAATCAAAAATAAATAAGGTTTATGGCAAAAACACAAGGAAAAGTCCATAGCATTATTTCTAACCTTGTACTCGTTAAAGTCGAAGGGCCTGTTTCCCAGAATGAGATTTGTTTCATAGAGGAAAACGGGGAACGTTTGATGGCCGAAGTGATAAAGGTGGTGGGAGATCTTGCTTATGTGCAGGTATTTGAGAGCACCCGTGGTTTGAAACCCGGAATGCCTGTTGAATTTCAGAATCACATGTTGGAAGTGAGTCTCGGACCTGGTCTGTTGTCGAAAAACTTCGATGGCTTACAGAATGACCTGGATAAAATGACAGGTGTTTTTTTGAAAAGAGGAGAATATACAAATCCTTTGGAGGACGATAAAAAATGGAGCTTTACGCCGCTGGCCAAAGCCGGGGATAAGGTGAAAGCTGCCGATTGGCTCGGAAATGTGAAGGAAAACTGGCTGGATCATAAGATTATGGTTCCTTTTAAGCTGGAGGGAGAATATACGGTGGTTTCCGTAGTCCCGGCAGGGGAATACACGATTTTGGATACGATTGCCGTATTGAAAGATCGTACCGGGAAAGAAATCAATGTCACGATGGTGCAGAAATGGCCGGTAAAAGTAGCTATCCGGAATTATGTGGATAAACCACGTCCTTTCCGGCAGATGGAAACGGGTGTTCGGGTCATCGATACCATGAACCCGATGCTGGAAGGGGGAACCGGATTTATTCCGGGACCGTTCGGTACGGGAAAGACGGTGTTGCAGCATGCTTTGGCCCGTTTTGCGGATGCAGATGTGATTATCATGGCTGCCTGCGGTGAACGTGCCAATGAGGTGGTGGAAATATTTACCGAATTCCCGGAATTGCAGGACCCGCGGTCAGGACGTTCCCTCTATGAACGTACTACCATTATTGCCAATACGTCGAATATGCCCGTTGCTGCTCGTGAAGCATCTGTGTACACGGCGATGACGATCGGAGAGTATTACCGGGCAATGGGAATGAAAGTGCTGTTATTGGCCGATTCTACTTCTCGTTGGGCGCAAGCTTTGCGTGAGATGTCGAACCGTATGGAGGAACTTCCCGGGCAGGATGCTTTCCCGATGGACTTGTCTGCGATTATCTCCAACTTCTATGCCCGGGCCGGGATGGTATATCTGAATAACGGTAGTACAGGTTCTGTCACGTTTATCGGTACGGTATCGCCTGCCGGTGGTAACCTGAAAGAACCGGTAACCGAATCGACCAAGAAAGTGGCCCGTTGTTTCTACGCATTGTCACAGGCTCGTGCTGACTCCAAACGTTATCCGGCGATCGATACCCTGGAATCTTATTCGAAATATCTGGAATACCCCGAATTTGTCGAATATGCCCGGAAAAATATTTCGGACCGGTGGATAGAAGATGTGAATGAAGCCCGTAATATGCTGGTCAGAGGCCGGGAAACAGCTGAGCAAATCGATATTTTGGGAGATGATGGTGTTCCATTGGATTATCACCTGATATTCTGGAAATCGGAATTGATTGACTTCGTGATCCTGCAACAGGATGCTTTCGATAATATTGACGGATCGACCTCGATGGCGCGTCAGCAATATATGCTGAATATGGTTTTGGATGTTGTACGTTCGGATTTTGACTTCGATTCTTTCGAAGAAGTAAATCCTTACTTCAAACGGATCATCAATGCTTTTAAACAGATGAACTATTCCGAATTTCAGTCCGGCCATTTCAAGAAATTCGAAGCGGAAGTGAAAGATATTATTAATGAAAGAAAAAAATAAGTAATTTATGAGTTACGATAGGACGCCAGGGGAAACAGAGCTGAATATGCGTTGCAATCGTAAATCGTAATTCAAAAATCCAAAATAAATTAAGGTATGAACACTGCTTTTCAAAAGGTATATACCAAAATTAC
>OBAR01003043.1_pt1 | contig 10522 bp, 4 predicted proteins | sample 1517911 | NCBI WGS metagenome assembly OBAR01 (sample SAMN04571709, study PRJEB22368) | human gut metagenome | biome: human gut; material: stool | host: Homo sapiens | place: Luxembourg | collected 2012-10-26
ATAATGTGATTATGAATGTGTTCCCGGTCCGTGTGGGTTGCAACGATAAACGCATACTTGCCTTTGGTGAAACGCATTGCCAGCTCATAACCCACCTTGTTGGCTTCTTCGGCGGTGATCTCGCCGGGTTTGAACGACTGCCGGATCTGATAGGCAATCACGTCACTTTTTTGTCTGCGCCCAGTGACAAGTTCATACTGCCGTTTGGACAGCATAAATTCTTCATCCACCGTCAAAGGACTGCATTCGTAACTGCTGACCAGTTCGCCCTGCTGTGTCTTGTCCGGGTTCTGGGCGTAATCCGTGCGGCTTTTCAGGCAGGCCGCAACGGATTTTCCCTTGTTTTTGTGCAGTGCAATCAATCTTGTTGCAGCCAGTTTGACCACCTCCCGGCAAAAAGAAAATGCCGCACAGTGGCGGCATAAAAATTTTATAATTCTGCAATCCAGCCGCTGAACCATTCCACGGCTTCTACAATGACCGTTCCGGCGGTGAGGAGCAGGAAGCAGCCAAACTCCGCCACCAGCAAGATCAAAAACTGCATCCACTCCTGGCAGTACAGTGTATAAAGGCCGCAGCCGAAGATATACAGCATGGGCAGAGCCAGCACGAACGCCGACAGGTTCAGCATCCATTTCAGCATCAGCGCAAGGAAAGCAGTAATCAACCAAAACGGGAAAACGATCATCTTAAAAACGAACCTCATATCTAGCACCCGCCTTTCTTTCGCCCCTATTATAAAGGTGTCAACCACTGCATTGCAAGGATGTCACCCCTATGTAACCCCACAGTCCTCCAACTGCGGGGAAAATTTTAGAGTTCTGCCAGCCGGGAGAGAATCTGCCGGCCAATCTCAATCAGTTCATCCAGCCTCTGCCGCAGGTCCTCCATGTCAGCGGCGTAGACCCGACCAGTTTCATTGGCGGCTTTGGCGTACTGGTTCAGGTTGTTGCTGCACATCTGCAAGAGATACGCCATGCGCCGCAGTTGCGGCAGGTCAAGATTCAGGCAGTAGCCATCCAGTGCCATCTTGCGGATATAGGCACTCAGGCTGCGGATACCCATGCCCAGCATCTTTTCATAGATGCGATTTTTCTCCTCCTTTGTGGTTCTCAGGATGATAATCTCGTTCCGCTTTTCCCTCACCGGGCATCACCGTCCTTGTCGTAATAACTGCGGAAGGGCTTCACCGGCTCCGGCTTGTCCGATTTTTCCTCCAGTGCTGCCAGCACCGAGGGGCGGCGAGGTGCATCCTCCTGTTCTTCCTCATCCTGTTCCGGCTCATGGCTCTTTTCGTCCACATCCAACTGGGCGTTCAGCTCTGCAAGCCGTGCAGATTTCTCTGCCAGTTCTTCCTCCTGTGGGAAGGGCTTTTCTACCTCGATTTGCGCCGCCGCCTGCTGCTGATGCAGGGTGGTCAGCTCGTTTTCGGCGGAGGTGATGCGCTCCGGGAAGCTGTTCAGCGAATTATCCAGCCGGATAATGTTACCCAGCGGGTCGGTGCCCAAAGGCACCGTATACTTCCTCTGCCCTTTCAAAAGTGCCTGATATTCACTGCGGAAGGTGTCGAACCGCAGGGACAGTTCAAAGCCCCGATAACTGCCGATCACTTTTTCCTCGGCGTTGGGCAGTTCGGAGCAGGCAAGGACCAGACGCTCACCGGCGGTCTTTTTCTCGTCGTAGGTCACGCCCTTGATGGTCATGCCGCAGAACTCCTCCTTGCCCTGCGGGTGGGCGGCGGCAAGCTGTGCATCGGCTTTCAGCCCGGCAATGTGGGCGTTCGTCTCCTGAATATCAGCCGGGAACTTGGTCAGCAGCTTGTCCTGCAAGCGGAATTTCTGGCTCTGGTGGTCGGCTTTCAGCACCTTCAGCTTGGCGACTTGAACGTCCAAATCCATCTTCTCCTTGATGAGCGGATTTCCGGCACACAATGCCTTGATCTCCGCATAGGAAAGTGCCTGTTCGTCTACATCTTCGCAGGAGCGTACCGGGGATTTACTGGTCATAATCTGCGAGATAAATCGCTGTTTATTCTCCAAGGTCTGAAACAAGTACGAGTCAAATGTCCCTTCCGTGACGTAATTGAACACCTTGACTTCCTTATTCATATTGCCCTGACGGATGATGCGACCATTGCGCTGGGTCATGTCGCTGGGCTTCCAGCCAACATCCAGATGATGCACCGCCACAAGTCGGGACTGGACGTTGGTGCCCGCTCCCATTTTTGCAGTGCTTCCGAGCAAAACTCGCACATCACCAGAGCGCACTTTGGAGAACAATGCCGCCTTTTTTGCTTCGGTATCTGCGTTGTGGATAAACTCGATTTCGTTTTCCGGTACACCGGCAGCAACCAGCTTTTTGCGAATGTCATCGTAGACGTTAAAGTTGCCGTCGTTTTTCGGCGTCGAGAGGTCGCAGAACAAAAGTTGGGTCAGCTTCTGGTCTTTGCCTTCCTCCCAGATCTTCAGCACGTTCTGAACGCATACGTTCAGCTTGCTGTTGGGGTCGTCCGGCAGCATGGGGTTCATCAGGCGCACATCCAAGCCGATCTTTCTGCCATCGTTGGTGACGCAGAGCATATTGTCCACAGACGCATCCACGATGCCGGAGTGGATATCAGCGGCACGTTTGCTCAGTTCCTGCACCATTTCCTTTTGAATTTCGGACGGCTTTGCCACCACGGTTTCAAACTTTGCGACCGGCACCGGCAGATGAAGCTGGTCGCTAGTTTTAATGTCCGCAACCTCCTTGAACATGGACATCAACTCAGGGAGGTTGAAAAACTTGGCGAACCGGGTGCGGGCACGGTAGCCGGTACCCTCCGGGGCAAGTTCAATGGCCGTGGTCGTCTCACCAAAGGTGGATGCCCAGCAGTCGAAGTGCGTCAGCTTTTTCTGCTGCAAGGTGCTGTACTGGAGGTACCGCATGACCGTGTACAACTCGGTCATGGAGTTGCTCACCGGGGTGCCGGTAGCGAATACCACGCCACGCCCGCCGGTGATCTCGTCCAGATAGCGGCACTTGCCGAACATATCGCTGGATTTCTGGGCTTCGCTGGTGGATAATCCAGCGACATTCCGCATTTTTGTGGTCAAAAAGAGGTTCTTGTAGAAATGGCTCTCGTCCACAAAGAGCCTGTCAACGCCCAGTTGCTCAAAGGTGATTACATCGTCCTTACGCTCATCGGAGCGCAGTTTTTCCAGCTTGGTTTCCAGCGTTTTCCGGGTCTTTTCCATCTGCTTGATGGAGAAATTCTCGCCTGCGTGGACTTTCAGCTCATTGATGGCGGCAAGCGTTTCATAAATTTGCTCCTGAATAATACGCTCCTGCCGCTCAAAGGACAGAGGAATGCGCTCAAACTGGCTGTGCCCAATGATGACAGCATCGTAGTCGCCGGTGGCGATGCGGGCGCAGAATTTTTTGCGGTTTGCGGTCTCAAAATCCTTGCGCCGTGCCACCAAAAGTTTGGCGTTGGGGTAGAGGTTCAGAAAATCCGATGCCCACTGTTCCGTCAGATGGTTGGGCACTACGAACAAGGATTTCTGGCACAGCCCCAGCCGTTTCGCTTCCATAGCGGATGCCGCCATTTCGTAGGTCTTGCCCGCACCAACTTCGTGTGCAAGCAACGTATTACCGCCATAAAGCACATGAGCAATGGCGTTGCGCTGGTGCTCCCGGAGGGTGATCTCCGGGTTCATGCCCACGAATTTGATGTGACTTCCGTCATACTCACGGGGACGGGTAGAGTTGAACAGCTCGTTGTACTGCTTCACCAGCGCAATGCGCCGCTGGGGGTCTTGCCAGACCCAGTTGGCAAAAGCGTCCTTGATGACCTGCTGTTTCTGCTGAGCCAGCATGGTCTCCCGCTTGTTCAACACACGTTTCGGCTTGCCCTCGGCATCCTCAATGGTGTCGTAGATGCGGACATCTTTCAGATTCAGGGTCTCCTCCAAGATCTTGTAGGCATTGGCACGGCTGGTGCCGTAGGTTTCGGAGGAGATAATATCCCCTCTGCCGGTGGCAGTTTTGCCCTCCACGCGCCACTCTGCGGTATAAGGAGAATATCTCACCTTGACTGCATGGCGCAGATAGTAGGGAATCTGGAACGTCTCGGTCATAAACTTCTGGATAATGTCCGGGTCCAGCCAAGTAGCACCCAGCCGTATATCAATTTCAGATGCTTCCAGTTCTCTGGGCTGCGCTTTGGTCAGTGCATCCACGTTGACGGTAAATTCCGGGTTCGTCTCAGCGGCGAACTGTGCCATCCGCAGCTTTGCCCGGACATCGCCAGACAGGTACTCGTCTGCCATCTGCCAGCCGGCTTCCGGGTCAGTGGGGTCGGCGGCAGGGTCCTTGAAGATCACACCGGAAAGTTCGGTGGTAATGCGCCCAAACTCACCGGGAGTGCCCAGCAGTTCTGCCATATAGCGCAAATCCACTTTGCCATGCTCACCAATAGATACCGCCAACGCTTCGCTGGGGGTATCCACGCTGGTAACGGTACGCTCCGGGCGGATAGTGCGCTTGGTGAACATTGCAGCCTTGCTCTTGAGCTGCCCCTGCTCGTCCAGATTTTCCAGCGAACACAGCAGATAGTAGGAGGAATCCCGCTCAAACAGCCGCCCATTTCTGCGGTCGTTCAGCAAGCCATATTTGGCGGTAAAGGCATCGTAGGCGGCGTTCAAACGCTCCTGCGTTGCCTTGATGTCCTCGTCCGGGTAGTCGTTCAACTGCTGGTCAATCAGGTCATTGACGATCTGCCGCAGCTCCACCATGCCGGTGACACGCCCCTTGGCAGTGTCGGAAAGTTCCACCTGCGTCATCACGGAGTTTTCCCGGTAGAACACCTCACCGTCCACCACCGTGTAGGAGAAGTTTTTCACATCCGGGTCAGCCGGGAGAATATGCTTCTCATTTTCGGCATCCGCAATATCTGGTGTTTCTACCTCAACTTCGGTGTACTGACCCTCAATATGCTGTACCGCCTCAGCAAGCTGGTCTGCAAGGTTTGCACCCTCGATGGGAGCAACGGTCAATTCCTCTCGTCCATACTGGGTGCTTTCGGTGGAGAGTACGCCCAGAACCATCTCCGGATGATCTGCGAAATACTGGTTGATGGCAAAGCCATCTTCGGTCTTGCCAAGCTGCACCCAGTCCGGCTCGTGGTCGATGGGGCGGTCACGCTTCTGCAGGAAGATAATGTCGCTGACAACATCCGTACCAGCGTTGGCACGGAAAGCGTTGTTGGGCAGACGAATGGCCCCCAGCAAATCGGCATGCTCTGCCATGTGTTTGCGAGCGGTGCTGTCCTTGCTGTCCATGGTGTAGCGAGATGTGACAAAGGCAACGATGCCGCCCGGACGCACTTGGTCGATGGCTTTTGCAAAGAAATAATTGTGGATGCTAAAACCAAGTTTGTTGTACGCCTTGTCGTTGGCTCTGTATTGACCAAAGGGCACGTTGCCGACAGCGAGGTCATAAAAATCACGGCGGTCGGTGGTCTCAAAGCCAGCCACAGTAATGTCAGCCTGCGGGTACAGTTTTTTCGCAATGCGCCCGGTGATGGAATCCAACTCCACGCCGTATAAGCGGCTGTCTGCCATGCTGTCCGGCAGCATTCCAAAGAAGTTGCCCACGCCCATACTAGGTTCCAGAATGTTACCGCTGCGGAAACCCATACGCTCCACCGCATCGTAGATACCACGGATCACGGTGGGGCTGGTGTAGTGGGCGTTCAGGGTGCTGGAACGGGCGGCGGCGTATTCGTCCTCGGAAAGCAGCCCTTTCAGTTCGGCACACTCTTTTGCCCAGCCGTCCTTATTGGGGTCAAAGGCATCTGCCAGACCGCCCCAGCCCACATATTGCGAAAGTACCTGCTGTTCCTCGGCGGTGGCACCCCGATGCTCTTCTTCCAGCTTGAACAGGGTACGGATGGCTTCGATGTTCCGGGCAAATTTCTGTTTGGGGCCTCCGACACCCAAATCATCCTCCGTGATGTGGAAGTTCCCGGCAAGTTCAAGTGTGGATCGTTCCGGTTCAACTGCATCCAGAGCAGGTGATTTTGAGCCAATCGTCTGGATCACAATATCATAAGGCATACGGTTTTCTTCAGCAGGGTATATGGCAACCGTTTTTACAGTATCATCTGGCTGCGTAGTAACCTGTTCATTCTGCCGCAAGCCATCCTCGAATTGTCGTTTGTTGATAACTTCGTTATCCCACGACTGCCCCTGTGCGCTGGTGTCGATGCGAACATCCGTTTCGCCCACATAGCCGATTGTTCCTTCGATGGTTCGGGTAGGAAGGTCAACGATAACACTGTCACCGACCTTATAATCGGGCAGGGGGTGTTCCATCACATCCTGTTCCTGCTCGTACAACTCCCGGACAAGAGCCAGCGGCTCTTCCCGGAAAATAGGCATCCGCATTTCTGCCAGTGCCACATCCTGCAGGGTCACACTGTCCTTGCCGAAATTGACGTTATCCACCCGGAATGCTCGCCCCTCCATGTGGATGGTAGTGCCCAGCGGCAGATAGTCCTCCCGGCGCAGATACTTGGTTTGGTGGTGGGTGCCATCCTCGTTCAGCCCGGCAAGGTAGATGTTCTCGCCGCACTGCCACAGTTGTTTGGCACGGTATGCCCACTGGTCGCGGGGAAAGCCGATGACCGGGACGGTGCCCAGTGCTGTTTCTTTTTCCAGAAGTTTGCCGCCCAGAAGTTCACTGACTTTTTGCGCGTCATCTGCGTAAAACTCAAACTGTCCGTTCTGCTCAAAGCCCACCAGCGCATCCGGGTGCTGCTCCTTCAGGGCATTGTACTCGGTGGCGGCATCCAGCGGCAGCAGTGCCGGGCGTTCCTCCGCCTTGCTGTGATAATGCTCCAGTTCTTCGTCCGTAACGCTGACCAGTTCCGAAAAATCCAGAGCCTCCAACTCGGTTTCGGTCAGATCTTCCAGACTTTCGTACTGCCGCTCGTCGATCAGCACCTCGCCCAGATACCGCTCCACACGGTATCCCACCAAATCCACATTAACTTGAATGGGAATATCCTCATCGGTGGCATGGGTGTAGGCGATGTCGATTTTAGCGAGATTAGAAAAGTCCGGCTCGGAGTCGTATTCTTCCTGACAAAACTCCCGAATCAGGTTCTTTGCACGGGTCAGGGTGGCATCCGGCTTTGCGCTGACCGGCGCAGGGGGCGTGTAATGTTCCTTTTCCTCATCGGTCAGGTAACGGTCGGATTGGATCATCAGGTCGATATACTTTTCCACCTGCGCCCATTTCAGGGTGATTTTCTGGTGGTCGGGGTAATGGTCAAATTCCAATCCCTTCCAGTCGTGGTTGACGAAGCCTCGGCTTCCGTCCAGAAAATCGTGGGAGTGCCCACCAATGCCGTACTCCTTTGCCAGTGCTTTGGCACGGAGTTTGCGGTCAGGCTGGGTCTGGTACAGCGCCATAATGCGCTGTTTGCCGCCTGCAAACCCTGAACCATGCCGCCGCAGCTCGTTCTCAATTTCCGATTGCGATAACGAAAAAGCGGAGGGCGTTTTTTCGCTCTCCGCTCGGTCGATTTTTTCGATTTGCTGGGCTTCGGTGGGGATGTTCGCATCCAGAAAACTTAGCTGTAGATCAACTCCGTCCGAATCACTTCCTCGACCTGCTCCCGCAGGCTGTTCATGTGCTGAACCCACTGCATCTGATTCTTCTCTTTGTCCGGGGCCGGGTTCTTCGCCAGCAGTTCGGTCATCAGATGCTCCTTCATCGCTACCGCGGTCTGCTCCAGTTCGGTCAGAGTCGGGTACAGGCTCCCGTTCAGGAGCATCGTGTTGTACAGCACCGGGCGATGGTTCATCAGGTACGTCCGGCGCAGCCTGCCGTACTTGCCCAGCGGCTTCCGGGGCTGGTTCAGGGTCAGGTTCGGGAGCTGGTAGTCCCCGACGGTCGAGTAGGTCACGTTCCTGCTGTTCGTATTCATATTGGCTCCTTTCTGCATTGCGGCGGCGAATGTTTTTTTTTACGGTGCGCTCGATGTTCCGCAGCACCTCCCGGCTCATGTCGCTGACGGCTGCGCCGAGGGCGTAGACGCTATCCGGGGTTGAGAAATTGTAGATTGCCTGAAAATCGTCCTTGTCGAACCAGCCTGTCGGCTCATAACCACAACGTTCCAGCAGCGTGTAGGTGACGCTGATGGCGGCAGCGGACTTGAACTGCATCTCCACCCCGGCTTCATCATAATCCATCAGAAGCGAACCGTCAACGATGGCGAGAATGTCACCACTGTTGTTGTCCCAGTAATCTGCCACCAGTTTCCCGGCAACATCCGCAAGCTGCTGGCTGACACGCTCTCCGCTGATGCCGTAGGTGGCGGCGAGCATTTCTGAAACCGGCTGCACCAAATCGGGACCGAGCTGCCACACCTCCGGGTCACGGGAATTGCGGCGCACCCCGGTGTCCGACACATCGAAAACGTAGTGCAGGCGCGGGAATCCGCTGGATTCGTCCAGCAAGGCGATGCCCTTAGAGCCACGCCTGACATAGCGGTTCATCCGGTTGCGCCAAATGTCAAATTCGGCGCAGGCGGTGGCATCGGGCCGCTGAGCGTAGATCATAAGCTGGTCGGCAAAGGGGTACTTGTACAGCCGGGATGCGGTGGTCAGGTAATCCGTCCAGCTTTCCCAGTACCGGGTCAAGCCGTTTGCCGTGCGCTGGGCAAGGGCAAGGTATTCTTCGGTTTTGCTTGGCATTTTGGCCTCCTTCTTCAGATTTTAGGGTATAAAAATAGCGGGCAACCGTTTTTGGGTTGCCCGCCAAGGGTATATAATAATTGGGTTATCGTCGACTTTGAAGTTTTGATGATGAATGTCTATTTTTCATCGCTTTCGGGCGGACGAACATAACGTAACATTTTTCTTTCACAGGCACCAAATTCCAAATAGTTGTTTTTTGCCTCGTTTAGAGTTATTCCATGATTCAAGTCACTGGGGTCGCTATCAGAAGTAATAAACGGGTCATTCTCCCAAAAGCAAACTGGGCAAATGTACCCACAATCTTCCTTTGGTGGAACATTATAAGTAAAACATTCGCAGCATGGACATTGATACTTTTTCAAATAGATGCACCCCCGCAAGCACCGACTTGTCAATTTGTATATGGCTCTGTGTCTTTTCCGTCGTATACAATTACTTTAATGTTGGTGGCTGCATCAACATCCGCATGAATACCTACGGTATATTCTTTGTCCGTAACATTCGCAAAAGAGTAGCAGCCTCCCGCAGAAATATTGCCAGATACGATTTCCTGTTCGCCTTCGCAGAGCAAATGCACCACAATTTCAAAATCATTCCTATTCTGAATCGTCAGTGTGCCCGTTTTGGATGAAACCTTTACATTAGAATAAGTGATTACATATTGGGCAGATGTTGATTTTTCTGTACAAGACACAGAGCAATCCCATTGGATTGCAGCCTTCGCCTTTCTGTAGGATTCCGAAGATCTATACGCCGAAATTATAATGATTGCGGCTACGGCAAAGACGCTCACGATAATGAACACTATTGGTGCTTTTTTCTTCATAGTCTTTATCTCCAAAATTTCCAATTCATTGAGTTGAGCATATTACATACGCGAACACTCCAAACCTACAGCTCAGTTTCCACCGCAAGCTGCTCCTGCTTCTCTTTTTCATCAGCGATTTGGACATCAACATCTTCGCGCATCTTTTTCAGAAGTGCAAGGACTCGCTTGATTTGGCTCTTGGTGTTTTCCACTCTGCTCTGCGCCTGATTGATGTGATCCAGAACTGCCCAGTCTGCAAAGAGGCCATCAAAGAAGAAATCTGCGAATTTCAAAAAACTGTCTACCGCAACCTGAAGGTCTGCGGTGATCTCAACATCGGCAAGCTCAGTTTTGAACCGCCGCAGTTCCACTTGAAGCTGTTCCACCTGCTCCTGTGCATTGTCCAGTTCCTCATACTTGGCAAGATCAGCCATCAAACCGCCGCCCATTACGTCCCATGTACTCCAGCCCTCGGCATTATCCAGCGTTTCCAGAACTTCATTGACCGTGTGCAAGGCGGTCTTTCCGGCGTTGATGGCTTCCAGCAGCTCCCGCTTTTGGACTTTCAGTGCGGCAATGCGGCTTTCGCTTTCCACAATCTGCTGTGCGGCAGGGTGGGCAGAGACTTTGATGCTTTTGATTTTTTCGGAAAGAGCAGCTTGATACTGCCTTTCGCAATCGGACAGCCGTTCCAGTCTATTTTGAATCTGCTCCAAGTCGGCATCAACGGAAGAAAGGTCATGGAAAGCAGCATCGTACTTGACACGGGCTGCATAGGCTTCCTGCCGTTCCTTGTCCAGCTTTTCGTCCATTTTTCCAATCACTTGATAGAAAAATGCGGCAAGGCTGTGCCCCTCCAGACGATCCACATCAGCCTGTTCCGCCAGCTTGGATTTTTCCAGCTTTTTCAGACGATCAGCAAGCGTATCTCTCTGGGCGGTCAGTTCTTTCTGTTTTGCTTCGCAGC
>OBAR01003054.1_pt1 | contig 10499 bp, 8 predicted proteins | sample 1517911 | NCBI WGS metagenome assembly OBAR01 (sample SAMN04571709, study PRJEB22368) | human gut metagenome | biome: human gut; material: stool | host: Homo sapiens | place: Luxembourg | collected 2012-10-26
CCTCCATCGGCGAATTGGAATATGATTATCTTGTAATCGCCGCTGGAACTATCACCAACTTCTTTGGAAACAAAACGATCGAGGAACAGTCTCTACCCATGAAAACGGTAGAAGAGGCGTTAGCTTTACGAGACACCTTATTAATTAATTTAGAGAAAGCGACTACTTGTACGGACCCGGACGAGAAGCAAGCTTTGCTAAATATAGTTGTTGTAGGTGGAGGGGCTACAGGTGTAGAAGTATCCGGCGCCTTATCCGAGATGAAACGGTTTGTTTTGCCGAAAGACTATCCGGATCTAGGAAACTTTCATATGAATATCTATCTGATAGAAGGGTCCTCTAAATTACTAGGGGCCATGTCTCCGGAAGCCTCCTCCAACGCTAAACGCTTCCTTGAGGATATGGGCGTTAACATCATTCTTCAGAAGCGTGTCGTGGACTATAAGGATGGGAACGTTTTCTTAGATGACGGCCAAACCATACCCACTAGAACCTTACTTTGGGTAAGTGGTGTGAAAGCGGTGCATTTCGATCATATCGAAGGAGAACTCTTGACCCAGGGGGAACGGATTATCGTCAATGAATGTAATCAAGTAAAAGGCTTATCCAATATATTCGCCATAGGAGATGTCTGCTGGATGGCAGAACCGGATTACCCGAACGGACATCCGCAAGTCGCTCAGGTAGCGATTCAGCAAGGTGAGTTATTAGCCGAAAATCTACAACGGATCGAGGCTCTAAAAAAACCGAGACCTTTCCATTATAAGAATTTAGGAACTTTAGCTACTGTCGGCAGGAATAAAGCGGTTGCCGATTTAAATAAGGTGAAATTACATGGATTTACGGCATGGTTGGTTTGGATGCTCGTACATTTACGTTCCATCTTAGGAATCAAGAATAAGCTAATTGTACTGATCGACTGGATCTGGAATTATTTCACGTACGACCGTTCCATACGTTTCATCTTGTTCATCCAAAAGCACAAACAAGATGGAACACAGGGCACGGAACCTACTTTATAAACTATAAGTCAACGTAAGCCAAGCTACCCGGGCATCACTAATCGTTGTTTCTTCTAAACTATCGAATATATTGTTGATACTTAAGTTCGCGCATAATTTACGATTGAGGAAATATTGAGAGAGACCGGCATTTACGCTATAACGGCCTTTGATCTTACCTTGAGGCGTAAGCTGGTCGGAAACGTAGAAGCCGTCTACCTGAAAATCCGTAGTCGGCGTAATACTTACGTTTACATTCCCCTTCACATCCCAGCAAACCAAGGATTTCTTCTCGTCATAGCCTATCGTACGCCCATCGATCTCGTCCCGATAGATATCCCCGGAGAAACCGACCGTCAAGATACGTACCGGATTCCAGCTACCGGACAAGTCGGCTCCGACTGCTTGGCTATGTCCGATATTCTCTTTCTTCCAAACCGTCTCGTCATTTACTTGGCTAGCGGTTTCCATGATACGATTCGTACGATTCCGGTAATAAATAGCCGGAGTCAAACGGAGACGGGGAGCCGAGAACTGATATCCTAGCTCTACGTTATGGATAAACTCATCCTTCAAGTCCGGATTCCCCTGTATGATATGGGTAGGATCACTGTTATTCAAGAAAGAGCACAAATAGCTGCCATTCGGACGAATCGCCCGTTGCTGATAACTCAAGCTTAAGCGATTGCTCTTATTCACCTCATAAGTAAAACGGGAACGAGGATACAAATGAAAACGGGAACTCTTGTTCTCTTTGCCTTTTATCCCCTGCCAATAAGGATCGTTGATCCAAGAAGGGCTAAACTCATCCATCTTAAAATGACTAAATTCCGCCTGTATCCCTATCTCCGCGTTAAAAGCGCCCCAATTCTTAACCACGTCCGCATAGATCAAATTCAGATAACGGTTGAAATCGTAATTATACGATTTCGCCGGACTTAACTCAAAACTACCGTCAACCTTATCAAAAGCAGCCGTCAGATAATCCTCGTTTCGCGCACGACCTATATAACCAAGCTTGAAATCCCAACCATCGATCTCCTGCCCATATCCAAATCCCCAGAAATAATTATGTTTCGTATGGTCGATAGATTGGTTATCCTCCGAGACGATATTCCCGTTTTGAGGATTCTCATTCTTGAAATCATTATCCTCATCATACGAGAAATTATTATAGTTGAATACGGTATAAAAACCTTGATTCTCCGAAATCTCATGGTTCCAATACGCTTCGGCGGCATAAGCTTCCTGACGCTGGTCGTTATACCGGTTACGGATCACGTACTTCATTTGCTCCCCTTTCGGGTTGAATACCCGGTTGTTAATGCGTCCATACCGGCTATAATCCATCAAATGATACAGGCCATGCACGGTGATCCGGTCTTTCGCGGAAAGATCATAGTCTACTTTCATATCCGCCACATGTACGTCCGGACGAGCCGTGGCATTATTATTAATCTCCGTCCGGTTTTTAGCGGTCGCGGTCGATTTGCTGAAAGATCGTTCCCGGTATTCCCTCCTATAATTGTATTTCGCGTTGATATGGAATTTTCCGGGATGCAAATTCAATACCGCTCCTGCGTTATATCGCTCATTCCATCCCGCCCCAAGCGTAACATATAGAGGGGAATCTCCCGTTCCATACATACGAGGCACCAGATTGAGTATGCCCACATCACCATCCGGCACCGCATTAATCGGAGGAAATGCCCCTAATGAGATCTGGTTAAAGAACAGGGCGGGAAGTTGGATCAGCACGTCACCGCTATATTCTTCCAGCAAACCGTAAGGAACTCCATCGACAAGCATCCCGACATTACCGGAGCCCCTGTATGTAACGGCTCCTTCCATATCGGTTATGACAGAAGGCAATTGGCGAAAAGCATCCGCCGCCGTATTGGTAACGCTACTCAAGTTATTATCTACCCGCAAGATTTTCATCCCGCCCCTCTCGCTCAACCCGGCGAAACGGGTACCCTGAATCTCTATATTCCGGATCGTAAGCGTCGTATCGGCAGGAGTCTGCGAGAATACCGGCATAGCCAATAGAGCGGCCAATGGAAGAAGTAAAATTTGTCTCATATCATTATCTATGGTTTATAAACAAAAAAAGTCTGTATGTTCAACGCATACAGACTGTCCTCAAAACTCGTTTACTGATTATTATTCAGCAGGAGCAGCTTCTACGGCAACAGAGTCAGTAACCTCAACAGCTACAGAATCAGTAGCGGCAGCATCCTCTTCTACTACAGGAGCTTCCTCAACTACAGTAGCCTCTTCTGTTTCAGCAACAGATTCGGTAGATTCAGCAGATTTGTTGCCACAAGATGCGAATGATACAGCTGCGATAACAGCAGCAAATGCAACTAACTTTTTCATTTTGTTCTTAATTTAAACGGTCTATAATATCTTGTTGTTGTAAAACGATGCAAATGTATGTATTAATCATATATGTTGTACAACATAAGACGTTTTTTTTTGAATTATTTTCTACCGCTTTTACAATATGCTGAATATTAGCTGCGTTTGCTTTCTATTTATTTATCAATAATTACTGTACAGGTAACGCTTAATGCTTTTCTTCGGTGTTTTCTCGAATTCTGTCGGATACAATTGTATCTCCGAGATCGTTTCGTAAGGAGCCAGGAGCTTGTTCAACTCTATCCTATTTTGTTCCATGATAACTGGAAGATCCGTATGCGAGATACCCGTACTATCCACCGTATCGTAATCCGGATACACCATCCCGATCAATTTCCCGTTTTTCTCCACGACCAAACTCTCCATCACGAATGGCAAATTGTTCAATTTGGATTCAATCTCTTCCGGATAAATATTTTGTCCGCTAGCGCCCAAGATCATCGTCTTGCTACGTCCACGTATAAAAATACGGTTGTCATGATCGATCGTACCCAAATCACCCGTCCTTAGCCAGCCATCTTCCGTGAAGACATTTTGGGTTGCCTCATCATTCTTATAATAGCCTTTCATTACGTTCTCGCCCGATACTTGAATCTCGCCTACCTTATTATAAGGGTCTTCCGAATCGATACGGACTTTCATGATCCCTTTCAAGATCTGTCCGCAAGAACCGGGCACATACTCATTATTATGGTCATAACTGATCAACGGGCCACATTCCGTCATACCATAACCGATCGTGAACGGGAATTTGATCTTATAAAGGAAATTCGTCACCTCCTCATTCATGGCCGCTCCTCCCACGATCACTTCACGAAAACGTCCGCCGAAGGCATCAACCAGTTTCTTCCGTATCTGTGCATAGATACGGGAATCCAGCAATGGAATATTCAACGCCACCTTCATAGTCGTCTTGCTAAGCTGCGGCAGGATCATTTTCTTGTAAATCTTCTCCAGGATCAACGGGACCGTCAGGATCAGGTTCGGTTTCACCTCCTCGAAGGCTTTCAACAGGATTTTGGGAGAAGGGACCTTCCCCAACAGGTAGACATGCGCCCCGACAGCCATCGGAACCAGGAAATTGAACGCACAACTATAAGCATGTGCCAACGGCAGAAAACAGAGTTCGCGTTCCCCCCTGTACAATACGCCAAGCTCGATGCCGTACATCACATTCCCCGCCAGGTTGTTTCCGGTAAGCATAACCCCTTTACTGAAACCGGTCGTGCCGGAAGTATAGTTCAACAGGACCACTTTGTCATTGTCCAATTCCGCATATTCGATATCATCCTTGCCGAAACCGTCCGGATACTTTTCCGCCATCTTCTCATCCATGCCTTTCAAAAGCTTCTGAATGCTTTCACCATCGCGCTGATGCAGGCAACGGAAATCGGACAGCGAAAAGACACCACGCACGTCCTCGATCATTTCCTCTTCCAGTGTATCCCAGATACGGTCACTGACAAAAAGGAAAACCGACTCGGAGTGATTGATAATATGATGCACATCGTTCGGACTGAAGTCCTGCAAGATAGGTACTATAATCGCTCCGTAGGTCACAGCGGCCATATAAACAATACACCAGCGGGCACTGTCTTTTCCGATCAGAGCAATCTTATCTCCCCGCCGTATCTGACATTCTTCAAATAGGATATGGATACGGGCAATCTCTTTGGCCACATCGGCGAAAGAAAAGGTCGTCCCTTTGCTGTAATCCGTCAAGGCGGGCAGTTCCCAGTTCTTCTTGAAACTTTTCTCGTATATCTTGATAAAATTCTCTTGTATCATACTGCACACTGTATTATAATTTGCGCAAAAATACAGACTATCCGACAAATACACAACAGATAGCCAGAGTTTAACCAACAGTACAACAATACCCAAAGGTTTGACAAACTAAATTTTTACCTATCTTTGGCAACCGAATAAACGGATGAGACATGAAGAACTGGAAAGTACTTATTACAATATGTGTGTTAGGATGCACTCATATATGTGCACAAGAGACAGGGGCGAACGACGGGGTCGGTATCGACTTCCGTCCCGTCTACCTCATCCCCACCAATGAGTTCTTTGCCGGCGCAAACGCTGCATGGCAACCCTTGCGTAAGTCCGTGTCGGCACACCTGAAATACTCTTTCCGGTTTCATCCCGATTCGCGCTACGGGAAATTATACCCGCACACGTACCAGGGAATCGGTGTTTCATACCACTCTTTCTTTGACAAGGCCGAGATCGGGACTCCGGTTGCAGTATATGCATTCCAGGGAGCACGCATAGCCCGGCTCTCCTCCCGCCTGTCACTGGATTACGAATGGAACTTCGGGGCCTCTTTCGGATGGAAAAAGTACCATCCAGGAACCAACGCCTATAATTATGTTGTGGGGTCAAAGATCAATGCCTATATCAATTTGGGATTCTTGCTGAACTGGCAACTGGCGGCAGGATGGCAACTGACGACAGGCATCGACCTGAGCCACTTCTCCAACGGAAACACCCAGTACCCCAACGCAGGCGTCAATACCGTCGGAGGCAGGATAGGTCTGGTGCACACCTTCGGAGCAAATGCCGGGACGGTGATGTCAGGCAGGCGGACCACACAACGCATCAAACCTCACATCAGCTACGACATCGTCTTATACGGCGCCTCGAAACGAAAAGGGGTTATCAAGCCCGATGAAGCCTACCTGGCCCCCGGCTCGTTCGGCGTATTAGGATTCAATTTCAATCCTATGTATAACTTCCACCAATATTTCCGTGCCGGAGCATCGCTCGACGTACAATACGACGAAAGTGCCAACATCAAGGAATACGAAGCCGACTACAACGACCAGGCCGAGCACAGGTTTTACCGTCCGCCATTCAAGGAACAATTGGCAGTCGGGCTATCCGTACGGGGCGAACTGGTCATGCCGATCTTCACGATCAATGTAGGCATAGGCTACAATGTTTACCACAAATGCACCGATACGCAAGGGATGTACCAAATCCTGGCACTGAAAACATCTGTCACACGCAACCTGTTCCTGCACGTGGGATACCAGTTGAGCAAATTCAAAGACCCCAACAACCTGATGTTAGGGATAGGTTACCGGTTCCACAATAAACGATAAGAATATACTATCTCCAAACATTTTCCGTAAATTTGCGCGATAATTAAAAGACAATGATTGATAAGACTGTTTTTGAGAACAAGATAGCCGCATACTATACCTTAGGATGCAAGCTGAATTTCGCCGAAACTTCGACCATAGGGAAAGTCCTTGCCGAACAGGGCGTACGCAAAGCACGTCCGGGTGAAAAGGCCGATATTTGCGTTGTCAACACCTGCTCCGTGACAGAACTTGCCGACAAGAAATGCCGCCAGGCGATCCGCCGGATCGGCAAACAGCACCCAGGGGCGTTCATCGTCGTGACCGGTTGCTACGCCCAGTTAAAGCCGGAAGAGGTTTCCCATATCGAAGGAGTCGACCTTGTCTTGGGAGCCGAGCAGAAGCTGGATTTGTTAATGTATCTGGACGATCTGAAAAAGAGAGAAGAGGGAGGCGCCATAATCGCTTCCCGGACGAAAGATATCCGTACTTTCTCCCCTTCCTGCTCGGCAGACGACCGTACGCGCCATTTCCTGAAAGTGCAGGACGGATGCGATTATTTCTGTTCCTACTGCACGATCCCCTTTGCCCGCGGACGCAGTCGCAACGGGACGATCGCCAGCATGGTGAAGCAGGCCGAAGAGGTCGCCTCAAACGGGGGAAAAGAGATCGTGCTGACAGGCGTCAACATCGGCGACTTCGGGAAGAGCACCGGGGAGACGTTTATCGACCTGATCCGCGCCCTCGACAAGGTGGAAGGGATCGTACGCTACCGTATCTCCTCCATCGAACCGAACCTGATCACGGACGAGGCGATCGATTTCGTGGCATGCAGCAGACGTTTCGCTCCTCATTTTCATATTCCGTTACAGAGCGGAAGCGACGAGGTGCTGAAACTGATGCGCCGCCGTTACGACACGACCCTGTTCCGGCATAAGATCGAAAAGATCAAAGAGGTCATGCCGCACGCCTTTATCGGCGTCGATGTGATCGTCGGTACGCGGGGTGAAACGGATACCTGTTTCGAGGAGGCCCGCACCTTTATCGAAAGCCTGGACATCAGCCAGCTGCACGTGTTCAGCTATTCGGAACGGCCGGGTACGCAGGCACTCAAGATCGACCACGTCGTCGACCCGAAAACCAAGCATGCCCGCAGCCAGCAATTGCTGGACATATCCGACCGTAAGCTCCATGCTTTCTACGAAGCGCATATCGGCCAGAAGGCGAATGTCTTGTTTGAACAAACACGCAAAGGAGGCATGATGCACGGCTTCACGGAGAATTATATCAAGGTGGAGATCCCGTACGACCACTCGTTGGTCAACGAAACCCGGCAGGTCATACTGGAAGGTTGGAACGAGGACAAAACGGCGTTAGTAGTAAAGATTATAGAATAAATGATTTATCCGTTACTTTTGGCTTGATCCAAAAGTAACCAAAAGATCAAGGCTTAACCGACAGTTCTTCTGCAACCCCGTGTCAAGCACGGGGGACAAGCCTGTTCCCACATCAAATGTGGGATCGCAAAGGAGCAGGTAGCATCGGCAATCCCCGAAGAGCCGTCAGGCTCTATTTCCGGCCTAAGCCGGTGAGCGTTAAGCGCAGAGACCGTAGTGAGCACCCGGAACGTCTGCTGTCTGAGCGAAGCGAGTTTCAGACGCGACAGCGAACGAAGGGAACGGAGTAGCGAAGCAACTTTAGCCTTGAACTTTTGGTTACTTTTCTTTCAAGAGAAAAGCAACAGATAAATCAGCATTTACACAAATAAAAACTAATAAAACCATCATGTGGAATAAAATACAATATGCGCTTATCTACAGTTGGGTAAAGGTTCATGCCTTATTGCCGATGTGGGCGCTTTATATATTATCGGATATCCTCTATGTTCTGGTCTATAAGGTCGTCAGATACAGGGTGAAAGTCGTCAGGCAAAATATGAAAGCCTCTTTTCCCGATAAATCGGACACCGAACTGCGCCGGCTGGAACGCGAGTTCTACCATCACTTCGCCGACTACGTGGTCGAGACGATCAAGCTCGCCCACATCTCCCTCGAAGAGTTACAACGCCGGGCTTTCCTGAAAAATCCCGAACTGGTAGACACGCTGATGGAGAAAGGGCACACCTGTTTTATCCTCCTGATGGGACATTACGGCAACTGGGAATGGTTTTCCGGCTCGACTTCCCGTTTCAAGGATTCCCGCATCTACCAGATATACCGACCCCTCAACAACCAGGCATTCGATCGCCTGTTTTTTAACCTGCGTACGAAATTCGGTTCCTTCGGGATCAAAAAACAGGACACCGTGCGCGATGTCATCACCCTGAAGAAAGACAAAACCCGCTGTGTCGTGATCTTTATCGCCGACCAGACACCGAGCCGGAACAACCTGCACTACTGGACGAACTTCCTGAACCAGGATTCCTCCATCCTGACCGGCCCCGAACGCCTTGCCCGCAAACTGGATTTGCCGGTCATATTCCTCGACACGAAGCAGGTGAAACGCGGCTACTATACCATAGATATGAAACTGGTGACCGAGACTCCCAAAGAGACTCCTGAGAACTGGATTACCGAACAATATGCCCGCTTGATGGAAAAATGTATCTTGCGCAATCCGTCGGGGTGGCTTTGGACGCATAAGAGATGGAAACATAAGAGAGTTGAAAGTGGAGAGTTGAAAGTTAAATTACAAAAAAGCACACACACAATATGAAAACAAACGAAAACTTTCAACTTTCAACTTTCAACTTTCAACCGGACAAACGTCTTGCCGTCGTCATCCTAAACTGGAACGGCCGCGCGCTGATGGAAGAATTCCTGCCCTCCGTTGTCGCTTGCACACCCGGCGAATGGGCAGATGTAATCGTTGCCGACAACGGCTCTACGGACGATTCCATCGAGATGCTGAAAACAAAGTTTCCGACGGTCGGCATCATCCGGCTGGACAAGAATTACGGCTTTGCCGAAGGATATAACCAGGCATTGAAGCATATCGGACACGAATACACAGTCTTGCTCAACAGCGATGTCGAAGTCACTCCGGGATGGCTGGATGCACCTATCGCCGCGCTGGACGCCGACAAAACGATTGCCGGCGTCCAGCCCAAGATACGCGCCCAACGGAATAAAGAATACTTCGAGTATGCCGGAGCGGCTGGGGGATATATGGACCGGTACGGCTATCCGTATTGCCGCGGACGCGTCCTGCATGTCGTCGAGAAAGATGCCGGACAATATGACACGCCTGCCGACCTGCTTTGGGCCACAGGAGCCTGCCTGTTCGTCCGTACGGCCACTTACAAAGAGGTGGGCGGCCTCGATGCCGGGTTCTTTGCCCACCAGGCGCGGCTACCGGCTGGTCTGTACGCCATCGTCGGTCGTGTACCACGTGGGAGGCGCCACGCTGAATGTCGAGAGTCCGCGCAAGACGTTCCTCAATTTCCGAAACAACCTGCTGATGCTATATAAGAACTTGCCGGAAAAGGATTTGAAGCACGTGATGCATGCACGTTTCTGGCTGGACTATATCGCCGCTGCCAAGTTTCTGCTGACCGGCCATTACCCGAACGCCCGTGCCGTGTATGAGGCCCGGAAGGCGTTCCACGAGCTAAAACCGTCTTACGAACCGGTCCGCCGTGAGAATCTCGCCAAAACAAAACTTTCCGGCATTCCGGAGCTGCGAAAAGGAAGCCTGATCTTAGCGTTCTATTTACAGGGGAAAAAGAGATTCACGGAACTATGAACAGAGAGAATTTTGCAGGCAAACGGACAAGTACGGACAGAACGGACACCCGATATATAAAAATCCCGACATTTTACTAAAACACTAATAATCAACAAACAACCTCTAAAATCCATTCCCAAAACCACTTTTAGGATGCACGTCTGTTGCAAATCGGATGTCCATAATTTCCAAGTGTCCGTTCTGTCCGCATTTGTCCGCTTTCTTTTCCTTTAAAACATAACATCATATTAAACAGGCA
>OBAR01003090.1_pt1 | contig 10377 bp, 5 predicted proteins | sample 1517911 | NCBI WGS metagenome assembly OBAR01 (sample SAMN04571709, study PRJEB22368) | human gut metagenome | biome: human gut; material: stool | host: Homo sapiens | place: Luxembourg | collected 2012-10-26
TTTTCGGTGACGATGGCTTCGCTGTGGCGCGACGAGTAGCGGGCGATGTGCGCCAGAGCTTCGTCGAGGGAGCCGACGGTCCGCACGGCCAGCTTGTAGTCGAGGAATTCGGTCCCGAAGTGCTCCTCCGCGGCGGGGCGGAGCAGGCACGCGGGGTAGCGGCCTTCGAGTGCGGCGTACGCCTCCGCGTCGGCGTAGACCGTGACGCGTTCGGCGGCCATCGGGTCGCACAGTTCCGCGAGGTCCCGGAGCCGTTCGCGGTGGACGATGAGGCAGTCGAGGGCGTTGCAGACGCTGACGCGCCGCGTCTTGGCGTTGCAGACTACGGCGCGGCCTTTCGTCAGATCGCCGTCGAGGTCGAAGTAGGTGTGGACGATGCCCGCCCCGGTTTCGATCACGGGTATGCGGGCGTTTTCGCGCACGAAGCGGATCAGTCCCGCGCCGCCGCGCGGGATCACCACGTCGACGTAACCCACGGCGTTCAGCAGCGCTCCGGCAGCCTCGTGGCCCGCGGGCAGCAGGGTGAAGGCCGCCGGGTCGATGCCTTCGCTGCGGAGCGCCTCGCGGAGCAGGGCGGCGATGGCTTCGTTGGAGCGGCGGGCGTCGCTGCCGCCCTTCAGCACGCAGGCGTTGCCCGTCTTCATCGAGAGCGAGAAAATGTCGGCCGTGACGTTGGGGCGCGCCTCGCAGATCATGCCCACCACGCCGAACGGTACGCGGACCTTGCGGAGGGTCATGCCGTTGGGACGGGTCCATTCGGCGATCGTTTCGCCCTGCGGCGAGGGCAGTCCGGCGACGGATTCCATGTCGGCGGCGATCGAGGCGATGCGTTCCGCCGTCAGCCGCAGGCGGTCGCGCATGGGTGAATCGGCGTCCATCGCCTCCAGGTCGAGGGCGTTGGCCGCGAGCACTTTTCCGGCGTTTTCCCGCAGCAGGGCGGCGGCTTTCGCGACGGTGCGGCTCAATCGCCCGGCGTCGACAAGGGCCAGTTCGTTGCCGGCGCGCCGGGCGGCGACGAAGATCGTATCGTATTCCATTTTTATTCCAGATATAGGTAATCGCAGTGAATCAGCGGTTTGAGACCTTTGCGGCCGAGGTTGCGGCGGGCCGTCGCGCTGTCGCACGAGATGCGGCCCACGCCCAGTGGGGCGCCTTCGGGCGAGAGGATGCGTACGATGTCGTCGCGCTCGAAATCCCCTTCGACGGCCGTGACGCCCACGGCGAGGATGCTCGCGGCCTTGCTCTGCGAGACGGCCGCGGCGGCCCCGGCGTCGAGGTGCAGGGCGCCCTTGGCGAAGCCTTCGCTGCTGGCGATCCACTTCTTGACCCCCGAAGCCGGTCGGGGAGCCGCTTCGAAACGCGTGCATACGACGTCGCGGTCCGTGAGGATCAGATCCGTCAGGATATTGTCGCGGCGGCCGTTGGCGATCACGACCTCGATGCCCTCGCTCGCCGCGCGCGACGAAATGCGGCTCTTGGTCGTCATGCCTCCGCGGCCGCGCGAGGAACGCGCCGTGTCGATGTACTGCGAGAGGTCGCGGCCCGGGGCGACGCGGCGGATGACCTGCGAGGCGGGGTCCGAAGGCGAACCGTCGTAGATGCCGTCGATATTGCTCAAGATGACGAGCGCCTCGGCTCCCATCATCGCCGCCACGAGACCCGAAAGTTCGTCGTTGTCGGTGAACATCAGCTCCGTGACCGAGATCGTGTCGTTCTCGTTGACGATCGGGACGACGCCCGCCGCGAGCATCGCCTCCATGCAGTTGCGCTGGTTGAGGTACTGCCGCCGCGTGGAGAGGCTCTCCTTGGTGGTGAGCACCTGCCCGCAGGCGATGCCGTATTCGTTGAAGAGGTCGTAGTAACGGTTCAGCAGTTTCACCTGCCCGACGGCCGAGAAGAGCTGGCGGGCCGAAACGGTGTCGATGCGTCCGACGCGGGTTTCGAGCAGGCTGCGGCCCGAGGCCACGGCGCCCGACGAGACGAGGATGAACTCCGTGCCGGCCCGGTGCAGGCGCGCCAACTGGTCCACGAGCGCCGAGATGCGCGTGGTGTCGGGCCGTCCGTCCTCGCGGGTGAGCACATTGCTGCCGATCTTGACGACGATGCGGCGGTATTTTTTCGATTCACAATTCATAATTCACAATTCAAAATCGCTTCGTCCGGACAAACCGATTCGGTCGCCTGCCCCCCCCCTCTCCCGTCATTGCGAGGAGCGTGGCGACGCGGCAATCCGATCAAAGGTCGTAACCTCACAACGCGTCCAGCGGATTCCCACGTCGGTCCTTCGGCTCTTCCCGGAATGACAATCCAATTTTCACCTTTCGTTTCAGGGTTCATATTTATATCCCACGCCCTTGACCGTGACGATGCGTTCGTCGCCGATCTTCTGGCGCAGCTTGCGGATGTGCACGTCGATCGTGCGGTCGCCCACGACGACCTCCGTGCCCCAGATCTTGGCGTAAATCTCCTCGCGGGGAATCAGCTTCCCGGGCGACGAGTGGAGCAGGTCCAGCAGCGCGAACTCCTTGCGCGGGAGGGTGATCTCCTGTCCGTCGCGGATCACCGTGTAACGCTCGCGGTCGACCGTGAGCCCCGGGGCCGGGGCCTTCTCGGGAGGTCTGTCGGCGTCGATGCGCTTGAGGATCGCCTGCACGCGGCTTACCAGCAGCTTCATCTTGATAGGCTTGGTCAGGTAGTCGTCGGCTCCCACGTCGAACCCTGCCAGCTGCTGCCCCTCCTCGCCTAGCGCCGAGAGGAAAACCACCATCGTGTCCTTCAGCACGGGGTTTCGGCGGATCGCGCGGCAGGTCTGCGCCCCGTCCATCACCGGCATCATCATGTCCAGCAGGATCAGGTGCGGACGGCATTCGGCGGCCACTTTCAGCGCCTCGGCGCCGTTTTCGGCCGTGAAGACTTCGTAACCCTCGCGTACGAGGTTGTAACGGACGAATTCGAGGATGTCTACCTCGTCGTCGACCAGCAGGATACGGTGACTCATGGTGTCGGTTTTCGGTCAGGCGGCCCGCGAGGGACCGTGTGTGCGTAACTTTTTGCGAAGATAATGATTTTCCGGCGAATATTCAATAAATTGTCGTACCTTTGGCCTTTCAACTATTCATATATGATCAACGAAGCTGATTTCAGCGCTTTAGGCCTCAGCGAGGAGATGCTCGCGGCCGTCCAGGCAAAAGGGTTCGAAACACCCACCTCCATCCAACGACTTACGATTCCCCGTCTGCTCTCGGGAGAGAACGACATCATCGCGCAATCCCAGACCGGCACGGGTAAAACGGCGGCTTTCGGGCTGCCGATACTTCAGCAGATCGAGCCTTCGAAAGAGGGCGTGCAGTCCATCATCCTCGTCCCGACGCGCGAGCTGGCCGTGCAGGCCGCCGAGGAACTTTTGAGTTACAACCGCGAGCGGCGGCTCTCGATCACGGCCATCTACGGAGGGGCCGCGATGAGCGAGCAGCTGCGCCGCCTGTCGCGGGGCGTCGACATCGTCGTCGGCACGCCGGGGCGCGTGCTGGACCACATCCGCCGCGGTACGCTCAAATTGGACAAGGTCCGTTTCCTGGTCCTGGACGAAGCCGACGAAATGCTCAACATGGGCTTCGTGGAGGATGTCGAGGAGATCATGGGCCATACGGGCGAAGACCGCCGCGTGCTGCTCTTTTCGGCCACGATGCCCGAGCGGATCATCCGTCTTTCGGAGGCTTACATGCGCAATACGGAGGTGCTGCGCGTGGAGTCGCAGCACCTGACGGCCGACCTCACGAACCAGATCTATTTCGAGGTGCGCGAAGCCGACAAGTTCGACGCCATGACGCGCATCATCGACATCGAACCGGACTTTTACGGCATCGTCTTCTGCCGCACGAAGATCGGCGTGGACGAGGTGGCGACGCGTCTGGTGGCCCAGGGCTATTCGGCCGAGGGGCTGCACGGCGACGTGTCGCAGGCCCAGCGCGAGAAGATTCTCCGCAAGTTCCGCGACAAGGCGGTCAACATCCTGGTGGCGACCGACGTGGCCGCGCGGGGTATCGACGTGTCGAACCTCTCGCACGTGATCAACTATTCGCTGCCGCAGGATTCGGAGAGCTACGTCCACCGCATCGGCCGTACGGGCCGTGCCGGCAACCAGGGTACGGCCATCACCTTCATTTCGGGCGCCGAACTGCGCCGTTTCAACTGGATGATGCGCGACATCAAGGCCGACATCAAGCGGGAGACGCTGCCTTCGCCGCAGGACATCGTGGCGATGAAGCGCGCCAAGATCAAGGACGATTTGCAGGAGATCGTGGCCAATGAGAGCTACGGCGACTACGCCGACATCGCGGCCGAACTGCTCGAAAGCTATGCGCCCGACGTGGCGCTGGGGGCCTTGCTGCGGCTGGCTTTCCGCAGTGAGCTGGATCAGAGCAATTATCCCGAAATCCGTTCGTTCTCGGTCGACCGCAAGGGCAAGGCGCGGCTGTTCCTGGCGCTCGGGGGCCGCGACGGCTACACGGCCCGCCGGATCGTGGAGATGCTCAAGCGCAAGTGCGGACTGCGGGACAAGAATATCGACGACGTGCGTGTCTTCGAGAACTATTCGCTGGTGAGCGTGCCGTTCAGCGACGCCGAGGCGGTCGTGGGGCAGCTCAACGCCTCGGGAGGCCGTCGCCGCATCGCCAAGATCGACGGTTCCGATGTGGAGAACGGCGGTGGAAAGCGGCGCCGGCCGGCTACGGAGGGTCGCAACGGCGGCGAAGGCGCGTCCGGAAGCGAATCGGCCGGAGAGCCTCGTTCCGAGACGCGGGGCCGCAGGAAGGCCGGGCAGCCCGAGGGCGCGGAGGAGTTCCGCTCCGAAAGGCGGCCGCGCAGGGAAACCGCGGAAACGGCGGACGACGCCGGGGAGCGGCGTCCCGTGACGCGGAGCCGGAAAAAGGCCGAAAACGACTGGAACGCGTCTCCGGCAGGCGGCAACGACGGGTTCGACTGGGAGGCTTTCCAGCGTTACGACGATGCCGCGGCATGGGAGAAGCCCAAGCGCGGAGGCGGGACCAGAAGCGTCCGCCGCAGCGGCCGTCCCGTCACCACGGGCCGTCAGGCTGCGCCCAAACGCATTGCCGCAAAGGGCCGCAAACGCTGACGAAGGGCCGGAACAGACCGGAAAATTGCGCCGCCGTGCCGGGATGCAGCGATTTCGCGCTTCCGCAGGGCGGCGTTGTTGCATGTTTTGACGAAATCTTTTCGGCGTTCCGCATAAAATGGTTATATTTGCAAGATTTATATGCTCCCGCACATGCGGGAACCAAAAACGTGTACTGAAATGGCTACTGAAAAACCGACACTTCCTGCTCCCGAGGAGCAAGTCAGCCCTGCGGCTGAAGATGCGCAAGCGAATCCTGCCGTGACTGCCCGAGTCCCTGAACCCGAAATGCCCGCCGCAGGACCGGCTGCGGAGGCGTCCGCCGCTGCGGAAGAACCCGTTGCGGAGGTTGCGGACGCGCCCGCGGAATCCGCCGTGACGGAGACGCCCGCCGCAGAAACGCCTGCGGAGGAGGCCGCTGCGGAGCGGATTTCCGGCGAGAAGGCTGCGCCGCGCGCCAAACGTGCCCGGATCAAGCCTGCCGCCGGGCAGGAAGTTGCGGAATCGGAGGAGGACGCGTCCCGGGACGTGCAGGTGGACTTTGCCGATGAGGAGGCTGCGCTCGCGGCGCAGAATGCCGGGCTGGAGATCGAGGGCGCGACGCCCGAGGAGGAGGCCGCGGAGGAACTCGCCGCGCAGAAGCCCGAGGAGGACAAGTTCGCCGGAAAAGGCAAGGAGGAGTTGGTGGCCCTGTTCGCCCGGATGCTCGAAGAGCAGCCCGTGCAGTCGATCCGCCGGGATGTGGAGGCGCTGAAGATCGCTTTCTACCGCATCCGCCGCGCCGAGGTCGAGGCCGCACGCCGCAAGTTCGTCGAGGAGGGGGGCAGCGAAGAAGATTTCGCACCGGCCGTGGACGGCGCCGAAGTACAGCTCAAGGAGTTGTTCAAGGAGTACCGCCATCGCCGCGACGAGTTCATCGCGAACCTCGAGGCCGAGAAGGAGAAGAACCTCCAGGTCAAGCTCGGGATCATCGAGGAGCTCAAGGAACTGGTCAATTCGGACGAGACGCTCAACCATACCTTCAATAAGTTCCGCGAATTGCAGCAGCGCTGGAAGGAGACCGGCATCGTGCCGCAGCAGAACGTCAAAGACCTGTGGGAGACCTACAACCTGCATGTCGAGAATTTCTACAGCTTCATCAAAATCAACAAGGAGCTGCGCGACCTCGACCTGAAGAAGAACTACGAGCAGAAGATCGCCCTCTGCGAGCAGGCCGAAGCGCTGGTGCTGGAGCCTTCGGTTGTGGAGGCGTTCCACAAGCTGCAGAAGCTGCATGACGAGTGGCGCGAGACGGGCCCCGTAGCCAATGAATATAAAGAGGTGCTCTGGGAGCGTTTCAAGGCGGCGTCGAGCCGTATCAACAAACAGCATCAGGAGCATTTCGAATCGCTCAAGGGCGAGCAGGTCAAAAACCTCGAACTCAAGACGGAGCTTTGTGCCGCCACCGAGGAGCTGGCCGCGCAGCCGCTCACGACCCGCAAGGAGTGGAACCGTGCGAGCGACCGCCTGCTGGAGATCCAGAAGACCTGGAAAACCATCGGCTTCGCACCCAAGAAGGACAACAACCGTATCTACGAGCGTTTCCGCACGGCATGCGACAAGTTCTTCGAGGCCAAGCGGCAGTTCTATGCCGGGGTGAAGGCCGAGATGGAGCACAACCTGCAGCTGAAGACCGAGATATGCGAGGCCGCCGAGTCGCTGATGAACAGCGAGGAGTGGAAGAAGGCCACGGACGAGCTGATCGCCCTGCAGGCCCGCTGGAAGGAGATCGGTGCCGTGTCGCGCCGTCATTCGGATGCGATCTGGAAGCGTTTCCGTGCCGCATGCGACAAGTTCTTCGAGCGCAAGGCTTCGCATTTCGCCAGTGTGGACGGCGAATACGAGGAGAACCTCCGGCAGAAACTCGCCCTGCTCGATGAGATGGCCGCGGCCGATGTCAAGGCCGGAGGATACGACGTGATCCGCGAGTTCCAGCGCCGCTGGGGCGAGATCGGGTTCGTGCCCATCAAGCAGAAGGATGCCATCCAGAAGAAATACAAGGCCGCCGTCGATGCGCTGTTCAACACGCTGCGCGGTTCGGAGCGCGACCGTTCGATGAACCGTTTCCGCGAGAAGGTCTCGACGCTCAAATCGGCGGGCAGCAACCGCCTGCGTTCGGAGCGCGAGCGCCTTTACAATAAGGTGCGCCAGCTCGAACAGGAGATCGGCCTGCTGGAGAACAACATCGGTTTCTTCGCCAAGTCGAAGAACGCCGAGGCGCTCGTCGCCGATGTGAAGGCCAAGATCGACCGCGCCCGCGAAGAGATGGCCGCCGCGATCGAGAAGGTGAAGCTCATCGACCGCCAGGCACAGGAGGAGAACCAGGAGCACAACGAAAATAAATAGATATAGTCAGTAATGAAACTTTCCAAACCCAAGTACATATTTGTTACGGGCGGTGTCGCATCGTCGCTCGGCAAGGGTATTATTTCGGCCTCGATCGCCCGCCTGCTGCAGGCCCGAGGCTATTCGGTGACCATCCAGAAACTCGACCCCTACATCAACGTCGACCCCGGCACGCTGAACCCCTATGAACACGGCGAATGCTACGTGACCGAGGACGGCGCCGAGACCGACCTCGACCTGGGGCACTACGAGCGTTTCACGAACCAGCCCACGTCGAAGGCCAACAACGTCACGACGGGAAAGATCTACAAGAGCGTGATCGAGAAGGAGCGCAAGGGCGAGTACCTGGGCAAGACCGTGCAGGTCATCCCCCATATCACCGACGAGATCAAGCGCCGTATCCAGATGCTGGCGCAGAAGAAAGTTTACGACGTGATAATCACCGAGATCGGCGGTACGGTGGGCGACATCGAGTCGCTGCCGTTCATCGAATCGGTACGCCAGCTGCGCTATTCGCTGGGCTACAAGAGCACGGCGCTCGTGCACCTGACGCTGATCCCCTATATGGCCGCTTCGGGCGAACTGAAGACCAAGCCCACGCAGCATTCGGTCAAGGCCCTGCTCGAAAACGGGTTGCAGCCCGACATCCTCGTGCTGCGCACGGAGCATCCGCTGTCGACCAACCTGCGCCGCAAAGTGGCGTTGTTCTGCAATGTCGACGCCAACGCCGTGATGGAGTCGATCGACGTGCCGACGATCTACGAAGTGCCGCTGAAAATGCACGAACAGCATTTGGACGAGGTCGTGCTGGACAAACTGAACCTGACGGCCGACAAAGAGCCGGACATGGCCGCGTGGAGCGCATTCGTCGAGAAGGTGAAACACCCCTCGAAGAAGATCGAGATCGCGCTGGTCGGCAAGTACACCGAACTGCCCGACGCCTACAAGTCGATCTGCGAATCGTTCATCCACGCCGGGGCGGTCAATGACTGCAAGGTCAAGCTGCGCTATGTCAATTCGGAGAAGATCACCCGCGAGAGCGCAGGCGCGCAGCTGGGCAAGATGTCCGGCATTCTGGTGGCTCCGGGCTTCGGCAACCGCGGCATCGAGGGGAAGATCGAGGCCGTGCGCTTCGCCCGCGAGAACAACATCCCGTTCCTGGGCATCTGCCTGGGCATGCAGTGCGCCGTGATCGAGTTCGCGCGCCACGTGCTGAATCTCGCCGATGCCAATTCGAGCGAGATGGAGCAGACGCCGCATCCGGTGATCGACCTGATGGAGGAGCAGAAGGGCGTTACGGCCAAAGGCGGCACGATGCGTCTGGGCGCCTATCCCTGTGCGCTGAAGAAAGGCTCGAAAGTCGCTGCCGCCTACGGCAAACTCAACATTTCGGAGCGTCACCGCCACCGTTACGAGTTCAACAACGACTATCTGGAGCAGTTCGAGGCGGCCGGCATGAAGGCCGTGGGCGTGAATCCCGACACGAATCTGGTGGAGGTCGTCGAGATCGAGAACCATCCCTGGTTCGTCGGTACGCAGTACCATCCCGAATACAAGAGCACCGTATTGAGCCCCTCGCCGCTGTTCGTGGCCTTTGTGAAGGCCGCGCTGGCGTATGCGGAGAAGAAGTAATCACCCTCTGAAAAGATAAAAAGGAAGACAGTTTAATGGATAAAAAATCAATCATAGGCATTGCCGTCGTAGCGGTTCTTTTTCTGGGATTCGCCTATTTCAACAGCCAGCAGCAGAAAGAGTATCTGGAACAGAAAGCCGCATACGAGGCCTATGTCGATTCGGTGGCCGCGGCCGCGCGTGCGGCGGCTCCCGTGGCCGATTCGCTGGCGTCGGGTAACGGCGTGCAGGCCGAAGTGGCGGCCGCAGAGGCTGCGGCAGCGGTACGCGAGCGCCAGGTGGAGACGCTGGGCGAGTCGCTGACGGCGGCCCGCGAGGCGGAGGCCGAAGAATTCATCGTGGAGAACGACGTGATGGCGGTGCTCTTCTCCACCCGCGGCGGCCAGATCAAGGGCGTCACGCTGAAGGATTACACCCAATACGGTCCGCGCGGAAAACGCGACCGGAAAATCGAGATGATGGACCCCGCCACGGCGCGTTTCGGGCTTTCGTTCTATCTGAAGAACGGGCTGAAGAACGTGCCGGTCAACACGCTGGATTACGTGTTCACGGCCCAGCCCGTAGTGGGGGAGTCGGACGGAGCCAAGAGCGTCGTGATGCGCCTTCCGGTGGCGGAGGGGGCCTATCTGGAGTACCGTTACCTTATATATGATACGGAGGCTCCCGAGCGCGACTACCTCGTCGACTTCGACGTGCGGCTGGTGAATATGGCTCCGGAGATGGCCAACCAGACGCAGATTCAGATCGACTGGGCGAACACCACTTTCCAGAACGAGAAGGGTTTCCAGAACGAGAACATGTACACCACGCTCTCGTACCGTTTCCCCGACGAGACCTCGATCGAGGAGCTGGGCATGAGCGAAGGCGCAAAGTCGAAGAATATCTCGACGCAGGTCAACTGGGTGGCTTTCAAGCAGCAGTTCTTCTCGTCGGTGTTCATCGCCCCGGACAACGTGTCCTACGCCAACCTCGCCTTCGACACGGCGGCTCCCGAGTCGTCGCTGCTCAAGACCTTCACGGCGCAGATGGGCGTGCCCTATACGCCGCAGACCGAAGGGTATGACTTCGCATTCTATTTCGGCCCCAACAAGTACTCGATCCTCAAGAAGATCGGGGAGCCGGGCGGTGCGGATATTTATCTGGAACGTCTCGTGCCGCTGGGCTGGGGCATCTTCGGATGGGTCAACCGCTGGTGCGTGATTCCGGTCTTCGACTTCCTGCGCAAC
>OBAR01003104.1_pt1 | contig 10301 bp, 13 predicted proteins | sample 1517911 | NCBI WGS metagenome assembly OBAR01 (sample SAMN04571709, study PRJEB22368) | human gut metagenome | biome: human gut; material: stool | host: Homo sapiens | place: Luxembourg | collected 2012-10-26
GGTAGAGATTCCGAGTCCAAGAGATTGGGAGCAAAGAGAGCTGACGGACAATTCGTAAAGGCTGGAAATATTTTATACAGACAGCGCGGAACCAAGATCCATCCCGGAACCAATGTGGGACGCGGCGGTGATGATACTTTGTTTGCACTGGTAGACGGCGTACTCAGATTTGAAAGAGTTGGAAGAGATAAGAAACAGGCTTCCGTTTACCCTGTAGAAAAATAATACGAATTTACAAGGCTTCAAACGTTTTTGTTTGAAGCCTTTTTTATCTGAACGAAATGCAGCAGAAGCAGTGAGGTGATAGAAATGTTTGCAGACAGGGCGAGAATCTATGTGCGAAGCGGAAAAGGAGGCGATGGCCATGTTTCCTTTAGACGCGAAAAATATGTTCCCAGCGGCGGGCCTGATGGCGGTGACGGCGGCAATGGAGGAAGCGTTATCCTGGAAATCGATGACGGCCTCAACACGCTTACTGATTACAGACATGTAAGAAAATATCATGCCCAGGATGGAGAGAACGGAAATAAAAGAAACTGCCGCGGAAAAAGCGGTGAGGACCTCATTTTAAAGGTACCGGAAGGTACTGTTGTGAAGGAAGCAGAAAGCGGGAAAGTGATCGTTGATATGTCGGGGGAAAACAGACGCTTTGTTCTGCTAACCGGAGGCAGGGGCGGAAACGGAAACCAGCATTACGCAACCAGTACCATGCAGGCGCCTAAATATGCGCAGCCCGGACAGCCCGCAAAGGAGCTTGAGCTTTTACTTGAACTGAAGGTAATTGCTGATGTAGGGCTTGTAGGCTTTCCAAATGTAGGGAAATCCACTTTTCTGACCCAGGTATCCAATGCCAGACCTAAGATTGCAAATTATCATTTCACCACATTAAACCCTCATTTAGGAGTGGTGGATCTTGCAGATGCAAAGGGCTTTGTAATCGCTGATATTCCCGGTCTTATCGAAGGTGCTTCAGAGGGAGTGGGACTTGGCTATGAGTTTTTGCGCCATATTGAGCGCACAAAGGTCATCATCCATATTGTAGACGCAGCGTCTACAGAAGGCCGGGATCCTGTGGAAGATATTTATGCCATTAATAAAGAACTAGAGGCCTATAATCCTGATATTGCAAAACGTCCTCAGGTCATTGCCGCTAACAAAACAGATATGATCTATGAGGGAGATCTGGATCAGGTTTTAAAGCTAAAGGAAGAGTTTGAGCCCAAAGGGATCCGGGTATTTCCCATTTCTGCCATCAGCGGAAAGGGGATCCGTGAGCTGCTCTATTATGTAAGGGAAATGTTAGATAAGCTTGATGATAAGCCGGTAGTATTTGAACAGGAATTTTTCCCGGAATATATGATGGGTGGAAATGAGGATGAACCTTATACGATTTCTTATGATGAGGATAAGCAGGAATATGTGGTAGAAGGACCCAGGATCGAAAAAATGCTTGGCTATACCAATCTCGATTCCGAGAAGGGCTTTACATTCTTCCAAAATTTCCTTAAAATGAATGGTATCCTGGATGAGCTTGAAGCGCTTGGAATTCAGGAGGGAGACACCGTAAGGATGTACGGGCTTGCATTTGATTATTATAAATAAAAGGCAACAACAGAAAGGCACGGAAAATACAATGACAAGTAAGCAGCGGGCATATTTAAAAGGACTGGCAATGAGTTTGGATCCGGTTTTCCAGATTGGGAAAGCAAGCCTGACACCGGAAGTAACAGAGGCTGTACGGGAAACCTTCCATACCAGGGAACTGGTGAAGCTTGCAGTGCTGAAAAACTGTATGGATGATCCCAGACAGCTTGCAGAGATGCTTGCCGAGCGAACCGGTGCGCAGGTTGTGCAGGTGATCGGGAAAAAGATCGTTCTTTACAAGGAAAATAAAGACCACAAGAAAATTGAACTTCCAAGATAGGAGCAGGCATGGAGGAACAAAAAAGAAGAAAAATCGGTATTCTGGGCGGAACTTTCAATCCGATCCACTTTGGACATTTGCTGCTGGCTCAACAGGCCCTTGAAACCCTTGCGCTGGATCAGGTTCTGTTTATGCCAAGTGGAAATTCCTATATGAAGCAGGGAAGGGATATTGCTTCCAAAGAACACAGGGCTAAAATGATAGAGCTTGCCATTGAAGGACAGGAGGAATTTGGCCTGTCTGATATGGAGCTTATGCGGACAGGCCCTACTTATACCTGCGATACCGTTATGGAACTGAAGATACAGTATCCCAATGATGAATTTTACTTTATCATGGGTGCGGACAGCCTGCTTATGCTTGAAAGCTGGAAGAATCCGGAGATCCTGCTTGAAAACTGTGTGGTTGCCGCTGCTGTAAGGGGAACCGGTACGGAAGAACGTCTGCAAAAGATCATTTCCCATCTGATCTATGAATATCATGCAGACATCAGGATCCTGCCCGCCAGGTTTGTAGATCTTTCTTCTTCGGAAATAAGAGAACGGATTTATTACGGAAGATCTGTCCGCTATATGCTTCCGGATGCAGTGCTTTCTTATATAGAAGAACAGAATTTATATCATAGGAAGGATCGCTCCTGATATGAAAAATGTAGACATTGGAAAAATACGAAAGAAAATGGAAAAGACACTGGATCCTAAACGTTATGAGCATACCCTTGGGGTGGCATATACTGCAAGCTGCCTTGCCATGTGCCACGGAGCAGATTCTGTAAAAGCAAAGGTGGCTGGGCTTCTTCACGACAGTGCAAAATGCATGACAAACGAAAAAAGGATTGCAATCTGTAAGAGAAATCATTTGCCTATCAGTCAGGTGGAATGGGAAAATCCTTTTCTTCTTCATGCCAAGGTCGGAAGCTACCTTGCAAAATCAGAATATCATATTACAGATCAGGACATCCTGAATGCAATCCTGTATCACACAACAGGCCGTCCCGGAATGTCCCGGCTTGAAAAAATCGTTTATGTGGCTGATTACATTGAGCCTTCCAGGAAACAGGCCCCCCATTTAAGCGACATCAGAAAGCTGGCGTTTCGCGATCTGGATGAGGCATTGTTCCGGATCCTGAAGGATACCCTGGAATATCTGCAGGGCATCGGAAATACCGTGGATCAGATGACACAGGAAACCTACGATTTTTATCAGGCGAACCGGAAGGGTTCAAAGGAAGGAGACACTTGTGACTGAAAACAGCATTAAAAAGGAAGCCGGCATTGCGGTAATGGCTTTGGAAGATAAAAAAGCAGAAGATATCAGAGTGATCAATATTGAAACGGTTTCGGTTATTGCAGATTATTTTATCATTGCAACCGGAACAAATGCAAACCAGATCAAGGCCATGGCAGATGAAGTAGAGGAAAAGCTTGGAAGGGCCGGATTTATGTTAAAGCAAAAAGAAGGCTATGAGCATGCAAACTGGGTGCTTCTTGACTTTGGCGATGTGATCGTTCATATTTTTGATAAGGAAAATCGTTTCTTTTACGATCTGGAACGGATCTGGAGAGACGGAAAAGTAATGGAGCCTTCTGAACTGAAGGCATTTCTGTAAAACTATGTATACCCTGCATCACTGCAGGGTATTTTGCTGTTAATCGCGTTTTTTGTCGACTCCCCCTGCATACATATAAAAGGTAATCAAATAAAGCCCCGATATCCCCACAAGTGCATAAATGATCCTGGAAAGCCAGCTCATATTTCCGAAAATAAACGCAACCAGGTCAAAGGAAAAGAAACCGATCAGTCCCCAGTTAACAGCACCGATGATCGCTATGGTAAGCGCAACACAATCCAAACATTTATTGTTCACTTAACATTCACCTCCAAATCTGAAAAACGTGACCGCAGGCAGTCTACTTTATTCTTTCCGTTATGTAAAAAAATATGCAGATGAGTTTCCTGTGTGAAACATGAAAGTTGACAATACTCAATTTTTAGGTTATTATAGCGTTTGAAATATTTTTTTAAATATTTTTAAGGAGGAGAGCATTATGAAAAAGATGAAAAAAGTAATGAGTCTGTTGCTTGTTATGGCAATGATGACAGCATTGGTTTCCGGATGCGCAAACAGCGGAAACAGTGATGCAGCAGGCGACACAGCAACAGAAAGCACAGATGCTGCAGCACAGGCTGATGATGCCACTGCAGAAAGCACAGCAGCTGACGGACCGACCTTTAAGATCGGCGGCATCGGACCGATTACCGGAAGCGCAGCAGTTTACGGTATGGCAGTTCAAAACGGTGCAGATCTTGCCATTAAGGAGATCAATGCAGCAGGCGGAATCAACGGTTACAAGATCGAGTACAATTTCCAGGATGATGAGTGTGACAACGAGAAATCTGTCAATGCTTATAATACCCTTAAGGATTGGGGCATGAATATCCTTCTTGGCTCTGTAACCAGCGGATGCTGTATTGCAGTTGCAGCAGAATCTTCTAATGATAACATGTTCCAGATCACACCTTCCGGATCTTCTGTAGATTGTATCAACGGAAATGATAATGTTTTCCAGGTATGCTTCACAGATCCTAACCAGGGTGTTGGTGCTGCACAGTACATTGGTGAAAACGGAGTGGCAAGCAAGGTAGCTGTTATTTATGACAGCTCTGATGTATATTCTTCCGGTATTTATGAAAAATTTACAGCAGAAGCAGCAAATCAGCCTTTTGAAATCGTTGCAGCAGAAGCATTCACCGCTGACAACAAGACAGACTTTTCTGTACAGCTTCAGAAGGCTAAGGATGCAGGCGCAGAGCTGATTTTCCTTCCCATTTACTATTCAGAGGCTTCCCTGATCCTTACACAGGCAAATGCAATGGGCTACGCCACTAAGTTCTTTGGCTGTGACGGACTTGACGGTATCCTTGGGGTAGAGAATTTCGATACTTCCCTTGCAGAGGGCGTTATGCTTTTAACACCTTTCGCAGCAGATGCCCAGGATGATGCAACCAAGGCATTTGTAAGCGCTTATGAAGCTGCTTACGGTGAGACACCGAACCAGTTTGCAGCAGATGCCTATGATGCAATATATATTATCAAGGCAGCTGTAGAAGCAAGCGGCGCTACACCGGATCTGAGCGCTTCTGATCTCTGCGATCAGCTTAAGGCTGCAATGGGAACCATCAGTGTTGACGGTCTGACCGGAGCAGGTATGTCCTGGGATGCTGATGGTGCTGTTAACAAGGCTCCTAAGGCTATGGAGATCGTAAACGGCAATTACTCATTAATTCAGTAATCAGCAAAAATAACAATCTATTGTGATTTGTTTGGTAACCAACGGGGGTTGCAGACTGTGCAACCCCCATTTGTTTTCATTTAGAACTTTTACAGGGGTGTTTCTTATGAGTTTTTTATCTTATTTGATCAACGGAATTAGTCTTGGAAGTGTATATGCGATCATTGCACTGGGATATACCATGGTATACGGAATTGCCAAAATGCTGAATTTTGCACATGGCGATGTCATCATGGTCGGAGGATTTACAATCTTTTATGCTGTCAGCATGCAGAGCTGGCCTCCACTTGTAGGTGTTTTGATTGCCGTGGTACTATGTACTGTCCTCGGAATTACCATTGAATATATCGCCTACAGACCGCTTCGGCAGGCGGCGTCTTCACTGGCAGTCCTGATTACAGCCATTGGTGTCAGCTACCTTTTGCAGAACCTGGCATTACTGCTATTTGGTGCAAATCCCAAGGCTTTTACCTCTGTGGTAACAGTACCTGCTTTAAAGCTTGCAGATGGCCAGCTTACCATTTCAGGAGAGACCATTGTGACCATCGTATCCTGTCTTGTTATTATGACAGGACTCATGATCTTTATTAACAAAACAAAAGCAGGACAGGCTATGCTTGCTGTAGCAGAAGATAAGGGAGCCGCACAACTTATGGGAATTAATGTAAACGGAACCATTTCCCTTACCTTTGCCATCGGTTCGGCGCTGGCCGCGATTGCCGGAATGCTTTTGTGTTCCGCCTATCCAACCCTGACTCCCTATACAGGCTCCATGCCGGGTATTAAGGCTTTCGTAGCTGCGGTATTCGGAGGGATCGGTTCTATCCCCGGAGCGCTGATCGGAGGAATTGTGCTTGGAATCATTGAAATTTTAAGTAAAGCATATATTTCTTCACAGCTTGCAGATGCCATAGTATTTATGGTTCTGATTATTGTTCTTCTTGTAAAGCCTACAGGTATTCTGGGCAAAAAGATTCAGGAAAAGGTTTAGGAGGGCATGACAATGAAAGCATTAAAGAAAAACAGGAAGTTAATGGACAATCTGATCACCTATGGAATTGTGATCGCTGCATACATTATCATGCAGATCATGATCAGCTCTGGAAATGTCTCCAGTCTGATGCAGGGACTTTTGGTTCCTCTCTGTGTTTATGTGATCCTGGCAATTTCCCTGAACCTGACCGTAGGTATTTTGGGAGAACTGAGCCTTGGCCATGCAGGATTTATGTGCGTGGGCGCTTTTACAGGAGCTTTTTTCTCTAAATGTACACAGGATGTAATCACCGTTGCACCGCTGCGGTTTATTCTTGCGATCCTGATCGGAGCTGTTTGCGCCGGTCTGATCGGCGTACTGATCGGTATGCCGGTGCTTCGCCTGAAGGGAGATTATCTTGCTATCGTAACCCTGGCATTTGGGGAGATCATTAAGAATATTGTTAATATACTTTATATCGGGAAAGACGAAAACGGATTTCATTTTTCCATGAAAGATTCCCTTTCCCTTGGCCTTACCGAGAACGGACAGGTCATTATAAACGGAGCGCAGGGTATTACCGGTACTCCAAAGGACTCTACCTTTACCATGGGTGTGATCCTGATCCTGATCACGCTGGTTATCGTATTAAATCTGATCAATTCCAGGGACGGCCGCGCTATTATGTCTATCAGGGATAATGAAATTGCTGCAGAATCCATTGGAATTCATATTACCAAATATAAATTGATGGCATTTTCCGTTTCAGCAGCCCTTGCCGGTGTAGCAGGTGTGCTTTATTCACACAACCTGAGCAGCCTTATGGCAACGCCCAAAAACTTCGGTTATAATATGTCGATCATGATCCTGGTATTTGTTGTTCTTGGCGGAATTGGCAATATCAGAGGATCCATTATAGCTGCTGTGATCCTGACTCTGCTTCCTGAGCTTTTGCGCGGACTGAGCAATTACCGTATGTTAATTTATTCACTTCTTCTGATTGCAATGATGCTCTTTAACTGGAGCCCCAAATTCATTGACTTCCGGAAAAAGTATTCCTTTAAGCGTCTTTTGAATAAGAATAAGGGGGTGCAGTAACATGGCAGCTTTATTAGAGACCAAAAACCTGGGCATTTCCTTTGGAGGCCTTAGAGCAGTAGATGACTTTCAGATCTCAATTAAAAAGGGACAGCTTTATGGGTTGATCGGGCCCAACGGTGCCGGTAAAACAACAGTATTTAATCTGCTCACAGGCGTTTATAAACCGAGCGAGGGTATCATCACTCTGGACGGCCGCAATATTACAGGACTGAAAACCATTGATATTAATCAGGCCGGTATTGCAAGAACCTTCCAGAATATCCGTTTATTTAAGGAACTGACCGTTCTTGATAACGTAAAGGCAGGTCTTCACAATCATTATAAGTATTCTTTCTTTGACGGCATTTTAAGACTGCCCAAATACTATAAGGTTGAATGTGCTATGAACGAAAGGGCTATGGAGCTTTTAAAGGTCTTTGAACTGGATCAGGAAGCAGGATACCTTGCAGCAAATCTTCCTTACGGAAAGCAGCGTAAGCTTGAAATTGCAAGAGCCCTTGCCACAGAACCGAAGCTTCTTCTTTTAGATGAACCGGCAGCCGGAATGAACCCCAATGAAACAAAGGAGCTGATGGATACCATCCGTTTCGTCAGGGATAACTTTGACATGACCATCCTTCTGATCGAGCATGATATGAAGCTGGTTTCCGGTATTTGTGAGGAACTGACCGTATTAAACTTTGGACGTATTCTTGCCCAGGGAGAAACAAGTACCGTATTAAATGATCCGCAGGTAATTACTGCATATCTGGGGGAATAATCTCAAAGGAGGAATTAGGCAATGGCAATGCTTGAAATAAAAGATCTGGAAGTATTTTATGGAATGATACAGGCAATTAAAGGCGTTTCCTTTGAGGTAAATGAAGGAGAGGTAATTGCGCTGATCGGTGCAAACGGAGCAGGCAAAACTACCATTCTTCATACGATTACCGGATTGCTTGATGCAAGATGCGGATCTGTGATATTTGATGGAACAGATATTACAAAGGTTCCTGCCCACAGGATCGTTTCTATGGGAATGGCACATGTGCCGGAGGGACGTCGTGTTTTTGCCAATCTTTCTGTATACCAGAATTTGAAAATGGGAGCTTATACCAGAAAGGATAAACAGGAGATTGAAGATACCCTGAATATGGTATATGACCGTTTCCCAAGATTGAAAGAACGTCAAAATCAGATGGCAGGGACATTGAGCGGCGGCGAACAGCAGATGCTGGCTATGGGACGTGCTTTAATGTCAAGACCCAGGATTATTTTAATGGATGAACCGTCCATGGGACTTTCTCCTATTTTTGTAAATGAAATTTTTGATATTATCAAAGAGGTCAGCGCAAGCGGAACCACCGTTTTACTGGTAGAGCAAAATGCGAAAAAAGCGCTCTCTATTTCAGACAGGGCATATGTTCTGGAAACAGGAAAAATCGTGCTGGACGGAAAAGCAGATGATCTTTTAAATAATGATTCCATCAAAAAGGCATATCTGGGAGAATAGTGCAAAATAGTATTTTTCATGTTTGAAAATATCTGGTATAATAATAGTAGAAAAAATATCAGAGCGGAAATAAACAGCTTCCAAATTGCTCAGAAATGAGGACCAACATGAAAGATCATAAGATTGTAATCACGATTGCAAGACAGTATGGCAGCGGTGGAAGAACCGTAGGAAAAATGCTTTCCGAAAAGCTGGGCGTTCATTACTATGACAAAGAGCTTATGAAGCTTGCATCAGAGGACAGCGGAATTAACGAAGCTCTTTTTGCCAACGCAGATGAAACCGTAAAGAGTACAAGATTGTTTAAGGTTGCGCACAGTGTTTATCATGGAGAGCTGATCCCGCCGGAAAGCGATGATTTTGTTTCCACACAAAATTTGTTTAATTATCAGGCAAAGGTGATCAAACGTCTTGCAGAAGAGGAATCCTGCGTAATCGTAGGAAGGTGTGCAGACTTTGTGCTGAAGGATTATGACAATGTACTCAGCGTGTTTATCCATGCGCCTCATGAATATTGCATGCAGCAGGCAGCACTAAAACACAGTATGTCTCCTAAAGATCTAGAGCGCTACATTATCAAAACAGATAAGCACAGAGCAGAATACTATAAGTATTACACCGGACGTGAATGGACAGACGCCAGAAATTATGATCTGTGCCTGGACAGTTCAAAGTTAGGATATGACAGGTGCGTGCAGGAAATCATTTCCTACATCAATGTCCGTTTCTCCTAAAGGATTAAGCATTATCGAAACTCTGGACTGTAATAAGGAAGGATAAGATGCTTACCGGCGGTAATCTGATCGTCTGTAAGGGAATTGATGGCCATGACCTCATTAACATAGTCCTTATGGTTTTCATAGTATTCTTTATTGCCGTATTGATCTGCATAATCCCAGATCGTATCTCCGGGGCAAACTGTAATGCTTGTATAATATTTGTACAGGATCTGCTCATCGGCTCCCTGTGCCTTTGTACCAAAACCAAATAAAGCAAGAGACAAACCGGCTGCAATGATCATCGTGAGGAGAAACAGCATCACATGACGTTGCAGCTGTCTTTTTCTCTTTATTCTGTTTAATCTGATCCGGCGTTCACTAATGGTATTCATTCTTCTATCCTCGCTTCTGTAAAATTGATATCGAACTTTTGTACCGAACATTCGTTCCTTTTACTTATAATGGAATTATAGCGAACATATATTCTGATGTCAATACTTTCAGAGTAAAAAATCGAACAAATATTTGGAATATATGTTTGCCTTTTTAAAAATGCTGTGTTATACTTAATTTAGCTTAAGAAACCAATGCAGTGCGCAGAAATAAGAAAAGGGGATCAGTTATTATGGGATATGGCAAGATCAGCAGCAAACAGCAGGAAATTTTAGATTATATTAAGGATGAAATCCTGAAAAGGGGTTATCCCCCTGCAGTGAGAGAGATCTGTGAGGCAGTTCATTTGAAGTCAACCTCCTCTGTCCATGCTCATTTGGAAACCCTTGAAAAAAATGGCTATATC
>OBAR01003115.1_pt1 | contig 10260 bp, 11 predicted proteins | sample 1517911 | NCBI WGS metagenome assembly OBAR01 (sample SAMN04571709, study PRJEB22368) | human gut metagenome | biome: human gut; material: stool | host: Homo sapiens | place: Luxembourg | collected 2012-10-26
TTTTGAAAGGAGGGTTTAACATGAAGGTTAGATCATCAGTAAAACCGATTTGCGAAAAGTGCAAAGTTATTAAGAGAAAAGGACGTATCAGAATTATCTGTGAGAATCCTAAGCACAAGCAGAGACAAGGATAATCCACCGCCTATTTGAAAGCGGCAGGGTTCTTGTCTGATTAGTATGAAAGCGGCTGCAGTGCAGCAGAAGCTGTACTGATTTTATATATAATCGTTTGACGGAGCCTTAGAGATTACTTCTTGATTCGTGTTTATCGCGTAAGATCGGGAAATCCGATTGGGCAGAAGACCGCCCCAATCAATTAGTTATCAGCACATCTACTGTGCAGAAAAAATGCAGAAGCATACGCTGGCTGCATGAAAGAGAAAATGGAGGAAACGTAAATGGCTCGTATTGCAGGTGTTGACTTACCGAGAGAGAAACGTGTTGAAATTGGCCTTACCTATGTGTACGGAATCGGAAGAGCAAGCTCTAACAAGATTCTGGAGGCAGCAAAGGTTAATCCGGATACTCGTGTAAGAGAATTGACAGACGAAGAGGTTAAGAGAATCAGCGAGGTTATTGAGTCTGGTTACATGGTAGAAGGTGATCTCCGTAGAGAGGTTGCTATGAATATCAAGAGACTTCAGGAGATTGGATGCTACAGAGGTATCCGTCACAGAAAGGGTCTCCCTGTTCGTGGTCAGAAGACAAAGACAAACGCAAGAACCAGAAAAGGTCCTAAGCGTACAGTAGCAAACAAGAAAAAGTAAATTTGATTAATGAGAAAGTAGGTTAGTTTAAATGGCAGCAGCAAAAAAAGTTACAACTAAAAAAGTGACAAAGAAACGTGTCAAGAAAAACGTTGAACATGGACAGGCACATATCCAGTCTTCATTTAACAATACCATTGTTACATTGACAGACAACGAAGGAAACGCTCTTAGCTGGGCAAGTGCCGGTGGTCTTGGATTTAGAGGTTCAAGGAAATCTACTCCCTATGCAGCGCAGATGGCAGCAGAGACAGCAGCAAAGGCAGCAATCGTACACGGCCTTAAGACCGTTGACGTTATGGTAAAGGGTCCTGGTTCAGGACGTGAGGCAGCAATCCGTGCCCTTTCTGCTTGCGGCATTGAAGTTACCAGCATCAGGGACGTAACACCGGTTCCTCATAATGGATGCCGTCCGCCCAAGCGTCGTCGTGTATAGTTTGATCTGAATTTACAATTTGTCAGTTGGAAGAAGGCGCGAAGGCGCTGTAAACAATAGTATAATGGAGGATTTATTAAATGGCAGTTAATCGTGTTCCGGTATTAAAGAGATGTAGAGCACTCGGACTTGAGCCCGCATATCTGGGTTATGACAAGAAGTCCAACAGAACAAATGCAATAGCAGGAAAGAAAGTAAGTGAGTACGGCTTACAGCTTCGTGAGAAGCAGAAAGCAAAATTCATTTACGGAGTTCTTGAGAAGCCTTTCAGAAACTACTATGAAAAGGCTGATAGAATGAAGGGAATGACAGGTGAAAACCTGATGGTTATGCTGGAGCGCAGACTAGACAGCGTTATCTTCAGAATGGGCTTTGCAAGAACCAGAAGAGAAGCAAGACAGATCGTTGGACATAAGCATGTTCTGGTAAATGGAAAGTGCGTAAATATTCCTTCTTACCTGATCAAAGCAGGTGATGTGATCGAAATCAGAGAGAAATCCAAGTCCTTACAGAGATACAAGGATATTGTTGAAATTACAGCAGGAAGACTTGTACCCGAATGGATGGATGTAGATCTGGAAGCATTAAAGGGAACAGTTAAGAACCTTCCTACAAGAGAAATGATTGATGTTCCTGTAAATGAGATGCTTATCGTCGAGTTGTATTCCAAGTAATTAGCTTAGGAACTCGAGTTGTTCGTAAAGGAGGGTATTTGCAGTGTTTGATTTTGAAAGACCAAATATTGAGGTAGCAGAAATCTCTGAGGATAAGAAGTATGGCAGATTCGTGGTAGAACCTCTTGAGAGAGGATACGGTATTACACTGGGGAACTCTCTTAGAAGAATTATGCTTTCTTCCCTTCCTGGTGCTGCTGTAAGCCAGGTAAAGATTGAGGGTGTGCTTCATGAGTTCAGTTCTATGGAAGGCGTGAAGGAAGATGTGACTGAGATTATCATGAACATCAAGAGCCTTGCTATCAAAAATAACAGCGATACAAACGAGCCTAAGACAGCGTATATTGAATATGAGGGAGAGGGTGTTGTAAGAGCTTCCGATATTCAGTGTGATCAGGACATTGAGATCTTAAATCCTGACCAGCCTATCGCTACCTTGAGCGGTAAGAATACCAAGCTTTACATGGAACTTACGATCACAAGAGGCAGAGGCTATGTAAGCGCAGATAAGAATAAGAGCGAAGACCTGCCTATCGGCGTGATCGCTGTGGATTCTATCTATACTCCCGTTGAGAGAGTCAATGTTACTGTTGAGAATACCCGTGTAGGACAGATTACCGATTTTGATAAGCTGACCCTGGATGTACACACCAACGGTACCCTTGCTCCTGATGAGGCAGTGAGCTTAGCCGCAAAGGTGCTGAGCGAGCATTTAAGTCTTTTCATTGACCTTTCTGAAAATGCCAAGACCGCAGAGGTAATGGTAGAGAAGGAAGAGGATGAGAAGGAAAAGGTTCTGGAAATGAGCATTGATGAGCTTGAGCTTTCTGTTCGTTCCTATAACTGCTTAAAGAGAGCCGGTATCAACACAGTTGAGGAGCTTACCAATAAGACTTCTGAGGACATGATGAAGGTTCGTAACCTTGGTCGCAAGTCTCTTGAAGAAGTGCTTGCAAAATTAAAAGAATTAGGATTACAGTTAAATCCCAGTGATGAAGCGTAATCAGTAACGATATGAAACACAGGGCAGTAAGACCGATGCGCATGCCCCATGTTCTCATAAATGGTAACCATGCATTCGGCAAATAAGACCAAAGCGCGTGGCCGGATGTACCATGAAGGGCATTTGCCCGCTGAGAAAAGAAGCTGAGGCTTCTTTGGAAAGGATGAAAAATGGCACAGTACAGAAAACTTGGAAGAACATCAGATCAGAGAAAGGCTCTTTTAAGAAGCCAGGTTACAAGCCTGATCTATAAGGGAAAGATCGTTACCACCCAGGCAAGAGCAAAGGAAGTTCAGAAGATCGTTGACGGACTGATCGCACTTGCCGTAAAGGAAAAGGACAACTTTGAAACTGTTAAGGTTTCCGCAAAGGTTCCTGTAAAGGATAAGGACGGAAAGAGAGTAAAGGAAGTTGTTGATGGCAAGAAGGTAACCAAGTTTGAAACTGTTGAGAAGGAGATCAAGAAGGATCTTCCCAGCAGATCTCATGCAAGACGTCAGATGCTCAAGGTTCTTTACCCTGTAGTGGAAGTACCTGCTACAAAGGCTGGACGCAAGAAGGGAACCAAGGAAGTTGACCTTGTTGCAAAGCTTTTTGATGAGTATGGCGTTAAGTACGCAAGCCGTAACGGTGGATACACCAGAGTGATCAAGATCGGCCAGCGTAAGGGCGACGGAGCTATGGAAGTAGTTCTTGAGCTTGTTTAAATTAAATTGAACCAGTTAAATGCCGTGTGAAGCATTTCACACGGCATTTATTTGTGTCCTTTACACAATACAAACGGAATAAATATGGACAAAATTACAAGATATGGTATAATGATTATATTAAATTTATACATATCATACAACAAGGGGCTGTGAAATATTATGAAAATGCAATCAAAAATGCTAGCAATGTCACTGTTTCCATTGGTTATTCTTGGTATAACCACCATTTTCTTTGGAAACGCCAGAATCAAAGAGGTTGTTACGGACAACATTGAAAACGGGCTTCAAGGCGCTGCCGCTGCTGTCCTGGATACGATCGCTTATGCAGATGAAGGAGAATACCATGTGGAGGATGGCGTTCTCTACAAGGGCGAGTTTAACATATCAGAGGCTGTGGATATTGCTGACCATGTGAAAAGTGCATCAGATATGGACATTACTGTATTTTACGGGGACATCAGATACATGACATCCGTTATGGACGAGAGCGGCAAGAGAGCCGTTGGAACCACTGCGCAGGACATAGTATCAGAGAAGGTTCTGAAGGGGAATCAGGAATACTTTTCAGATGATGTCAATGTAAATGGCAAGCCTTACTTTGGCTATTACGTTCCGGTTACGGAAAATGGAAGCACTGTAGGAATGGTATTTGCAGGAATGCCGCAGGCAGAGGCCAAGGCTGAAATAGACAAGATCATTGGTCTGATCGCCGGGATTATGTGCATCTTTGTACTGCTCTTTTCCACTTCTACCATTCTGGTGGTTCGAAGAATGGCAAAAAGCCTGAAGCAGGGAACTGCTGCTCTGGAAGAAGTGGCCTCCGGTAAGCTGAATGGAAAGATGGATGATAAGATTATAAAGCGTAAGGATGAGATCGGACAGATCAGCGGAGCTGTTGCCAAATTAAAGGATGAATTGAACCGTGTTATGTCTGGAATTATGGATGATAGCAAGGCTCTTCATGACAATTCAGAAGCTTTACATGAAAAGACAAGCACCAGTGCAGAGCATGTTACCCAGATTGAGCGCGCTGTGGAGGAGATTGCAGAGGGCGCCGGAAACCAGGCGCAGGAGACCCAGAGCGCTACCGAGAATATCATTACCATGGGGAATATGATCGAGGATACCTCCAGAGAGGTGGATACCCTCAATGAAAATGCAAAACAGATCAAGATTTCCGGTCAGAATGCGGTTCAGACACTGGAAGAGCTGCAGAAGATCAGCGATAAGACCAGAGAGTCCATTGACATGATCTATGAACAGACCAACACCACCAATTCCTCTGCCCAGAAGATCAAGGAAGCAACTGCACTGATCACCGAGATCGCAGAGGAAACCAACCTTCTTTCCTTAAACGCATCTATTGAGGCGGCAAGGGCAGGAGAGCAGGGAAGAGGCTTTGCCGTAGTTGCAGGGCAGATCCAGAAGCTTGCAGAGCAGTCCAATGAGTCTGCAAGGCAGATCGAGGAGATCATTACCTCCCTTCTTGTTGACTCCGGTAAGGCAGTGGATACCATGGAAGCAGTGAAGGAGATCATGCACCAGCAGAATGAGAATGTGCTTAAGACGGACGAGCAGGTCCGCCAGGTTATCGGACAGGTAGACGAATCCATTGCCGCTATCGGCAGAATTGCAGAGCAGAGCGATAAACTTAACGAAAGCAGGATTGTGATCACGGATACGGTGCAGAACCTGACTGCTGTGGCAGAAGAAAATGCAGCCAGCACCCAGGAATCAGCAGCGTCTATTACAGAGGTTGGCGAACTGATCAGAAGCATTGCTCAAATTGCGGACGAACAAAAGAAGATAGCAAGGGATCTGAAGGAAAGCATGGAAATGTTTGAGGTATAAGCAGACATGGACAATATTTATCAGGCTATAAAGGCGTTTTTTAAGGCGATCATCAATTTATTTGTGGCGGTGATCGATCTGTTTGCGGGACTGTTAAACGGGATTGCTTTTCTCTTTGAAAAGCTAAAGCCCAAAGCAGCAGAAAGGCTGCACAGCCTTGGCACAGAAAAGGAAGGCGCAGCTGCAAAGGAAAGCAGAGCAGTAAAGGAAAACGGAGTGACTATGGTAACAGAGATCAGAGAGCAGCTTGCAGCGCGGGTGAAGACAAAAGAGCAGTATTATTATGAGCATGCCTGCATGCAGGAAAGCGGAAGCGGGCTTTATATGATCGTTTTGGCCATCCTGACCTTTGCACTGTTTGGAAGCACCATGTTATACAGCCAGGGAACCAAGCTCAGCACCAGGGTTCTGGCTGCTGTGATCATGGCGGCTCTTTGTGTGGCAGCCTGTGTGATGATCATTTCCATCCGCAAGAAGGTATTTCGCAGCAGAGTAGCCAGACAGATCCTGGAAGCAGAATTCAGCGGTCTGTTAAAGGATCAAGAGGTGCAGCAAACCGTGGAAGCGCCGGAGACAGAAAAAACGGAAGCTTCCGAACCGGAAGCTCCCGAAAAAGAAAAGATCCTGTCTATTTCTGAAAGGGCAAGAGAGCAGGCTTAAAAGTCGGTTTTCTGGAAGTGCTGGTAATCCTTACAGGAATTCCAGTCGCCGCCCCAAGTAAAGCCATGCTGCTTAAATAACTTATAACAAAGATCATTTTCATCAATTTTATATGGAAAATCAAGGGATCGGTCAGCGTATGTTTTTCCTTCAGAAGGAGAAATATAGGTTTCACCGGTCCCTTTGTAGTCATAAACCACATAGGGATTGTAGAGGGGATTGATGTCAATGGCACAGCCAAGGGCATGCTTGGAAAGGCTGTCCGTGCCGTCAACCACCCGGTAGTTAAAGCAGGAGGTATTGTTATCCTCCATGGAGGCAGTGTCATCCCCGTCATATTCATCGATCAGCCTGATCTTTTCAATCTGATATTCATTCTGATAAAGTTCATAGAAAATTTCCAGAAGATCCTGGGCAATGCCGTAGTTACAGATCAGGTTTCCTGTCTGTACCTGGCCTTCAAAATCATAATGGAGCACAGTTAAGTAACAAAGATCTCCGTAATTTATGGCAGCTTCCTTTCCGGAGGGCATGATATTGACAGCGGGAACAGTTCCTCCCATAGCTTCCTCTTCCGGGACGGGATAGGAGATCCCGGTGATTCGGGTAATGATCTCTTCTGAGAGGGGTTCATAAAAAAAGCCCGGCTCATAGCAGATAGCAGAAAGGCTTTCCGGAGAAGGAATTTCAGGCGTGGCCTCGTCAGGAGCCGCCGAAGGGGAGGCAGAGGGTGAGGGTGAAGCAAAGGGGGATGGGGATGCTGTTTTCTCAGGGGTGGCATAGGCAAGCTCCGGATTTTCCTGTGCATATTCGCTGAGGGTCTGTCCGCCGGTAGTGACTCTGACGATCACAGAGCAGACGATAATCATAAGAAGCAAAGCCCCAAAGGGCTTTAACCATTTAGACATAAGAATACTTCCTTTCCGTTTAAGCTACATGTGATAATGATACGATAAAATACATTCTATTGCAAATGAAAACAATATCCTGTACAATAAGTGCAGTAAAAATGGGAAAGCTGCGGTATGATCGGCAGAAAGGCATAAAGATCTATGGAAATGGTTCAGACGAAGGATCTTGTTTTTGAATATATCAGAAGAGATGACGAGGGAAATGTGGAGGGCATTACCAGAGCGATCGACGAGGTAAGCCTTCAGGTGCATCCGGGAGAGTTTATTGCGGTTTTAGGACACAACGGCTCCGGGAAATCCACCCTGGCAAAGCATATCAACGCTATTTTATACCCAACAGAAGGAACGGTATGGGTGGATGGCATGGATACCTGTGAAGAGGCAAACCTGTGGAATATCCGTCAGGAGGCCGGGATGGTCTTTCAAAACCCGGATAACCAGATCATCGGCCAGGTGGTTGAGGAGGACGTAGGGTTTGGCCCCGAAAACTTAGGCGTGCCCACAAAGGAGATCTGGGAGAGAGTGGAGGAAAGCCTTAAGGCAGTGGGAATGTATGAATTCAGAAAGCATTCGCCCAACAAGCTTTCCGGGGGACAAAAGCAGCGTGTCTCCATTGCAGGCGTGATCGCCATGCATCCCAAATGTATTGTACTGGATGAGCCTACGGCAATGCTGGATCCAAGCGGAAGGAAGGAAGTGATCCGGGCGGTCCGGGCCTTAAACCTGGCAGAGGGGATCACAATCATCCTGATTACACATTATATGGAAGAGATCATTGACGCAGACAGAGTTTTTGTAATGGACAAGGGAAAGATTGCCCTGCAGGGAACGCCCCGGGAGGTCTTTGGCCAGGTGGACAGGTTAAAGGAGCTTAGGCTTGATGTTCCCCAGGTGACGCTTTTAGCCCATGAGCTTAGGGAAAGCGGACTTCCCATACCGGAAGGGATCCTGCGCACGGAAGAGCTGATCCGGGCTTTGGGCTTATAAATGAGCAGAAAACGAGGACAGAAATGGCAGAAATCATACTAGATCATGTAAGCTATGTCTATGAAGAGGGCACAGCAATGGAATATGCAGCGCTTAGGGATATCAATCTGGTGATCCCCCAGGGACAGTTTATCGGCCTGATCGGGCATACCGGTTCCGGAAAATCCACCCTGGTGCAGCATCTGAACGGACTTTTAAAGCCAACCGGCGGAAACGTATATTTTGGCGGTGCGGATATCCATGACAGTGATTACAACAAAAAGGAATTAAGAAGCAAGGTAGGACTTGTGTTTCAATACCCGGAGCATCAGCTTTTTGAGGTGGATGTGTTTTCTGATGTATGCTTTGGCCCTAAGAATATGGGACTGGATCAAAAGGAAACCCAGCTTCGGGCTTATGCGGCGCTGAAGCAGGTGGGGCTGGAGGATGAGTACTTTTATCAGTCGCCCTTTGATCTTTCCGGGGGACAGAAGAGAAGAGTTGCCATTGCAGGAGTTCTGGCAATGAAGCCGGAGGTGCTTGTGCTGGACGAGCCCACGGCGGGCCTGGATCCTAAGGGCAGGGATGAGATCCTGGATCAGATCGCAAAGCTCCGGGAGGAAACCGGCATGACGGTGATCCTGGTATCTCACAGCATGGAGGATGTGGCCAGATATGTGGACCGCATTATTGTGATGAATAAGGGACAGGTGCTTTATGATGATGTGCCCAGAGAGGTGTTCCATCATTATAAGGAATTAGAGCGGGTAGGGCTGGCGGCGCCCCAGATCACCTACATCATGCACGCCCTGAGGGAAAAGGGACTTCTGGTGGATACGGATATTACTACGGTAGAGGAAGCCAGAGAGGCCATTTTGAAAGCGCTTGGCAGGAAATAGAGAAAGGCATCAGATGACATGTTACGCGATATTACATTAGGACAATATTATCAGACCGAGTCGGTGATCCACAGACTGGATCCCAGGGTAAAGCTGGTTACAACGATCTGCTTTATCATTTCGCTGTTCATAGTAGATAACTGGATCGGCTATCTGATCGCCATCCTGTTTCTGGCGCTGGTGATCAGACTTTCCAGGGTTCCCGTAAAATTTATGGTTCGGGGAATGAAATCCATTTTGTTTCTGCTGATCGTAGCCGGATGCTTTAATCTGTTTCTCACACCCGGAGAGGTGCTTGTAAGCTTCTGGAAGCTGAAGATCACAAAGGAGGGGATCTTTCTGGCCTCCTTTATGGCGCTGCGCCTGATCCTTCTGATCATGGGCTCCTCGGTGATGACGCTGACCACGACGCCAAATCAGCTTACGGACGGCCTGGAAAAGCTGCTTGGCCCCTTAAAGCATCTGCGGGTGCCGGTGCATGAGATCGCCATGATGATGTCCATAGCGCTGCGCTTTATTCCCATTCTGATGGAAGAAACGGATAAGATCATGAAAGCCCAGATTGCCAGAGGTGCGGACTTTGAAAGCGGCAATCTGATCAAGAAGGCAAAGAGCCTGGTTCCTCTTTTGGTGCCGTTATTTATTTCTGCCTTCCGCAGGGCCAATGATCTTGCCATGGCCATGGAGGCCAGATGTTATCGGGGTGGGGAGCACAGAACCAAGATGAAGCCGCTGATCTACCGGAAAAGAGACTGGTGCGCTTATGGCGCAGTGCTGGTTTATCTGGCAGTGATCGTAGTATTTGGAAAAATTTTATTTTAAAAGGTCGGTATCAATGAAACGAATCAAGCTGGTGGTTGCTTATGACGGAACCGCCTATCACGGGTGGCAGCTTCAGCCGGGAGCGCTTACCATAGAAGGAGAACTGAATAAGGCGCTTAGCAGGCTGCTTGGGGAGCAGATCAAGGTCATTGGGGCAAGCCGCACAGACTCGGGGGTACATGCCCTTGGGAATGTGGCTGTTTTTGATACGGAATGCAGGATACCCGCAGAGAAGCTTTCCTATGCCCTGAACCAGAAGCTACCGGAGGATATCAGGATCCAAAGCTCCTGTGAGGTGGAGCCGGACTTCCATCCCCGGCATTGCAGCAGCCGCAAGACCTATGAATACCGGATCCTGTGCAGGGAATTTCCACAGCCTGTAAAGCGTCTGTACAGCTATTTCACTTATCATAAGCTGGATGTAAAAAGGATGCAGGAGGCCGCAGCTTATCTGGTGGGAGAGCATGATTTTAAAAGCTTCTGTTCTGTAAATACCGTAGTAGAAAGCACCGTCCGCAGACTTGACAGCGTGGCGGTGGAAGAACAGGGAGAAGAGATCGT
>OBAR01003117.1_pt1 | contig 10256 bp, 10 predicted proteins | sample 1517911 | NCBI WGS metagenome assembly OBAR01 (sample SAMN04571709, study PRJEB22368) | human gut metagenome | biome: human gut; material: stool | host: Homo sapiens | place: Luxembourg | collected 2012-10-26
TTCCCATGGCAATTGACCTCTACAGCTCACTTAGTATATCATCCATCGAGCGCGTAATCAGATACATGTATGCCTCAGCCATCTCCTTCGGCTCAATATCATCCATGCCCTGGGCTATCCAGCCCTCTGTGATAAAGCACAACGACTGCGCATAATATGTAGAAATCACCTCCGGTGTGAGCCAGCGGTATTTGGATTTCTTTCCTGTGCTCTTTTCGCCTATGATATTCATAAACATCTCATAGACGCACTTCATGGCAATCTGATTAAACGTCACTGCACCCTCCAGCTTTAGTGCTTTCTTGTAAAAAACACTGTTTGTCGAGATATTATTGAGCATCAGCACAATCGCTTCAAAAATCATTCCGGCATTGAGCAGTGGTTTGATGGGCTCAAGCAGCTCGTTTTTGATAATCCACTCTATCAGCTCGTACTTGTCCTGAAAATGATTGTAAAACGTGGGGCGGATAACTCCGGCCTTGTCCGTTATCTCTTTAATTGTAATCTTATCGATTGGCTTTTTCGCTGAAAGCTCTATAAGGCTCTCAGCGAGCACCAGATCTATTGCATTCTTACCTTGCTGTGTCATTACTCATCAAACTCCATCGTGACAAAGTAGCCCTTCTCCGTCTCCCTCACATCCACGACATCGCCCTCGCGGCTTTTGAGCCTCTCGCTGACCACGTAGTTTCCCGACATGGCAATTGCATGCTCTATCGTATAATAATATGAAGTCGGAAGCTTGCTCTCTGTTACCTTCAGATGGTCACCGACCTTGGTAAGTCCGGGTCTCTCCATCTTAAACTCCATCCGACGCATTCTGTCGCCTTTCTGTTACGCTTAATTGTCCTCTTTTCTGTCCTCGACAAACGTTGCCTCATACTCCTTTTGCTTGTTGTAAGAGCTCTCAGCCTTTGTGGCACGGCTTGTAATCCAGATATTGGACACTCCGTTGAAAATCAGTATGATACCGACAACAACAGTAGCTGTCTTCATTACATCAAATGCATTTGTCACGCAGATTATTCCAAAAATCAGACTGATTATTGAAAAAATCAGGCCGACACTCCAGCCTCCGTAACCGTATTTTCTGGCATCCACTGCCTCAATAATGCTCCTGATGCTGTGAAAAATGAGCACCAGACCGATGACTATAGGTATCAGGCTCACCACAACCTTTGGCTGTACCAGAAACCATATACCCACTGCCAAAACCACAAGCCCCAGCATCGCTGAAAAACCATTCGTAACTATATTCAAAAAATAGCTGCACATATAGACCACTCCGATGATGATAAGCACTACCGCAAGCACATTGGCCACAATCGTGAGCACCGAAGCTCTCCATATGATAAACACCAGTCCCAGCGCTATGCAAAGCACTGATGACAATAGAAAATCAGCCTTGATTCTGCCTAAAAACTCCTTCATACGCGACCTCCCTTATATATCATGCCCTACATTACTTTTCTAATTCTGTTCCTCTGCACTGTTCTTAACCAGGTCAAGAACAGTCTGAATCTCTGCTCCCTCAACCGGTGCAGCTCCATATCCAAGACGCTTGTGATCCTCTGTAATCTCAACCAGCTCAGTAGTTTTATCGGCCTTCACATCAATCACAAAATATCTGCCCTGTGACGCAGCATCATCCCACACGAGATAAGCACGGATTGCGCAGTTTGGAGCCATATCTCTTGTCGGGAAATCAACTCTGGTGACATTAAGTGTATCAGAAATCTGCATAGACATAACAGAGAAATCCTCCTCCATATATGGATACATACGCTTCTGCTGATATGCCTCCTCGTACAGCTCATCTATTAACTTTTCCTTCTCATCAGCAAGTCGGTCCATGAACTCTTTTCCGCCCTCAAACATCTTCGCCGGCAGGAAAATATGCTCATACTGCATACGCTCAAAGATGACATACTGCTCTGCTGTCATCTGTACAGTCTTGCCCTTTGTCGGTGATGTAGGATGTCCCTCTCTTCTGGCCTTTTCCACTGCCTCAATCTTTTCTACAAGAGGCTTTTTGAAAATCAGATTGTGAGTGAACGGGTTGAATGCGATACCATTAATCTTTGACTCTTTATTTGCCACCATGTTGTTGACTGCAAGAAACGGCATATTTACAATGCATGGTGACGGATGATCCTTAGAAAGCTGTGCCTTTGAGGTATAAAGCGGCATGAAAGCCTCTCCCTCACCGTTTTTAATAAATAGTGGAATCGGCTTGTTGTTCTCTCCGACATTTGCAGGTACCAGGAATCTGCTCTTAGTGCATTTTTCAATGAGCTTATTGAGCGTCTCCGCCTTTTTGTCGCTTGAATACTGTGTCATCAGCGCCTCAACCTCCGGGTTTTGCACCTCAAGAGTGAAGGCCGGATCATCCTTTAATTTATTTTTGATTTTATTTTTATCCATTTATACTGCTTCTCCTTATATTAAATGCCCGGATTTACATCCAGGCATTATTTTAACACATTTCTTTTATCAACTCAACAATCTTAGTGTCTCTTGCTATCCATTCTTTATCAAGAAAGGCGCTGTTGGCCTTTATTATCTCATCCGGCGTAGCCCATGACAGATGATACTCAAGCCTTATCTCGCTGTCTGTCATCTGTGCGGCTACATGCTCGTCCTTCACATCACAGAAATACACGTAGGTGTGACAGTAATATATCTTGTCAGCCTCAAATATATCGCGTCTCTTTTCTATGACCTTGCCGCACTCCCTGATGCTTTCCGGCACGACAAGAAGTCCTGCCTCCTCGCGCACCTCCCGTGCCAGCGCAACCTCGTTGGTCTCGCCTGCATCGATGCCACCGCCCAATATCTTGTAGTAGCCCTCACCGGCCTGCTGCATGGCAAGCTTTCCGTCTCTGATAATAACCGCGCGCACCGCGAAGCGCTCAAATACCTCCATATCATCGGAATAATTGTGTTTGTCAAATGTATATAGCGTTCTCATGTTTATCCTCCGTGTATTGGTATTATTCTACACCATTTGCACGTAAGATGGAATATGTTTTTCTTCATTAATACCGTTGATTTTACGCTTACACTCGCGACAGCAAACAAACCGTTTCAATGTGGCTTGAGAAAATGGTATAGATAACAACATCGCCAGGCAAATACCTCTTATTCGTAATCGGAAACACATCTACTTCCTTTCCCCGTTCTCGAGAACATATCAAAGGTTTTTTCGACCTTTGTGCGTTTTGGGAACATATCGACTATAAAGCAAGCATCAGCAATCGGTGCAACCTCATCAAGGTCATCAAAATCTCCAAATTCCAAGTTGCCATTCTTTCCTACCGTAAAGTTCCCAATTTCCTAGGCGCAGGAAGGAACTCTAAGGTATTTTGCCTTGCGCCCGATTTCCTTCTCAATTACCTGAACCATAGCTTTTCGTTTGTCCTTTGTTACATTGAAATGTAGTACCATGTTTTGTACCTCCTTATGATTTTTGGGTATGTACATATATCACTCTGAATGCGCATGGTTTGACGTTTACATAATATCAAGCAAAAAATATATAAAATTTAATTACTGTGTGATATAATTTTTATAGTTGTGTTTTTAAGGAGGAAGATATTATGTCTATTATCAATCAACCATTCCAAGGTCAACTCGGTGACATTCTAATTTCGGAGTTAAAAAACGGTTATACAAATTTTACTATTTTCTCTGCATTTGCAAAGAATAGCGGAGTTTTAAGATTAAAAGAATCTATTGAGAACTTCAAGTCAAGTGGGGGATACGTCAAAGCATTTATCGGTATAGATCTAGATGGAACTTCGTATGAAGCATTGCTTAATCTATTTTCACTATGCAATGAACTGTACGTTATTCATTCAGAAAACTTTTCAACAACATACCATAGCAAGATTTATTTATTGGAAGACTCGTCTACCGCTTGGTGTGCTATTGGTTCAAACAACCTGACTGGTGGCGGTCTTTGGACCAACTTTGAAAGTTGTTCAATCCAATCATATGATTCATCGACTGGAAAAAATGAGTTAGAAAACATTTATTCAATAATAGAAAAATATTCTGATACAGACTATTATTGCTCTACCAAAATAAATTCCATTGACGACATTAACACATTATTAGAGGCAAATTATATCTCCAAAGAAGTATCTCAGAAAATTGAAAATATCAGCAAAAGAGTATCCCAGAAGAAAAGGCAAAAGAGAAACAGCTTATTCGGATCTGAGAAGATTACTATTCCAACTATAATAACCACTCAGAAACCTCATAAGTCGCTTACTAAATCATCTACTCCTGATATCGACTACATAATTACTCCCACCGCTGAAAATGTACCTGCTTTTACCAATGAACAATTTTGGTTTGAAACAAAAGCAGTAACAGGTGGGTCAGCTAATATTCTTGATTTATCTAAACTAGGGAAAATAGAATATGGTTCTGTCAAAGGTACTCCATATGAATATTCAGATTCAACTCTAATGTATGGCGGTGTAAAGTTCTTTGATGTTGATCCTGAAGATACTACAATAGAAAAAAATATCACTATCAACTATCTTGGAAAAGATTATTTTCCATCAAAAATTGAATATACTTCTGGTAACGGAAGCTGGAGAATTCACTTAGCTGGAGAGCCTAATGACGATTCTGATAAATTATCAAAGTATGGAAATCGTGGAGATTTTGCTCATAAAATACTTGTATTCGAAAAAATTAACACCGATTATTATTCCCTTTCTGTTTTACCTGAATCTGAACTTAATCATGTAAAATCTATCAGCCGCGTATGGGCACGTAATGGGAAAAAGAGTAATGCAAATGCAAGAGCATATGGCATGCTCTAAGCTTATCAGAAGGAAGTTGATGCCTAAAAATAAGCTTCAACTTCCTTTTCTGAATAGTACTTACTAAAAGTATGAAGTATGTTCTCAAATGTTTCTTCATTTAATCCATACAAAAATGCTACTAATCTATCCATTTCTGCTATTATTTGTTTTCTAGAAATTTTTCTCTTTATCGGATAGATACTCACATCCGCAAAAAAATTATCCAGTCTTTGGTCGCTTGCGTATAACATTCTTATTCGAGAATTAATATGCTTTTCAATTGTTGCTTTTTCTCCCATATAGACCAACTCTTTTTCAAATGATTTTGTATCCGGAATAGGAATCTGTTTAATAATTGTCTGCGTCAAATCAAGCCCTGCCATTTTTAATCTTACAATATAATCAAATACTACTGAATTAAATAATGCTAGTATGTGTAGCATTTCCTTCTTAGGCAATTGCAAAATTTGAATAGACTGACATGTTGGAATCAACGGAAGAACAGTTGCAAGCATTGTTCTTCTATTGGTAGCTGATGTCAAACTTCTCCAAGCAATCACACCTTCATCATTAAAATTTCTAGATAAATTATTCCAAACTTCTTCTTTTATAAAATAACGAGATTCTGGATACTCTTTGCCATCTATGTCACAAATCATTTTAGCTGAAGCTTTGTTTTTATACTTATCGCTTTCATTCATCCCTGAAAATGTAGCATATTTAGCTGTATATAACTCAATAAACTTTCCCTCATATATAGGAATATAGCCATTATCATTCTGTTTAATTATACTCTCCGAATGATTTGTCAAATGAACCAGTCTACCAAATTTACATTCTGGATAACGCATTCCGAATGTATCATTTTTTTCATAAATGCTAACTAGAAATTCTAATTCCTCGTTATGACATATATTAGGAATCATTCCCGTTTCAGGATTTAGTTTATTCAATAAATCATATGACAATTCTATTTTTTCTCTATCAACAAATTTTTCATATCGTTCAATATTTAATGCTATGCTAAGATTTTTTGTATTGTTCTTTTTCAAGAAAATGACTGAAAATTCTTCACGAGAATCAATATTGAAAATCTTATTCCGATTTGTAAACATGTATACTTCATACAAATCCTTATTTTTTGTCATATCCCTAAAAAAAGCACTGTACACGGGCATCTTGAGAAGTGACGATTTAACTATCAATCCAATAATACCGCTGTTGCAAACCACATTTCGACATAATTCTGTAAAAATCGCATATGTATTTAACTCACCACAGCTTGATTTGCAAAAGCATTCCTCTTTTTTTATTAATCGCTTTGCCTTTTCGTAATCATCAATAAAACAATTATAAAAATACTTATTATTTTCTGAAATGTTCTGAATATATTTTTCTCGCCCTGCCTTTGATCCAATTTCTTGATTTTCTACATAATGCATTAAAAACTTCTTTTCTTCAAATCTAATCTTTTCCCAAGGTGGATTTCCAAGGGCAATCATTACATTGTCATGTGATACAACACCCATTTCCAATGAATAAAATCTTCCTACCTCTGCCCTCTTAAATTTTTCTAATGGTTTTATATCATTTTTTGTAATCAATAATGGATTTCCTAATAAAATTTTACATCCCGAACTTTCTTCAAAACGCAATCTGTGTCTAGTTATCATTATTGCAATCGGATCTACATCATATCCGTAAATATCTGCACTTATCCCTTTTTGTCTGCATATTCGACATGCTGCAACCAAAAATGCTCCACCACCACAAGAATAATCAGCAATCTTTAACTCATTTACTTCTTCTCTAATATTATTTTCAAGATATTCCTCAATTGCTTTTTGAGTAATCTCATATGCAAATTCTTCTTGAGTATAGTATGAACCCAATATATCTCTATTGTTCTTTCCACCCTCGAATTTCACTTCACCATCCATCATAGAAAAATCTGTTGCTATATAACTTTGGTATAAACAGTTTATATCAAATTCGTCATAATCATTGATAATAGATAATACCTCAGAAATAAATTCATACGAACCTGGTATATTCAAGACATAGCACAATATTGATTCTTCAATAATATCATTCATTCCGATAATATTTTCTATTTCATTTGCAACACAATCAGATTTAATCTCATGTGCACAAATAGTCATAAATGCTAAATATGAATATTCAAAATATTTTTTTCTAATATCTTCCCATTCTTCTATATCAATTGTTTTATTCAAATATTTAGCAACCAAATTATGCAACTTTGCTGTCATACTTACGAATCACCCCATTTTCATATTGTAGATAAGGAACACCTTTAAATATCTCACTGTGTACTTTATTAAACGATTCCTGTATCCATTTACTATAATCAAAGTCTTTCCCAAACCTATCCATCAAATCAGATACCAACTCAGTTATTGCACATTCAGAAATTAGCACACCATTATCTGTGTTATAACCCAGTTTATATAAAACCATATTATGCAAAATCATATCCATATATTTATTTAATACTCTTTTCATTTCAAACGGCTTTTCCTGTATTTTTTTTACAACCGCCTCCGGATTAACTCCTAAATCTTTAGCAACATATTCAAGGACTCCATCGCTTCCTAATGAATTTTTTGATGCTCTTGTTCTCTTTAAGCAGCAAGCCGCATCTATTAGTTTTTCTAGGTATTTATCAAGTTTATCGATATCTATTTCCTGCGTTCTATCAATCAAATATGCACATTCACCAACACTATCTTGAAGATACTTTTCTTCCTCTTCAGAAAGCCCATACTCCTTAAAAACGAATTGGTCTATTTTACTTTCAACTTCTAATTTTAGAAGTTCATTTATCAGATCATCATTAAACATTCGCCAAGCATCATTAAGCAAATTACCACTAATATTTTGTATATATGTGGACTCATACTCTATATTATTAGGTCTTGTCGATAACATTTTCCTTTTTAGCTCAATACATAACCGTGCTTCTTTTTCAAGAACAACTGAAGAATAAATATTATCATTAACAGGAATTTGTCCAATATATCCGGCCGCTATTGTAAGTTTTGGAGACATCATTCTCACATAATATGCCGCTATTCTTGAATTCAAGAAAGCTAAATGTGCATATTCATTTCCTTCAACAACTCTAATTCCTGGACCAGATGCAATAAAAATCTGATTATCCAGCAAAACTCTAACATTTAACCCTGCAGTTCCTGTATCACTAAATACCATTTGAGTGTCACCAAAATATTTTACATTTCTTAACGCAGACCCCTTTTGAGACTTAATGTACTCGCCATCCTTTCCCCATTTGACAACACTATCATTTAATCCCTGCCATCTGCAGTAACCGCCCCCATTACTTACAGCAACCCAATCCGTTTCACCAAAATGTTCCCAAAAATAACCCACAAGTTCTTTAGCATTACCTGTCGATGTTCCTTGCATTGGAACTGCAACATTCCGATACGGTTGCTTATTTGCTCCCATTGCATTTAAGGTTCCTTTACCAGAAAAATCGTAACCATTCGGTCCATCTAACATATCTTGCCCAATATACAATCTACCTTCATTACTAATTAGCTTATCAATTTTTTCTTTTAATGAAAATGAAGATAAATTGAGTATTTCAACTTTATTATCTGACCTGTATTTATTCGAAAATATAATAAGAGAAACATTTGACTTTTCTCCACTAAGGTCAAAAAAAGCACCAGACCCTAGATTCGCTATTTTTTGAATATTGTATTGCATTGAGAAATAATTTCTTATTTCTTTAAATGACTTCAAATGCATCCATGCATTTTGAGATACTATTCCACATACACCGGTTGGTTTCAACAGATTGTGTATTGCTACCATAAACGAAACGCATGTATCACAGTTTGCATCAGGATAATTTTTTTTCAAAAATTCTTTTTCTTCTTGACGCATTCCCTTTATGGTTGCAAATGGCGGATTAGTTATTATTGCATCTGCATTTGAAAGTGCATCATCCATCCCCAACTCATTTCCATTTACAAGATTAACCACAACACGATTATCTTTTGCTAGAGAACCACAAATCGTATCTTCATTTTTTGTAACAAAGATATTAGGACAAATCTGCTCCCATAATTCATTTGCAACATCGATATTAGCTCGTTTCATTATAGATATTGCTCTTAATCTAATATTCACAATTGCTATTCTTGCAATTGACTTATCAATATCATATCCGTACAATCTACTTGTATTTAAAATAATTTCATCAACATTTATTTTTTCACCTAAACAGTCACACAAATAATCTAAACATTCCACTAAGAAATTTCCACCACCTGCACATGGGTCAACAATCTTTTTAGTTCTATCATAATCAACAACATTTCCAACCAGGTAATCTATCATGTATTTTTCAGTAAAAAATTGAGTCTGACTATATATATTCCCATCAATAATTTTATTAGTATATTGATACGCCCAAGATAGAATATTATTAATATCTGGAGCATCACAGAATTTCTCTATAAACTCAGTTACAATTTCCTTTAATGAAAAATCTATAGAAATTTCTTTCTCTTTCCCAGAAATATCTTTATAAATTATTTTATACATTTCATCTGTTTCTTTATCACCCAAATAAAATTCGTACAATGAATAAGCTATTGTAGCCAAAACCACACTCTTTTTGTCATCCTCATTTATATAAAGTCTCTCCGTAATGTTGTACAATTTCTTAAGTACTTTTTTTAATTCCCGGCGTACTTCAGACACACTCTCTGTATTAGGCTTTATTGGTGATTTTGTTCTAGCATCATTCGGTCTTTTTGCATCTGCAGGAATTACCCACATATTACCAATCATCTTTGCTCCTTCTATTCGTCCTTCTTTACACAAAATCTGTATTCTTCTCTTACTTATATTCCATTTATTAGAAAACTCTTGTACTGGTAAATAGTCCATAATTGATTCTCCCTTCATTTATTTTATTTTAATCTCATTTACGAATATTATCAAGTATTTTCTCATCATTTTATCATCCATTTTATATTCTCACCCCCACCAATTATCCATAGTTGTTCTTCAAAGCACCCCGCCAACAGGAACATCTTTGAACAGATATGTTCGGGGCAAGGCAAAAGAAAAAGACCAACAGCAGCACTTCAAATTACTACTATTGGTCTTAAAACCTTTAATTTCTAGGCATTTCTGCCTTTGCCTATTTTACCCTTGACATCAATACGACACTCTCCACATGGCTTGTAAATGGAAAACAGTCATATGGTGTTGCACGCTTCACTGTATATCCATGCTTTGTAAGATACTTTAAATCCCTCGCCAGTGTTTCCGGACCACATGACACATACACCACTCTCTCCGGCGACAGCTTGACAACCGATGATAAAAATGCCTCGTCGCTGCCGGTTCTTGGAGGATCCATTATGACAACAT